>Ga0302135_10001742_pt1 | contig 13046 bp, 11 predicted proteins | sample CBN3_surface_MG_FD_203119 | JGI IMG/M metagenome (GOLD analysis project Ga0302135, IMG submission 203119) | Marine microbial communities from Western Arctic Ocean, Canada - CBN3_32.1 | ecosystem: Environmental > Aquatic > Marine > Oceanic | place: Canada: Western Arctic Ocean | collected... | reverse complement strand
ACGCAGGCTGGAGCGCTTGCTGGCGGAACACGAGAAGTAGGCTTTCAGCCTCCCATGAAACAAGAGACACCCATGGCTACCTGGAAAGTCACCGTCAACGACCACGCCTGCGAAGGCAAGGAGACCTGCCTGGACGTTTGCCCCACCGACGTTTTTCAGATGCGGCCCACCACCGTACGCAACCCGTTCTTCCCGTTTAAGATAAAGGTCCGCGGCGGCATACAGGCAGTGCCAGTTGATGAAGCAGCATGTATCGGTTGTATGGAATGCGTGACCGCGTGCCCTGACAAGGCAATCACTGTTGAAGCTACAGTAGGCGCTGGCGGAGCGTAATAGCCCCGCACAGTAGTCACGTAACTGTCACAACTCTGCCCGCCAATTACCTTGACGACACTCGTAGCGGATGGTAACGTTTTCACTCGTGAATTAGCTAGCAGCACTCGTTAAAGGAGCCCTTCCATGACGGACAGGGCTCCTTTCAGAATTGTAAGGAGGCATCATGACCGGGTTCATTTTGGTCATCGTAGCGGGCGTACTCGCCCTTCTATTCGCAGGATTCCTGGCAATGCGCGTCCTCAAGCAAGAGGAAGGCACTGAGTTGATGCAGGAAATTGGCGCGGCTATCCAGGAAGGCGCCAATGCGTTCCTCAAGCGTGAATACACCATGCTTGCCGGGTTTGTAGCCATTGTTTTTGTCATACTGCTGGTCCTTGGGATTGCCCGTGAAGCCCAGGAACCTGAGGTTGCTTACGCTTACCTCGTGGGGGCCTTGGCCTCCGCGTTGACAGGATTCGCAGGCATGCGCATTGCAGTTAAGTCCAACATGCGTACCGCGGCAGCTGCGCGGACAGGCCTGAACCCGGCGCTCCGTGTCGCCTTCTCCAGTGGCGGCGTAATGGGAATGAGCGTCGTTGGCATCGGCATCATCGGCGCTGCCGTTCTCTGGCTAATCTTTGAGGACCCGACTATCGTCGCCGGGTTCAGCTTCGGCGCATCAAGCATCGCGCTGTTCGCCCGTGTGGGCGGCGGCATCTACACCAAAGCGGCTGACGTGGGCGGTGACCTGGCCGGCAAGGTGGAGGCGGGCATCCCTGAAGACGACCCCCGGAATGCGGCTGTGATTGCTGACAACGTTGGCGACAACGTGGGCGACGTGGCCGGTATGGGCGCGGACCTCTTTGAATCCTACGTGGGCGCCATCATCGCGACGCTGGCGCTGGCTGGCAGCGCGGCTGTCGTTGGTAGCGCCGCAGGCGTTTATTCACCAGGCACCGTGCTCCCGTTCCTCATTGGCGGTGTCGGCATTATCGCGTCCATCCTCGGTACATTCATTGTGCGCACAGGTGAGACGGCCACCATTGGTAACTTGCTCTGGTCCCTTCGGCGCGGCATCTTTGCCGCTAGTCTGATGGGGCTTGTTGGTTCCTTCGTCGCCATCTGGTGGCTCTTCACTGTCCAGAATGACCTTGGCATGACTGCGGTATGGAACGTGTTTGGCGCGGTGGGCGTTGGTCTGGGCGCAGGCGTCATTATTGGCCTGAGCACTGAGTACTACACCAGCTATGAATACAGCCCCACCAAGGCCATTGCCGCCCGGACAGCCACGGGCCCAGCTACCGTCATCATCACCGGTTTCGCTACAGGCATGCTGAGCACAATCATCCCGTTGCTTGTCATTGCAGCAGCGGTTATTGGTGCGCACCAGCTCGCAGGGCTGTACGGCATCGCCATTGCGGCAGTCGGCATGCTCTCAACCCTTGGCATCACACTGGCAACAGACGCCTACGGGCCTGTCGCTGACAACGCAGGAGCTATCGCAGAACAAGCGCACTTGGACCCAGAGGTGCGTGACCGCACAGACGCCCTGGACTCCCTTGGCAACACCACGGCTGCCACAGGCAAAGGTTTCGCCATTGGCTCCGCAGTGCTGACCTCCCTAGCCCTGGTTGCTGCGTACGCCAGCGCTGTTGGGTTAGACGTCATCAACATCCTGGACGTCTCCACCCTGGTGGGGCTGCTCCTTGGTGCGCTGATGCCATTTGTTTTCAGCGCTTTGACCATGGAGGCCGTGGGCCGCGCAGCCCAGGACATGGTGGAAGAAGTACGCAGGCAGTTCAAAGAGATTCCCGGCCTGCGAGAGGGTAAAGAGGGCGTCAAGGCTGAGTACGCCAAGTGCGTGGACATTTCAACCAAGGGAGCGCTGCGGGAGATGATTCTCCCCGGCCTTCTGGCGGTTATCGTACCCATAATCGTTGGTCTCATTCCCTTCCTGGGCGCTGAGGCCGTCGGCGGTCTGCTCATTGGCGCTATTGCCACCGGCGCGTTGCTTGCCATCACCATGGCCAACTCCGGCGGCGCGTGGGACAACGCCAAGAAGTACATTGAGTCTGGCGCACATGGCGGCAAGGGTACCTCTGCCCACGAGGCGGCAATCGTTGGCGACACCGTCGGCGACCCGTTCAAGGACACCTCTGGGCCGTCTCTCAACATTTTGATCAAGCTCATGTCCATTGTCGCGCTGGTGTTCGCCACCACATTCGCAACGTAGTTTCTCCGGCCTACGCCGGTTGAGGAGAGAGCATGGACTTACAGTTAGAGGGAAAGACCGCGCTGGTCACCGGCGGGAGCCGTGGCATTGGCAAGGCCATTGCACGGCAGCTTGCCAATGAAGGCGTGGACGTGGTGATCAGTGCCCGCAACATGGACACGCTCCAGGCCACAGCTGAGGAGCTGAGCAAGGAGACCGGCAGGCGCATTGTCCCTGTTGTGGGAGACACCTCTAACAATGAGTCCGTGGCCAACATGGCGAAAGAGGCTCTTGCGGCCCTGGGCCACATAGACATCCTGGTGAACAACGCCGCCGCTGTGGGCGGCGCTAGCAGCGGTGAAAACCCCGACGCTGGCCTGGTGGACGCCGAGGCGTTCCTGGGCGACTACAACGGCAAGACGTTGGGCTACCTCCGCTGCGCACGGGCTCTGGCGCCCAACATGAAAGAAAACGGCTGGGGACGCATCATCAACATCTCCGGCCTGGCCGCACGGAACGCAGGCAATTACAGCGGCGGCATGCGCAACGTGTCGGTCGTGTACCTGACCAAGACGCTCTCCAACGACCTTGCGCCCTACGGCATCAACGTGACAGTGGTGCACCCAGGCCAAACACGGACGGAGATTTGGCCTCAACGACTGGAGGCCATGGCCAAGGCGCAGGGCAAGACGCCTGATGAGATGCAGAAGGACATCATCTCCCGGAACGCTATCCGGCAGATGGTGGACTCCAGTGACATTGCCAATGTGGTGACGTTCCTCGCATCGCCAAGGTCGCTGGCCATCACTGGCGACACTGTGGTGGCTGCTGGCGGCGGCGGCAACGCCGTATATTACTAAGCGCGCCTAGAGCCTTCCTGGCATACGGTACCTCACAGCACCAAAACCTCGGCGCTACCGCATCACGCCCGTGGTTGTTAGAATAGCCCGGCACCCGTAGCGTACATTCAACATTCGTTTTCGGACCACCAAGGCGGTGAACCACATGGTCCTCAGTGACCGCACCCTCCGTACTGAGATAGGTAAAGGCCGGATCATCATTGAGCCGCTGGGTGAGGGCTGCATCCAGCCTGCCAGCGTTGACCTGCACCTGGATCGTCAAATCCTCGTCTTCCAGAACAACCGCGTGCCGTACGTGGACATCCGTGCACAGACGGAACGCCTGACCGACATGGTGGTCATTGGTGACGATGACCCGTTCATGCTCCACCCTGGTGAGTTTGTGCTGGGCAGCACCTTGGAGCATGTTGAAGTCCCCGATGACCTGGTAGCAAGGTTGGAAGGCAAAAGCTCCCTGGGACGCATTGGCCTGCTCATCCACTCCACTGCGGGTTACGTGGACCCCGGCTGGAAGGGGCATCTCACCCTGGAGTTGAGCAACGTCTCCAAGCTCCCCATCACGCTCTATCACCGCATGAAGATTGGCCAGATATCCTTTCTGAGGCTGACGGAACCTGCGGAGCGTCTCTACGGTTCCAAGGAACTGGGCAGCAAGTACCAGGGCCAGCAGGAACCCACCGCAAGCAAGATCCACGAGGACTTCAAACCTGACTCAAAATAGCACAGCCTTGGAGTGGTCTCGCCTGGTGAGACCAACGTAGGAAACCCGCAATGGACCCCATGGAAGAAGCGCTGCTATTGGCGCGCAAGGCCCTGGGCAACGTGAGCCCCAACCCTGCCGTAGGCGCGGTAGTGGTTAAGAACGGCCAGGTTATGGGGCGTGGCTTCACACAGCCGCCCGGCGGCCCTCATGCGGAGGTCATCGCGCTGCAAGAGGCGGGTGACAAAGCCAACGGCGCGACCATGTACGTGACTCTTGAGCCCCATGCCCACCAGGGACGCACGCCCCCCTGCACTGACGCCATCATCCAGGCTGGCATTGTTGAAGTGCATATCGCCACACTGGACCCCAACCCTGACGTCAACGGCAAAGGCATCGTCGCGCTGGAAGCGGCGGGCGTGCGCGTCACCGTCGGCGACCATGAACACGAGGCCCAACAGGTCATCGAGGCCTTCGCCAAGCACGTCACCACCGGCTTACCCTTCGTCGTAGTCAAGTTCGCCATGAGTCTGGACGGCAAGATAGCCACGTCCACCGGCGAGTCTCAGTGGATCAGCGGGCCGGAGATGCGACGAGAAGTCCATCGCCTACGTGCTGAGTGCGACGCCATCATGGTGGGCATCCAGACCGCCCTTCAAGACAACCCTCAGCTTACGGTGCGTGACGTGCCTGAGCCGCCGGAGCGTCAGCCCCTGCGCGTGGTGGTGGACAGCAGTGGGCGTATGCCAGCCACCGCCCGCATGTTGGCTGAGTCCGGCAAGACGCTGGTTGCCGTTGCTGAAGGCACTGCAAATGACCACTCCTTGCTTGTCGATGCTGGCGCGGAAGTGGTCTCGCTGCCTGGGGACGACGGCCGTGTGGACCTCCGTGCGCTGCTCCAACTCCTGGGACAGCGTGGCGTCACCAGCGTTTTGGTGGAAGGCGGCAGCACTCTCCTGGGCGCTCTCTTTGACCTTGGAGCTGTGGATAAGGTCATCGGTTGCGTATCGCCCGTGGTGATAGGCGGCGCTAAAGCGCCCACGCCCGTCGGCGGCCAAGGCGCGCACCATCTAGCGGACTCCTTACGCCTGCGTGACGTGTCAGTCACCACCATTGGCAACGATGTCATGATTACAGGCTACCCTCAGTAATACGACTGTTTCCTTGAACCCCACAGCCGCCAGATGTACGATGGCGATGTTTCGTGTTGCCTTCCCAAAACGGGGTGGCAGGGAGAATGTCATGAAACTCGATCAACTCATCATGGATGATCCGGAACAGGGGCTCTTCAGAGTCCACCGTTCCACAATGACCTCTGAGGAGGTCCAACGCCTAGAGCAGGAGCGTATCTTTGATCGCTCTTGGGTCTACGTGGGCCACGAGTCTGAATTGCCAAACCCCGGCGACTTCATCCGTCGTCGCGTGGCAAGCCGCCCTATGTTCTTCGTACACGGTAAGGACGGCAAGCTACGCGCCTTCCTGAACACCTGTCGTCACCGTGGAGCTATGGTCTGTCGCCAGGACTACGGCAACGCCGCAGCCTTCCAGTGCTTCTACCACGGCTGGACCTACGACAACAAAGGCGACCTCATTGGCGTACCGGATGAGGAGGGCTACGCACCTGCTTTTGACAAGTCAGAGCTGGGGTTGATGCAGCCGCCTCTGGTTGAGCAGTACCGCGGCTTCTACTTTGCCTGCTTTGACCGCAGCGCCCAAAGCCTGGACTCGTACCTGGGTGACGTGAAAGTCTTCCTGGACATTGTCATAGACCAGACGGAGGGGGGCATCCGAATTCTGCCCGGCCCTGTGCGCTACGCCATCCGCGCCAACTGGAAGCTCCTGGTGGAGAACAGCGTTGACGGCTATCACGTACCAACCACCCACCAGTCGTACATACAATACCTCAAGGACCAGGGCGTCAGCATGACTGACCCCAAGGGCCGGAGTTGGGGCATAGACATTGGCCACGGCCACGGCGCGTTCTCAGGCAGGGAGCGCAGCGCCGGTCAGTATGGCGGCGTGATTGACCACTTCACAGACGATGTAAAGGTGCGTCTGGACAAGGTGAAAGCACAGCAGATCCACCGTTACGGCAAGGAGCGAGAGGACTGGGCGCCAGGTCGCGTGAATTTCCTGGTCTACCCCAACATGGCCTTCGTAGGAAAAACCACGCTCCGCACCATCTGGCCCGTGTCTCCAGGTTTGATGGAAATCACAGGCTGGGCCATAGTGCCCAAGAACGAATCAGCGGAGGAGCAGCAGGCGCGCATCAATGAGATTCCACTGTTCCAGGGTCCCGGCGGGTTCGCCAGTCCGGATGACCTGGAAGCATTGGAGTCCAGCCAACTGGGCTACGCAGCCACTGAGGTGGAGTGGAATGACCTCTCCAAAGGTATGGACCGTGCTCCCAAGCCAGACGACGAGCTACAGATGCGGGCCTTCTGGCGGCAGTGGCAGGCTGACATGCTGGGCCTTCCCCAGGCACGCAACATGCATGACCTGACAAAGTCGGCATCCAGCTAGGAGCACACCATGGTACAAAATAAAAAAGCCCCACCCACAAGCATGGAGCTTCAACACGAGATTGAGCAGTTCCTCTACAACGAGGCTGCGCTGCTGGACGACTGGCAGCTTGAGGAGTGGCTCACGCTATTCACGGCGGACGGCACGTACTTCGTCCCAACAACCGACTTCCCTGAGGGCTACCCTGAGCCTCACCTGGCGCTGATTGACGACGATATGACGCGCCTGACGGGCCGCGTGAAGCGCTTGCTGAGTCGCCACGCCTACCGCGAGTACCCCTATTCCCGCACACGACGGATGATATCCAACATCCGCGTCACCGGCGCTGAGGGCGACGACCTCCAGGTGACTGCATCATTCATCGTGTACCGCATACGGATGGGCCAGGTTGCGCCCTACGTGGGCAAGTACCTCTACACCCTCACGCGTGAGAACGGCGACCTGAAGATACGACACCGCCGCGCGGTGCTGGACCTAGAGGGTCTCTGGGACCACGGCGCAGTCAGCATCATTCTGTAAGGGGGGTCGGGGTAGCTTTGCGCCCTCCTGCCTAAGGGGAGCGCAGAGGGGTGCCCCTCTGCCGGGAGATGGAAAGAGGGTGTCCCTCTTTCCTTTACCCAAACAAGGCATCGGGGCGGGTGGCTGGGAAGAACCAACGCTCCCCCCTTCCACCAGATTGCCACGCCCCGGCTACGCCGTGACTCGCAATGACAATAAGCCCTCTACTCCGCGTTGTGCTCCAGCCACGTCATGTAGTCGACGATGCCGCCCTCAAGGCCGTACTCAGGCTTGAACCCCGTGTCCTTTTGAAGTAGCCCAATATCCAGGTACGGATTCGGGCGTATTCCCGGCGGCGTGCCATCATTAAGCGGTATCTGGGCATCTGGGCGCACCTTCTGGATAGCCTGTACTACCTCTCGCAGCGTCGTGGCCTGACCGATGCTCACGTTGTAGATACGGTTGGGCAGCGATTCCGCCGTCTGGAGCGTCGCAAGCCCTAGCGCAGTGTCCTTCACGTAGGTGAAGTCCATCGCCATACCCTCAGAGAAGCCGCCGTCTGGCAGGAAATCGGGGTCGAAGGGCTTACCGTCGACAGCCGCACGACACGCTTGCTGTATGAACGTCATGGGTACGTGGCGCAGCCGTCGTTGCTTGTTGTACATGGGGCCAAAGATAAAGGCTATCCGCGCAGACACCACGTCCAACCCCGTGGCAGAGCCATAGAACAGAGCCATGGTCTCCTCCGCCTTCTTGAACGCCTCCGTGGTGTTATCAGCTTGAATACGGAGCTTCATGTCCTCTTTGAAGGGGCCAGCCGTCTCGCCAGAGTACACGGCGACTGAGCTAGCGATGGTCACGCGCTTGACGCCCCAGAGCCGCCCGGCCTCCAGCACGTTGTAGAGTGCCACAGTGTTGATCCGGTACTGCTCCGATGGCGACGATGCTCCCAGCGGCGGCACTACCAGGTGCACTATTCCAGTGATGTCGTACTTGGAGCCAAGCTGGAAAATGGAGTAGGGGTTGGTCAGGTCCATCTGCTCCACGTGGACCCGCTTGCCGTACTCGCTCTCAAGGAACGACGGCGCAGCCCACGCACGATGGTACGTGGCAACCACGTCCTCACTCATGTCGAGCAAGCGCCGCACGGTGTGCAAGCCAATAAATCCGAGTCCGCCAGTCACGAGAATCATGAATCCTCCTTACGACAATCAGGTGTCAGCACTACGGCAGTTCACGGAGAAGGCGGCCGTAGCCTTCCAACGGCTCGTCGATGTGTAGCTGCTTGCGGATGCCCCACAACTCATGGCTGAGGTTGGTCACCACCGTGGTATTCAAGTCGTTCTCCAGCACCTCGACTATCGGTAGCACCCGCCAGCCAGAGCCCAACAGGTAGATAGCGTCCACGTCTGGAGTGTTCAGGTAGGCCTTCTTAGCAAAAGCGTACACCTCTTGAGGCGGTATCTTGCCTAAGTCGCCGAACGGTACGCCGGAGCCCTCAAGAGTGAAGAATTCGTGGCCGGTGACCTTGAACCCAGCGTCCCTGAAGAGTTGCGCGAACTTGCCTCTGACAACCTGGTCAGCAATATAGTCGATGATGAGCATGCGCTTCACACCCAAGGCGTGAAAAGAGTCGACGGCCATCTGAGTGGCAGTGAGGATGGGAACACCGTGTTTCTTCTCCAGGTCTGCCCTGAGCTTGGCGTCACCCTCAAGGCCGCCGGTAGTGGTGGTGATGGGCGTACCGCTGATGACAACGACATCCGCGCCCACGTCCACCAGTTCAGCGACCCGTTCTTCAACTATGGTTCCTAGGCGCTCGAACTCTGCATCGCTGCCCTCCCGTGCGCCCAGGCGGTTGGGTATGACGGCGACGCCATCCGGTACGAGGTTCATAAAGTCTTGCAATGCGTGGGGGCGATAGCTGGGTTTCACGATGCCAACGGTACCGCGCCAACCAAAGTACATGGACATGACTGCCTCCTCAACCTGAGCGATAGCCGCTCAAGTGAGGGGAGTTTACTCCAAGTCAGGCCCTTTTGTTCCGCCCACCTGACGGCTAGTCCGCTATCATTCATGCGCGATTATAATAAGCAGAGTAATAGAGATTTCCACACGGTGTACTACCTAAAGCTGGTCTTACGACGAAAGGAAAGGCAATTTGGCAGAGCCGATAGTGTTCATCACCACCATGGCGATTCATGAGGGTAAGCTGGAGGAGTTCAAGGAAGCGACAGCGAAGTCGATTAAATTTCTCGAAGAGAACGGCCCCCAGATGATGGCAAGTGTCCACATTGACGAGGACCAGATGATTGCCAATGGCCTTCAGGTACATCGCAATTCCGATTCGATTCTGCAACACTGGCAGCTGGCCGACCCATATATGCGCGATGTGATGCAGTACACAACCACCGAGAGTGTCGCGATTTATGGGCAGCCCAACGACGCCGTGATAGCGGGAATGCAGCGTCTAGCAAGTGTGGGGGCAACGGTGGTCGTACGGCCACGCCTCGCAGGCTTCAGTCGTTTCCCGGAAACCGCATAGGCGCCAGCGGGTGCTACTCGCCCTTAACAACCACGCTGACGAGGGCGCGACCCGGCACGTAGATGACCTTGGCCACATCTTTACCGTCTATGTAAGGGCGTATGCGAGGGCTGTCCAAGGCCGCTTGCTTGGCATCCTCTTCACTAATGCCAACCGCCACCATGATGCGGTCACGCAGTTTGCCGTTGACCTGCACAACCAACGTGACCTCTTCTTCAGTGGTCAGGGTGTCATCCCAGGTGGGGAGTTGTTGGGCATGGATGCTGCCGGTGTGGCCGGTGCGTTCCCATAGCTCCTCAGTGATGTGCGGGCCCATGGGCGCCAGGAGGAGCAGCAGCTTCTCAATGGCCTCACGCCAGATAGTCAGCGACACCGTGGCAGCGTCATAAGCAGGCGTGATTTCGTTGGTGAACTCCATCATGGCTGCCAACGCAGTGTTGAACTTGAAGCGCTCCACGTCATTGACCACCCTACGGATGGTCTTGTGCAACGCACGAGTGACGTCCCGGTCTGCGGAGCCGTCAGCCTTAGGTAAGCGTGATACGTCTCGCAGGCACAGGTCCCATAAACGATTCGCCCAGCGCGCCATCCCGTTGATTCCAGTGTCGCTCCAGTCGCCTCCACCCTCCCACGGGCCAATGAACATCAGGTAGAGACGCACCACGTCCGCGCCCAGCACCTTCACGTAGTCATCCGGCGCAATAACGTTGCCCCGGCTCTTGCTCATCTTGGCGTGGCCGGACAGGATGGTGCCCTGGTTGAAGAGCCGGGTGAAGGGCTCATCAAAACGGATAAATCCAAGGTCCCGCAACGCCTTCACGTAGAAACGGGCGTAGAGCAGATGCATCACCGCGTGCTCAGCGCCGCCGGTGTACTGGTTAACGGGGCACCAGTCATGGACGGCGGTGTCGCTGAAGGGCGTGTCGGTCGTGTGAGGGCTGGTATACCGCAGGAAGTACCATGATGAATCCACGAAGGTGTCCATGGTGTCGGTCTCACGCAGAGCGGGGCCGTCACAGGCGGGGCATTGCGTGTTCACAAACCCCTGATGAAGCTTGAGCGGCGACTCCCCGGTGGGCTTGAATTCAGCGTCCCCTGGCAGCACGACGGGGAGCTGGTCTTCAGGCACCGGCACCGTACCGCAGTTGTTACAGTAAACGATGGGGATGGGCGTACCCCAGTAGCGCTGACGGGAGATGAGCCAGTCCCGCATGCGATAGGTGATGGTCCGCTTGCCCCAGCCCTGAGTCTCTACGTGGCTGGCTATTGCTTGATACCCCTCAGCGGCGGGTAGGCCGGTGAACTGGCCTGAGTTGGCCATGACGCCGTCCTTGGCTATGTACGCCGCAGACGGAACGCTGTCCGCATCCCAGTCAGAGGCCGCGACAACGGTGCGTATCTCCAGGCCAAACTTGGTGGCAAATTCAAAGTCCCGCTGGTCATGCGCGGGCACGCCCATGACTGCGCCCGTGCCGTAGGTCAGCAGCACGTAGTCAGCGACAAGGATGGGTATGCGCTCACCATTGAGCCGGTTGACGGCGTAGGCTCCGGTGAAAACGCCCCTCTTCTCTCGATCCGTGGAGAGCCGGTCAATCTCAGACGCTCTGCGCGCCTGCTCCACATAGGCATCAACAGCGTCGTGCTGTTCTGGAGTCGTTACCTGCTGCACCAGTGGGTGTTCCGGCGCAAGCACCAGGAACGTGACACCAAAGATGGTGTCTATCCGAGTGGTGAAGGCGCGTATCTCCTTCTGCTCTTGGCCGTATTCAGAGATATCAAAAGATATCTCCACGCCGCCACTGCGGCCTATCCAGTTGTTCTGCATGGTCTTGATGCGCTCCGGCCATTCCACCACTTTGGAAAAGTCCAAAAGCTCATCAGCATAGGCGGTAATGCGGAAGAACCACTGCTCCATCTCACGGCGCTCCACCAGGTCACCGGAGCGCTCGCACTTCCCGTCAACCACCTGCTCGTTAGCAAGGACTGTCGCGCAAGACGGGCACCAGTTCACCGGCGCCTTCGCGCGATAGGCCAGGCCCTTCTCATACATACGGAGGAAGAATATCTGGTTCCATTTGTAGTACTCAGGCATGCAGGTGATGACTTCACGGTCCCAGTCATATATCGCACCCATGGAACGGAGCTGGCCCCGCATACGCTCAATGTTGCTCATGGTCCACTTGGCGGGATGGATGCCGCGCTGAATAGCGGCGTTCTCCGCAGGCAGGCCAAAGGCGTCAAACCCCATGGGGTGCAGCACGTTGTAGCCACGCATACGCATGAAGCGGGCGTGGGCGTCTGACGGCGACATCGCGTACCAGTGGCCTATGTGCAGGTCACCAGACGGGTACGGGAACATGGTGAGGGCGTACCACTTGGGGCGTGGGTCATCATCAGCCACGTGGTGCTGAGCTTCAGCCTCCCACCGCTGCTGCCACTTGCTGTCTATCTCCACGGGGTCGTAACGCAGCGGCGTTACCTTGCCAGTCGCCATTCATCATCTCCGGCGGCCCTTGTCATGGGAGAGGGCCAGTATTAGCATCGCCGATAGTGTAGCCGATGAGGGCTGTGGTTTTCAAAATCTTGCCCCCCAACGCTGCTAGGCATAATATGCCCATATCCCGGTACTGGAAGGTGAGAAATGGGCGAGATTATGTGCGCGGGCGTGAGTCATCACCCCGGTTTCGGCTACCCCGACGAGTCAATGGCCGACATTCTGCGGCGGGCATTGCAGAGTCCGCGAGTCCCGGCTGATTGGAAAAACCCGGAGCACTGGCCAGAGCAAATGCTCGAAGAGTTCGGGCCAGAAGGCGAGAAGGCGACTGCAAACGCCGCCATCCACCGCGAGAAGGTGATTGGCGCGTACCGCAAGGTGCGGGACGAGATTGCCGAGTTCAAGCCTGATTTCATCCTCATCTGGGGAGACGACCAATACGAGAATTTCCACGAGGACATCGTCCCTCCCTTCTGCGTCTACATCCGTGACCAGTTTGACACCCAGCCCTTTGCGAAGCCCGCAGGCTGGGCCATAGGCGACCCGCAGAACGTGTGGGGTGAGCCACGGGACAAGACGTTTGAGACCACGGGCCACGCGGCGGCGGCCAAGTATCTGACCCGTAAGCTGCTGGAGGAGGGCTACGCCATCCCCTACTCCTACACTAGCCTCCATCACCAGGGCATGGCCCACGCTCATATGAACACGATGCTATACCTGGACTATGACCGTGAAGGGTTCGACTTTCCGGTGGTCCCCTTCCACGTGAACTGCTACGGCAGTAGCGTCATCCGCAACCGTGGCGGTGACAATTTGGACAAAGCGGACGCTGAGCCTGACCCGCCCGCTCCATCACCCAAGCTATGTTTTGAGGTTGGCGCGGCGGTGGCACGCATCCT
>Ga0302135_10001741_pt1 | contig 13047 bp, 11 predicted proteins | sample CBN3_surface_MG_FD_203119 | JGI IMG/M metagenome (GOLD analysis project Ga0302135, IMG submission 203119) | Marine microbial communities from Western Arctic Ocean, Canada - CBN3_32.1 | ecosystem: Environmental > Aquatic > Marine > Oceanic | place: Canada: Western Arctic Ocean | collected... | reverse complement strand
AAACCGCCGGCACCGGAATACCGAGAACCCCGCCATAGCCGAGGGTGTCGACTAAAACTTCGGGCACATCGTAGTTGGGAATTCCACCGGTCAGGATGAGCGCTAAGCCCTTGGCCACGGACAACATTCCGAGCGTGACGATCAGCGGTGAAACCCGGAACCGGGTAATTATCAGCCCGTTGATTAGGCCCACAAAAATTCCAGTCACGACCATTAACAGCAGCCCCACGCCGATCCCGACATCGGGCATGACCAACACACCGACGACGCCGGCGAAAGCAAGTACCGACGCGACCGAAAGATCGAGGCCACCGCTTATGACAGCGAATACCTGACCCGATACCAATATCATCAAGGGCGCTAGCTGCCGGCTGAGGTTGAGCAGGTTATCGAACGACCAAAAGCGCGGCTCGATCAACCCGGTGACGACACCCATCGCGATGATGACAAACGGCAACCCCAGTTGCATACGCTTGATACGCGCCCAAATCGGGTTCGATGTGCTGGTACTCGATTCTGTTACCACAAACCCGCCCTACTCTGTGGGGCTCGCTGCCGCCGTCGTGGACTCGCGGCCTAACACGCCGGCGAGAATCGCTTCTTCGTCATCGAGGGTCGGGTTAACGAATTCGTCGACAATTCGCCCATCATACATTGCATACGCCCGATGACACAGCATCAGGGTCTCGACCAGGTCGCTCGACAACCATAAGAAACTCATACCGTCCGCGGCCCAATCCTTAATCTGGTCGTAGAGCTCAAGTTTGGCGCCCATATCGATGCCAGCGGTGGGGTCTTCGAGCACCAAAAGCGTGGGGCTTCGCCCGGTGGCACGGCCAAACAATACCTTCTGTTGATTGCCACCGCTGAGGCTGGTAATTCGAAGTTCAGTCGAGCCGAACCGTACGCCGAGCTTTGCCAGACGCGCCAGCGTTGGTCCGCGCTCGCGGCGCGGGTTGATCACGTATGCCGACGCGAACGCGGATAGATTGGATAGATTCAGATTCTCCCGAATCGTGCGTTCCGGGAGAATGCCGTTTTCCTTGCGATCGACCGGTAGGTACCCCACCCCCTTAGCCAAAGCGTCTCCCGGACTTCGCGGCAAGAACGACGCCCCTTCGAGCGTCATCGACCCGCCACTTGGGCGCACCAGGCCAACCAGCGCACGGGCAACGCCTTCGCGTCCGCACCCCACGACCCCGTAGAGCCCGACGATTTCGCCCGGCCGTACGTACAGACTAACGCCGCGACAGTCGTCATCCGTATAGAGATCATCAACCCGCAATACTGGAGCGCTATCAGCCGGAGGTGTCCGGTTCACCTCTGCCGATATCGCGCGGCCGGTCAGAAGTTCGAGCAACCGCAACTCGGTCAATTCAGGCGTGATCTCGGTGGTCACAACGACCTCACCGTCGCGCATCACACTTACCCGGTCACCGATCTCTTGAATCTCGCGCAGGTGGTGGGTGATGTAGAGGAGGGCAACACCTTCTTCGCGCAACCTGCGAATAACTGCGAAAAGATGCTCCTTCTCGCGCTCGGTCAACGTTGCCGTCGGCTCGTCGAGGATCATGATCAGCGGCTGCTGCAAAAGCGCCTTGGCAACCTCGACGATTTGTTTCTGCGCGATCGACAGGGTTTTTATTGGAGCATCGAGATCAATCGTGATTTTGAGGCGCTCAAGCACCTCCTGCCCATTACGGCGCTCCTTACGTCGATCCACCACCGCGAACGGGTGTTTGGCGTTTTCCCGGCCCAGAAACAGATTGTCGGCAACGCTGAGATCGGGCGCTAGTGAGAGTTCCTGAAATACGATTGCAATGCCGAGCGCTCGCGAGGTGCGTGCGTCACCGATCTTCGCGATCGCGCCCTTAACCAGGATCTCCCCAGCGTCTGCTATGTGGATACCGGCAACGATCTTGGCCAGTGTCGATTTGCCGGAACCGTTCTCACCGAGCAGGACATGAACCTCACCGGCATTAACCGAAATCGACGCGCCCGCGAGTGCGCCGGTCGCGCCGAACGATTTCTGCAGGTCCTTAACTTCCAGGACCGAAGCGCCAGATGCCGGCAACGTTCCTCCGCGCAAAGATAAAGACCGGGCCTGCCGCGCAGGACCCGGTCTTATTCTGTCTCGCTGTCGACGGCGGGGTTATTCCGCCGCTTGCAGCATCTCCTGCGGGACGTCGATATTGTAGAAACGCGCCGCGTTGGTAATCGTTATTTTCTCGATCAGTTCCGGGCCGAGATGACCGAACTTTTCGTCAATAACCTTGAGTGAATTGGGGTAGGTGCAGCGCGGATGCGGGAAGTCCGACCCCCACATCACCGTGTCCCAGTCGACCAGATCTTTGGCGGTTGAAACATAGGGATCGTCGATGATCCCCTGGCCCACCCGTTTCATGTAGTCGCGCACCTTCTCCTTGCGCGGCTCGCCCCCGATCATCGGAATGAAGATGTCCTGAACCTGTTCGGCGCGGAACAGCCAATAGGGATACCAGGAGAGCTCGTACTCACCGAGGATCACCGTTAGCTTGGGGAAACGGTCCATGATGCCGCCGAAAATGAACTCGTTGGCCAGCGTGATCGGTCCATCGGTGAACAAATCGATCAGCATGCGCGCAATATCCTGACGCTCTTCGCCGAACGTCGTGAACGGGTCGCGCTTATTGCCGGCAACGATATGGATCATGATCGGAATGCCAGCTTCCTCGGCCTTGGCCCAAAACGGGTCGTAAACTGGATCCTGATAACGCGGCCAGTAGGGGCGCATGTCGGTATTGATCATTACTGCGCGCATACCGGCCTTGATCAGCTTGTCGAGCTCCTGGCAGGCCCATGCCGGATCGTCCATGTGGATCTGCCCGCAGCCAAACAGGCGCTGCGGTGCCTGGCTGCAGTAATCTATCATCCAGTCGTTGAATACGGCGCAGCCATCGCGAACCAACGCATCGGAATCCGCGCGCATCAACAACATCGTCGTTGTCGAGTACAGCACTTCGGCATAAATGCTGTCTTCGTCGAGGCATTCAAGCCGCAGGGCCGGATCTTCGTTGGCCTTTTTCATCTTCTCGGCCGATGCATCGCCAATATCAAGAGTCCCGGCAAGATTTATGTATTCCTTGCCGCAAAAGAGCCATGGGCCCTTCTCGCCCTGATGTTCTTCAACGATATGCGGGACTTTGTCGCCCCACTTATGGCCAATCGCCTTGGTCCACAGGTCGTCCGGCTCGACGACATGCGAGTCAGCCGAGATGACCATTCGTTTCGCCATCATTGATCTCCTTCGATGAGCTTAATGCGTGGGATTAGCGACCGCATATCGGCACCATCCCGCGCATCTCTTTTGGGCCACTGGAAGTATAGTTTTGGAGGGGCCTTGACTGCAACAGCGACCTACAACCCGCACTAATCTGCAGTACTGCCGCCGTCCACGGGCAGGATCGCGCCGGTAATGTAGGCCGCAGCATCCGAGGCGAGAAACAGCACAGCCGGGGCGACTTCGTTAACTTGGGCGATTCGCCCCAGCGGAATGGACTGCACCGTCGCGGCCTCACCCTCCATCGCCGAAACACCGATCTGCTCAAATTCGTCCCACAACATCGGCGTATCGGTAGCGCTCGGACATACCGCGTTGACACGGATTCCATCCCTGGCGTGATCCACGGCCATCGACCGGGTCATCTGCATCAACGCGCCTTTGCTGGCGCAATACGCCAATGCATTTATTCCGCCGACCAGACCCCAATCGGAGCCGATGTTCACGATGGCACCGCCGCCCTGTTCCTTCATCTGCGGAATAACCGCCCGGCACAGATAGAAAACGGCGTTAACGTTGACGTTGAAAGTGTGGGCCCAGTCGTCGAGTGAAATCGCATCTGCGGTGCCGTTGTGGAGCGCACCGGCGCTGTTGACCAGTACATCGATTCGCCCGAATGCGCTGACGGTCTGATCGACCATCGCTTGGCAATGTTTGGGATCGGTTATGTCGCCCTTGGCAAAGCGCGCATCGCCACCCGATTCCACAATCGATTGAACAGCAGCGTCACCGCGCGCTTCGTCGCGGCCCGATATCATAATTTTGGCCTCGGACGAGGACATCATTTCGGCGACACCGAAACCGATCCCCGACGTTGAGCCCGTAATAAGCGCGACTTTTCCGGCCACCGAAAAGTTAGTCGCGGACTTAGCGAATTCTGCCGTAGCCATTTTCGTCCTCCAGCGCCGCGTTGGGACCGGCGATCACCATCACCGGTCCCTTACGACTAACTATTGGAGCTGTTTGGGCTTCCAGCCCACCGGCGGCAGATCGTAGTTGTAGAGATCGTAGCTGCCGAGTTCCTTTTTTGTAATTGCCAGATTGCGCACGAACACAGCCGGATAATCGAAGATCCCAGGCACCAAGTTAGGCAAGGGATCGCCGTTCAACACACGGATCGCGTATTGCGTGCTGGCACGGCCAAATAGCACGGCCGGCTCGGCAACGGCCATACTGATATAGCCGTCTTTGATCATTTCCACGGTTTTCTCATAAACCACGGCAGTTACCACTTTGGCCTTATGCTTCATGCGCTTGGCCACCTGCGCCGCGCCGACACCGAACACGCCGGCAACCGCGTAGATGTAGTCCGTATCGGGATGTTTCAACAGCAGGTCGGTGGTCTGCGATTGGGCTTCTTCGATCGTGATGTGGCCCTTATAGATATTGCCAACCAGGTTGAGATTGCAATTTTTTGCCTCCTTTTCGAAACCTTCGAAGCGGAGCTTGTTCCAGGCCACGCCCGGCGGTCCGGGCAAGGTCGCGACGGTCGCGCCCGGCTTTTTTGCACAAATGTGTTTGGCCATCATGCCACCGAGCCCACCCTCGTCCTGGGCAATGATCAGCGACGCGTCTTTGGAGTTGATGGGCGCGCCCAACAGGATCACTTTGATGCCGCTATCGGTGAGGCGTTTAATCTGTTTTTCGAAGCCGTTATAGGCAGACGATAGGAGGATCACGGCATCGACGCCCATGGCGCGCGCCGTTTCCATCTGCCCGATCTGCTCAGCGACTTTGCCGTAGCCGCCGGCTGAGAACACGCGAACCACCTCGGCGCCCGAGCGCTCGGCCTCATCGACGACGCCATAAGCAGCACCGAGGAAAAACGCCTGATTGATGTCGGCCGTTAGATAAACGATGCGGTATTTCTTCTTCGCCATCACGGGCTCGACGACACCAAGCATGCGGTCGACATCCGCCGCCTGGGCCGGTGCGGCAACACCGAGTGCGTAAAGCACGACCACTGCCATTGCGAGCGCCGCCATCCTCGAAACAAGTTTCATCGGGTCTCCTCCCTTGCCCAGAATTCGCGGGATATTACCGCGCGGCGCACACGAAAGTCGACTTCCTAAACGGCCAAATCATGCTAAGAAGTTATACTTTTAGCCGTCATTGATTCGCTTGGATCGGCAGAAACTACAGCTAGCGCGAGCCGGTAGCGCAGGGAGAGCACAATGAAATCAGCTGAGGAACTCGTTCGCGTCCAGGACCTGGAACTGGCCCGTGTCGCCGAGTCAAAGTCGCGACATATCCCTGGCTACTACTACACTTCGCCGGAAATCCTCGAACTCGAAAAAGAAAAACTATTCATGAAGGATTGGCTGATGGTCGGTCGGGTCGAGGAGTTCCCAAACCCGGGTGACTATCGCGTCATCGATATCATCGGCGAATCGATCATCATCAGCCGCGACAAAGATGGCGGCCTCAACGCGCTGTCCAACGTTTGCCGTCACCGCGGTGTCGAGGTCGCCCACGGGGAGGGCAACCGCAAAGACTTCATGTGCCCATTTCACGGTTGGACCTACGATCTCCAAGGCGGACTGATCGCCGCACCGGAGCAAAGTCAGTTCAGCGACTACGATTTTAAAAGCTGCAGGCTGGCGAGCCACAAGATCGATACCTGGGCTGGCTTCATCTTCATCAATCTGGACCCGAACTCGCCCAGCTTGAACGACTTTCTTGATGCCGACGGCGTTCGCGAAGCCGCCAATTTCCTACGCGCCGAGGACACCCACGTCGTCGATTCCTTCACCTACACCCTCGAATGCAATTGGAAGATGATGGTGGAGAACAACATCGACATGTACCACGTGAACGTCATTCATGCCGGCAGCTTCGGCGGCTCGTTCGAAGGGGCCTCGTTTAAGCGCGAGCTCAGCAAGTATGGCTGGCAAGGCCGCTACCAGTGCGCGACCATGGCGCCTGACGGTGAGATCCTATTCAAGCCGATGCCGTGGCTCGAAAAAGAAGGGTCCGAGTTTGCTTATACCTATTATCTCCGACCGAATTTTAACTTCTTCGCCCGCCAAGACCTGTTGCAGCCCTGCATCGCCTATCCGATTGACGCAGACACGACGCGGGTCACGTACATGACGATGCTGCCCAACGAGGCACTCGAAATGCCGGCCTTCGATGCCAAGGTCAAGGTCCTGCGCGACTTCATTGAGCTTGCCGCGACCGAGGATCTAGCAATGCTCAAATCACTACAAAAAGGTTTCAAATCACGCTTCTTCGAGGGCGGCCCGATGCACGAGCTCGAAGGTCCCATGCATCATCGCCATCGCACCTATCTCGAAGCACTGCTGAACGACGGCGAAGCGCTGTAGGCGCACAACCAATGCCAATACCTACTGCATCGTCGTCAAGCCACCGTCGATGGTAATGATGCTGCCGTTGACGTAGGATGACGCGTCGGACGCTAGATAGACCGCGAGGTCGCCAATCTCGGCGGGCTTGGCCCAACGGCCGAGCGGGTTGTGGCTGATCGAAAAATTGTAGAAATCCTTGGTGGCCTCGGGCAACGGTTCGTTCTCTTTCATAAAGCCGCCAATATTGGTGTGGAAGTAGCCCGGCGCGATGGCGTTGCACAAAACGCCCTTGGGCCCGAGTTCGGCGGCCATCGCGCGGGTGAGCCCTTCGAGCCCGGCCTTAGCGGCGGCGTAGGCCGGTCCCCCGGCCATCGCGATGCGGCCACCGAGTATCGATGAGATGTTGATGATGCGCCCGCTACCGCGCTCGACCATGTGACGCGCTGCCTCCCGGCTCAGCGCGAAGGCGCCGGTGACGTGGGTGTCGAGGTGTTGACGAAACAGATCGATCGAGTATTCGATGAACTCACCGAGAATCGACTCGCCGGCATTGTTGACCAGGATATCGAGGCGACCCTGCTCCTCGATCACCCGCGCGATAGCCGCAACACCGGCTTCCGTATCGGCCACGTCGAAGGCGACGCCAGAAGCGCCATGGCCTGCTCCAGTGAGCGCCGTGACCTTGGCGTCGACGCCCTCCTGGCTGCGGCTATTAACAACGACATGAGCACCATGCTCGGCCATCGCCGTCGCCATCGCGCCGCCCAGACCTTTCGATGACCCGGTGATGAACGCGACCCGTCCCTCCAGCGAAAGTGAATCACCCATTGGCTTACCCCTACTGCATGACCGACATACCGCCGTCGATATAGATGATCGCACCGTTCATGTAGGACGCCGCATCCGATGCCAGAAAGACCGCGAGTCCGGCAATTTCCTTAGGCTGCGCCCAGCGACCGAGCGGCGTATGCTCTTCGACCAGACGATAGAAAGGCCTGACGGCCTCGGGCGGCGCCTGGCCCTCGGTCAGCGAGCCACCGAGTTCGGTGTGGAAATAACCTGGCGCGATGCAGTTAGCGGTAACACCTTTGGGCCCAAGTTCGACCGCCAGCTGTTTGGTTAACCCTTCAAGACCAGCCTTGGCCGCCGCATAGGCCGGGATCGTCGGGAACGCAATTTTACCGCCGGCGATCGAACCGATACTGATGATCGTCCCCTTGCCACGTTCGACCATGTGACGACCGGCTTCGCGTGACAGCACAAAACCTCCGGTCAGGTGAACGTCGATCAGCCGTTGCCACATGTCGGTCGGGTATTCGGTAACCGGCGCGTATTCGGCATTCCCGGCATTGTTTACCAGAACGTCGAGCTGGCCTTGATCGTCGATCACTTGCTTGACGGCGTCGACACAGGCATCAGCGTCGCCAACCTCAAAACACAGAGTTGAGACCGACATTCCCCGTTCTGTGAGTTGGGTGGCTTTGGCGTCGATAGTCTCTTGCGATCGTCCGCCCAAAACGACGTGCGCGCCGTACTCGGCCATCGCATCCGCCATTGCAAATCCGAGCCCACGCGCGGCCCCGGTTACTAAGATGACTTTGCCTTTGAGCGAAAACAGATCCGCCATCGTTAACCTCCCTTTGATATGACCCTGCCGATTAGCCGGCGTTCAGTGTCCATGCCGCCGGCGCGAGATCGTAACTTTCGACGTCATACTCTCCGAGTAGGTCGCGCGTCAGCGATACGTTGGGCGCGAATAGCGTTGGGTAGGGATACGGCGCCGAAACGGTTCCCGGCAGGCTTTTGTTTTCGATTACACGGATCGCATATTGGACAGCCAGTCGTCCAATCAATACGGCCGGTTCCGACACCACCATCGCAATTTGACCTGCATCTAGATTTGCTGTGCCGCTCCGCGTTAGGCCAGCTGTGACGATCAGCGCCGGGTGGTGCATACGCGCGCGTACATTCGCCGCACCGTCCGCCAGCAATCCCGCGGCTGCGTAAATGAAGTTCGCTTGGGGATATTTTATTAGAACATCGGCTGCTTGAACCTGCCCGTGCGGGACGCTGACATCAAGGCGATAGAGATTTCCGTAGAGCCGGGCCTGAGGGCAGGCATTCGTGAGTTCCGAACGAAAGGCATCGAACCGCTGTTTACTCCAGCCGATGCCGGCCGGACCCGGAATCGTCGCCACCTCCGCTTTCGGATCGCTGGCACAGACGTACTGAGCTAAGCGTACGCCGATTTTTTCCTGATCCTGCAATACGCCTACTTTGACGTCTCCGCGCCGAATCGGTGCGCCCACGATGATGACTTTACTGCCGGTAGCGTTGAGCCTTTTGACGGCTTTGTCGAGCCCTTCATATGACGTCGGTGACAGAAAAACGATGTTCGGCTTGAGCGTGCTCATTTCGTCGAGATGAAAAATCTGCTCGTCCGTGCGATCCAGTCCGCTGGCCAGGCGAATGTTGGCGAGGTTGATCCCGGCGATGCGCGCTTCGTCGACCAAACCGTAGCCAATACCGCGCCAATATTCGTCGGCACGCCTAACGCTGACCCACGCGGCAGTATAGGTTTTAGCCGCGCTGATTCGCGATACCATACCGCGCAATGGTTCGCCGGCACTGGCCGACGGGACCACCATGAGCCACGAGAACGCAACGACCAGCGCCGCGCCGATATATCTTCTCCAAATCACGTCGTATTCCCTGCGCTCGCAGCATAGCAAAAAAAAGCGGGCCCGAACCGAGTTCGGACCCGCCTTATTATGATGCGTTTAGCTACTCAGCGGCGATACTGCGAATCGAGTTCGACAGCTCTTTGACCCGATCTTGCGTATACATGTCACTCCACATGTCATACGAGAACTCCGATACTTGTTTAGTATCGATGTCGTGGGTCGTCACCGAGATGTCTTCACCGGCCAACATGATGTGCTTCATGCGGGTCTTGTCGAGAAGCTGAGAAATATCAGCGAGCGGGTCGCCGTCGAAGACGATGAGATCGGCGTGACGCCCAACTTCCAGGGCACCTAACCGGTCGCCGTCGTTCAAGAACGCCGCCGATACCGAGGTCGCCGATTTCAATGCCTCGCCCTCGGTCATGCCGAGATACTTGACGTAGATCTCCAGCTCCTTGGCATGCCACTCGCCATAAGGCGTGATGGCAAAGCCGGTATCGGTACCGGTCAACAGTGGCACGCCGGCCTTATGCGCCTTTGTGAGGAACTCGAACGCCGCTTCGGCTTCAACTTTGGCATGATCCGCCCAACCGCCACCGGCGCCGTCGGTCGGCTGACTGAACTCATAATTGTTTACCAGCAACGTCAGCGTTGGCGAGATCGTGCAACCGTTCTTCACGATTTCCTCCAAGCACTCGTCATCGCCGTAGGAGGCATGAAAGATACAGTCGGTCTTCGCTTTCGCGGAATACAGCGTCGCTTCCTTGCCACGAGCATGTGTAATCAGGCGCTTGCCCAATCGGTGGGTTTCGACGGCGATGTTGTTGAGCTCATCCTGGTTGAATGAGGCCATGAGACCGCTGAAATTGGATACGCCGTTCGGCTGCAGGGCGGTATCACCGTCCATCGCAACCTTGATGACGTCAACGCCGTCTTTGATCTGAACACGGATCTCTTCGATCGCCTCAGCAGGGCTACGAATTAGATGGCCGATCGAGGTTTCGGGCGCCCCAATCCAAGTCGGATACCAATCGGTCAATCCTTGCCGGCTGGTCAGATAGGGGCCTGCCGTTGTGATGCGCGGGCCCTGGAATAGACCCGCGTTGATGGCGTCGCGGATCGATAGCGTTACCCGTGCGGCATCGCCCGGATTGCACATTGAGGTGTATCCGGCCAGCAGGACGCGCTGAGCCATGAACATTCCACGCAATGCCCGGAATTCAACCGGTGCGTAGATGTCGATGTCCTCTTCGCATTTGGCGTTCCCGTAGGCCAGATGGGTATGGACATCGGTCAGGCCGGGCATCACGAAATTATCGGATGCATCAACGACAACATCGTCTTTCTTGGCCTTCGGTGCTTTGTCAGTGGGGCCGACATAGCTAATCATGCCGTCGTCGATAACTACTGTCTGGTTCTCTTCGGCCTTTGTGTCGAGACCAGTGAAGATTTTTCCAGCCTTAATATGCTTGCTCATCCTCTCCTCCAATTGCTTATTGGTATCCCTGCCGCCGTGCGGCCTAGGCTCGCAAAGATAATATCACTGCCCCCGCGGCCGTGCCATCCTTGTCGGTGGCGACTACAACAACGTTATGCAACCAACCGGTCGACCGCCATTTCGATCAGCCGAAGAAATTTCCCGCCAAATCCAGGAACTTGGCGGGTTGGTCCATGGCCGGCCCGTGACCGCAATTGGCGAGCCGCACGAGGTCGGCTTGCGGCACGAGGTTGGCCAACGGCACCGCCGCCTCGTCAAATGGGACCGCAACATCCTGGGCGCCATGCAGCATCAGTACGTCGCATTTGATGCGTTTGAGTTCCGCTGGTGTCAGCACGCACTGATTGAGGATCGACTGTTTGTTGCCGCTGAACATCTTGGCGAAGTACTCGCCGTAATTACCGCTGTGCAGTACCCGCATCCGGTCGGCAACAAATGCGTCGGTCATGAGCGAGGTATCGGCGACCATCTGCGAGTAGGTATCGCGAAAAGCCTTTTCCGTCTTGGGAAACGTCCAACCCGCGCGTAAAGCGGCGGGAAGCTTGTATTTGGCGCCGAGCGAGCCGGTTATAAGGACCTTGTCGATGCGCTTATTGCGCGCCGCCAGCCTGAGCGCCAAATAACCAGAGAGCGAGTGACCGATCACGCCGACGGGCCCGCGTTTGCTCAAGCGGTCAAGCAGAAATTGGGCTTCGCGCATCCATAAGTTAAGATCGAAATAGGGCATACGTGCTTTTTGATCTGACTTGCCGAAACCGATCAAATCACCGGCCATGATCTTGTAGCGCCGCGATAGCGGCGTCATCACCGCGTGCCAGTTGCCAAACGATGACGCACCGGCACCAGAACCGTGAATCATCAGGATCGGATATCCCTTGCCACCCACATAGGTGTGGATGCGATAGCCACTCATCCCCGCTTTTGCTTCCTTGATTGCCATCTCGCTGCTCCCTTTAACCGTTCCTGTGTGCGCTTAGCCGAGTAGGTTGTTCGCCGCCATCATGAATTTACTTGGCTGCTCGAGCGCCGGTCCATGACCACAACGCGCGATCGCATAGAGATCCGCCTTCTTCATCTTCTGACTCATCGGCAGCACCGTATCGGTCAGTTTGGTTGCACGGTCGTCACGACCGTGGACGAAGGCAACGTCGCATTTGAGTTTGCCGAGATCCGCATCCAAGAAATGGGTGGCATCGACATAGGCTTGTTTGTCGCCCCCGAACATCTTGGTGAAGTATTCCTTGTATTCGGGGTCGTCGATCACTTGCATCCGGTTGTCGAGGAAATCGTCTGTGATCCGGCTTTTGTCGTAAATGATGTATTCCATCGTCTGGCGGAGTTCATCTCGGCTCTTTGGAAATGTCCATACGGCTTCGCCGACCTCGTCAATCTGGAAGCGCTGCCCGGTCGAGCCAGTCAGCAAGAGCTTGCTGACCCGCTCGTTCTTTAACGCGAGCCTGATCGCGAACACTGCCGCCAACGAATGCGCAACAATCCCAATCCTTTCCTCTGGCGCGAGGCGATCGAGCAGGAACTGGCCTTGCCGCGTCCACATATCGAGGTCGAAATAGGGTTCTTCCGATTTTCGGCCCGACAGGCCGAAGCCAATCATGTCGGCGGCGAGAATCTCATAGCGCTCGGCCATCGGTTCGAGCACATTGCGCCAATTGCCCATCGTCGACGCGCCGGGGCCCGACCCGTGCATCATCACAACCGGAAAGCCGCTGCCGCCCTCCCAGCAGTGGACGTTCATCCCTTCAAAATCGAGATCGAGTTCGTTGATCGTCATTTCCCCTCACTGGCATCGCGCGAGATTGCTTGCGCTGCACCAAGTTCAAAAGTGGTATCGTTGCCGCCCGCAACCTGTCAACGACGTCGCGGTGGGCTTTGCATCCACGCACGCGCCCTTTGAACCCAGATGTCTGTTGCCACACCCTGGGCCTCGTTGGTATCGAAATGGCCGTACCTGGGCCATACATGTTCCTCCACCGTACAGGGTTCATCGCGCAGTGCCGTGACAAACGATTCCGACGTCGAGACGATCTCCTCAAGATCGTTTTCTCCCCACGTCACAAAAAACGGTGTTTTATTCCCGGCCACTAGGGTGAGCGGACTCACGTCGCCCTCGATGCCAGCGTCGTAGAACAATTCTCCATGCGTGCGTTCGAGAACGCCGCCCGGTACCGCCTGATCGAGCCGCAGATCGAACAACCCGCTCACCGGAAAACACCCCTTGAC
>Ga0302135_10001740_pt1 | contig 13052 bp, 12 predicted proteins | sample CBN3_surface_MG_FD_203119 | JGI IMG/M metagenome (GOLD analysis project Ga0302135, IMG submission 203119) | Marine microbial communities from Western Arctic Ocean, Canada - CBN3_32.1 | ecosystem: Environmental > Aquatic > Marine > Oceanic | place: Canada: Western Arctic Ocean | collected... | reverse complement strand
CGCCATGAATTTGACGCCCACCACCATGTTGAATTCCTCCATCCGCCGCACACCTTGGAACTTCAGAGGTTCGATGAGGAAGTGGCCATAGTCTTCGTTTGCCTCCAGGTTGGCGCTGACTTTTTTGACAATTTTCTTCGCCAATTTGAGATCGGTATCGAAGGGCACCCTGAATTCGAGCTTCATGATCGCCCAATCGCGGCTGTAATTGGTTACCGAACTCAGCTCGCCATACGGAATCGTGTGTAGCGCGCCACGATGATGACGCACGCCTAACGATCGTACTGAGACCGACTCGACGGTGCCGCGCAATTCACCCATCTCTATATATTCGCCGACCCGGAACGCATCATAGATCAGGAAAACACGCCCGAAACAATGTCTTTCACTAACGCCTGGGCGCCAAAACCCAACGCGATACCCAAAACACCAGCGCCCGCCAAAATCGGCCCAATGATCACACCGAATACTTTCTCGGCGAGTGAATTCGACGCCGAGTCCAGAATCGAACTCACGTCCCACACCGCGCCAATCGAAAGGGCGGCGAGAATCACGAGCAGAAACCGGATCAAGCGATCGGCGATCGGGCGGTACAATTTGTAGCGGTTTGGCGGGTCTGGCTCGTGCGTGTGTTCGCCATCCTCCCCACCCTCTTCGTCGTCCTCCGCTTCGACCACATCGGGGGTTCGCTCCTCAACATCATCAAAAACGTGATCGACCATGACGTGGGCAAGCCGGATCGTGGGAATTAAAAGTGCCACCGCCACCATCGTCCAAAGCAAGGTTGGGACATCGGCGAGCCACAACAAAAATGCGACGACAACGACGGCGCTCGACAAGACCAGCTTGAAGTTTCCGGGTGTCGACGGCCCAGGGATCGTCTCGTCGGCCGGGTTCTCCACATCAGCGGCGGTGATCTCAATCGACGCATCGCTGCTGTGTTGCGCAGGCTTGGCACGCCATAGCGCGCCGACGAGTGCCAGCGATACGAGCGATGCCGCGATGAACTCCACCGCCAGGAGGGAGGGCGCCGCAATTGCCATACGGTCAATTGTGTCAACCACCAAGACCCCGAGCAGGCCAATTCCGCTAACCGCTAGCACCCATCGGTAGATGTTTCTTGCTGCCGCTTTGTCCAACGGCAGCAATCTCAAGTCATTAACATTCGGCGCCAGAACAAAGACGCCGATCATGATGATAAGCCGCATCAAAATAATGCCGACCAACAGCGAAATAACGATGTCTTCGACGAAGGCCGACCACTCGAAGGCGACAAAAAGCCCGATACTGCCAAAGGCAAACACGGCAATACTGCCTAACAACAAGGTGGCACGCAGCATCGCAGCCTTGAGGATGGTGCCGTAGGATTCGGGTTTCGAAAGCTCAATGCGTTTCAGAGTTCCGGACAAGTAGCTCCAATAAAGCCACTCCAGGCCAAAGCCACCGAACAAAAATATGATTATGTGAATCGCCGAGCGCAGAAACTCGCTCGCCGCCATGCTTTCGCTCCAAGCGGCTGCCAACGCACCTGACAACTGGGGGACGGTTAGTAGCGCCTGCGCGATCAACGAGCCCCTGGTTTCAATCTGGCTCAGGATTTCCTGAAAATACTTTTCGACTCCGGACGAGGAAATCCCGCCGTCTGTCGATTGGCTGGCTGTTTCGGCCGACCGCTGCCTCAATTTTTCGACTAGCGCCGGATTACTGAGGAGCCGCAGGAGTTCAGCGAGGTCGTCATCCGTCGCTTGGCGTTGCGCTGAATCTGTTTTGCTACCTCCCGACATCACTCCGGTAAGACCAAGCGGGGATTGTCCGTATGCGGGTGCAACGGCAACCGCCAGCAAAAGAAATGCGGCTACGCGGAGAATGATATTCATTTGCTTGCCATCGCTTGCGGCGCATTGTCGGCGCGGCGTGCTTGTGCCGCTTTCGCGCGGCGGAGGTCCTTGGGCTCGACATACGCGGGGAGCAATTTGTCGATGGCTATCGTCCCGCCGGGAGGGATGACCTGGCATGCCAGCCGAGTCTCGGGATCGGCATCAATACGATCCAACGTCGCCTGCTCGAGCGCCGATGCCGTCGGCAGTGCATCCCTACCATCGAGAATTCGTACCCGGCAGGTCCCGCAGCTCTCCTTCCCACCGCATAAACTCGCATGCGGAATATTGTTCATTCTGCTGACCTCGAGGATCGTCAGTCCTGTCGCAACGTCGAGTTCGGTCCCGTCGGCGTAAATTACCCGCAGCGCCGACCGCCCTTGCCGCACGCGGACGTATCGCGCCAGCAACACGATTGCGAGGAGCGCAAAATATGTCCACAGGCCGGCGCGAACTATGGCGAGCAGGGTCTGAAGAGCGTCTTCAGATAGGATTAGAATCTTCAACGCCGCTGGCGTAAATTTAGGATTCTTGTTTAGTTCAATAACCTCTTTGCCCGCCTCCACCATCCCCAATAGGGCAAGAAGCGGAATCGCGACAACCAGCGGATAGATGAACCCAGCGACTCGGGGCCACCAGTTTTGGATCCGCAGCCAGATCACTAGACCCATGCAACCATGGATCCACGCGATCATGGTCACGATAACCTGCTGTAGTCCCGAGGCCAGGTCCAACACCCAAAACAGAGTCAAGATCGAGAAATAGGTCTGCCGTAAATCGGTCATGATCGGCATCACGACATTCCCCACGATATGGCCGATCAATAGCGGGAATATCAATAACTGTACGCCGGGCACGAAGCCGGCGTGAACTTCCCCCAGTGTCTCCTAGAACTCCGCGAGCAGCCGGCCGAATCCAGGGATCTTGTCGTCTATGCCGTTGCTGCGCAGCGCGTGCCAGTACGTGTACCGGATCTGGGCGATAACCGGCTTGCCGAGCCAACGCTCAGCAACGACTGCAAGCGGACCCATCGGCAAGTTGGCGCCGAATTGTACGATCGCCTCGACGTCACCGCCGTCCACTTTTTCGATGGCTTCGCGCATCCGCTGATCCGTGGTCTGCGCGATCTCACTCGGTTTCTCATGAGCGATATGTTCGGCCCGCACCAAGGTGCAGCCGATCGCTTCGAGGTACTCGGCCAGATGGGGCTCGGCGCTTGGATGATACGGCGTGATGATGCCGACTCGGCCCGTCACCCCATAAGCGTCCAGCGCCGGCCGTAGCGCGTCGGCGGGCTGGGTCACGCCGACGCCGCCGGTGCGTTTGGCGATGCGTTCGCGAACCTTGCGGCTGGGCTCGAGGCCGCCACCCCACACGGCCTCGCCCGAAATCCCCAGGATGAGATGGTCGGGTTCGCATGTCATCACGCGGTCGACCGCATCTTCGAGCGAGGCGTCGATCTCGCGCAGCATCCGCTCAAAACCCGCTTGGTCCTCGGTTTGCTGATTGGTGATGAGCATGCGGGCCGTGTGATTGGTTACGCCGGCCGGCCGCATCGCATCCAATTCGGGTTGCATAGAAGTGTTGGTCGAGGGCGTGATGACCCCAAACTTCTTGCGCCATCCGAAATAATCAGTCACCTGTCTCCTCCGAGCAATCGCGTTCCTCGTTCGCTATAATCTACCATCTGTCAATCGTCGGCGTCTGACAATGGAGCGCCGAAAAAGGGAGGAAAGAGTGGATCTCAAATATGTAATGTCGTCGGACTCGCACATTATCGAGCCCTACGACCTGTGGACCAATGCGCTCGGCGACAAGCACGGCGACAAAGTGCCGCATCGGGTTTCCGAAGCGAAGGGGATCAAGGGCGACTTTGTCTTCCTCGGCTACGACTACATGGGCGTCGACGACCTCCGCCAGGAGAACGCTGGTGACACGCCGGATTCCACCGTAGCGGTCGAGACCGGCGACCTCGATCCGGAACTCGCCGCACGTGTGCTCAAGGCAAATTCCGATCCCGAGGAACGCCTTAAGCTGATGGATATGGACGGTGTCGATTCCGAGCTTATCCAGGCCACCAACATGCTGCTGGCCATGCGGATTCGCGAAACCGCAGTGCTGAACGACTGCGCCGCCGTTTTCAACGATTTCTGTGTCGAGTATTGCGAATATGACCCGCAGCGCCTGGTCGGCTCGGCGATGATCCCGATGCACGACGTCGATTGGGCCATCGCAGAACTTCAGCGGACCCGCAAGAAAGGGTTGCGGACCGCCATCATCAACACCGACCTGCCAGAAAACTTCGCGCCTTATCGCAAGCCGGAATACGACAAGTTCTGGGCCGCGGCGGTCGACCTCGACATGCCGGTCACGTTGCACCTTGGCACTGGCGAGACCGTCGACCCCTTCTGCTTCATCACGCCTGAAGAACAGGAGTGGGGTCCCAAATACTTCCTCGCCGTGTTTGGCGATCAGCAATATGCACTAGTCAACGAGTTCATCTTTGGTGGCATCTTCGACCGCTTCCCGACGCTGCAGCTCATCACTGGCGAATACGAGTGTTCATGGTTCCCCTACTGGCTCTACCGCTGCAAGCAGATGCAGGGCGCGTTGGGCATGGCGATGAACATCCCGCAGATCAAACGCTCGATCGAGGAATATGTTGCCGAAAATATGTGGATCGCGTTCACCGACGATCTCTATTTCGATCGGTCCTGGGACGTGATTGGTGAGGATCGCATCATGTGGGGATCGGATTATCCGCATCCGCGCAACACGTTCCCCAACAGTCACGACATCATCAAGAACCGCTTGGCCGGTACGCCCGACCGGGTCGTTGCCAAGGCCGCGGGGCTCAATTGCGCCCGGCTGTTCGATCTCCCGGTTCCCGAAGCGGCGGCGGCGATCGCGGCTGAGTAAACGCATCGAAATTCGCACGTCACTATTTGAAACAGACGGGAGGCTTCGGCCTCCCGTTTTTCTTACGATGGCCGTGGAGAACAACTGATAGGCGCGCTTAGCCGCTGAGAACGGATGGTAGCCACAGCGTGAGTGCGGGAAACGCGATCAGAACGGCGACCCGTAAGAGTTCGGCGAAGAAGAAGGGGGCGACCCCAAGGAAGGTTTCCTTCATCGGCACATCTTCGGCCAGCGCGGAAATAACAAACACGTTCATCCCAACCGGCGGGGTAATCAGACCAAGCTCGACGACGATCAGCGCCAGGATGCCGAACCAAATCTTCAGACTCTCGCTGTCCATGCCGAAGGCGGCGTCGGCCGCGGTTACATAGTCGCCGCCGTTCAATCCGACCAGTACCGGCCAAAAGAACGGGATGGCCAGCAGGATCATCGACAGGCTGTCCATCAGACACCCAAGCAGGATCAGCGCGATCAGTAGGATGATCACGATCGATAGGGCCGGCAGTCCGGAATTGATCATCCACTCGGCCATCGCCTGTGGCACGCCACCGCGCGACATGAAGATCTTCAGCATCTCTGCGCCCAGCAGGATCAGATAGATCATGCCGGTGGTGCGCGCGGTTTCGAGCAGCGCGATCTTGAGTTCGGCTAGCCTGACCATGCCGCGCCCAACCCCGTAGGCCGTGACCAGGAATACGCCGACGGCAGCGGCCGGGGTTGGATTGAAGAAACCGAAATAGATTCCGCCGATCACCAACCCGAAGATGATCACGACCGGCACCACCCGCACGGTCGCCGCGATCAGCTCGGCGCGGCCGGCTGGGTCTCCCCTGGGACCTGCCTCCGGGCGTACCCACACATAAATCGCGATGGTGATCAGGAACAGCAATACCGCCATCAGCCCTGGAATGAAGGCGGCCATGAACATCGTGATGATGTTCGCCTCGACGATGATGGCGTACACCACCAACACCACCGACGGTGGGATCAGGATTCCGAGCACACCGCCGGCTGCCAGTGTGCCCGTGGCGAGCGCGCCGGAATAGTTGTAGCGACGCAGTTCCGGCAGCGCGACCTGACCCATCGTCGAAGCGGTGGCCAGCGACGATCCGCACACCGCGCCAAACCCCGCACAGGCCGCGATCGCCGACATCGCCACGCCGCCGCGCATCCAGCCGAGCCAGGCATTGGTGGCGCGAAACAGATCGCGGCTGAGGCCGGCCCGCGTCGCAATTGCTCCCATCAATACGAACATCGGTACCACTGAAAGGTCGTAGATCGAGAACTGGGCGTAGGCCAGATCCTTGAGCTGGCTCATGAAGATGGCCGGCCCGTTCAGGATCGTGACGCCGACCCCACCCACCACGATCATGGCATAGGCGATCGGCATGCGGATCGCGATCAGCCCAATCAGCGCGATCAGGCCGGCAAGGCCGATCAGAAGATTGGATTCCATGCCGGGCCGCCCCTCACCCCGAGGGATGCACGCCGCGGAGTGCCTGACCCACGGTAATCGCCGAAGCGACGATGAGTAGCGCCAGCGAAATGAGGATTGGCGGGAAGGCGGTCCACAGCGGGATGTTGAGGATAGTCGTGACCTCCTCATATTCGAGGTAGCTGGCCAGACCATCCGACATCCGCCAGATCAGAAGCACCGAGAACGCCACGGCCACCAGTGCCGCGAGCAGGGCGAACAGCGCGACCCAACGCGGCGAAGCGCGCGAAGTGAAGATATCGGCGGTGACGTTGGTGCCGGTGAGTTGGCAATAGGGCAGAAAGCTGAAGGCAGCGATCGCCACGCCCATCTGCACCATCTCGAAGTCGCCGGGCACCGGGAAGCCCAATGCCGATAGCGAGATCACCGACCAGGTATTCATCAACACGATGGCGAGCAACAGCGCCCCGCCCAGCAGGGCCCAGCCCTCAATAATGCGACGGGCGAGGCCGATCGGCCCCGCCCGCTTATCGATTCCGATAGTTATCGCAGTCACCTCAGTTGGAGTATTTGGAGATCAGCCTCCGCGCCTTGGCGACCAGCGCCCTGCCATCGATGCCCTTGTCCTTCACTTCTTCGATCCACCGTTCGACGACCGGCTCGAGCACCTCGCGGAACGCCTCGGTCTCGGCCTGGGTCAGCGTAATGTGCTCATTACCGGCCTTGGTGGCGATCTTGATGCCGCCGTCGTCGTTACGGCCCCAGATACGCCCGACCTCCTGCCACCAGTCCGGGCCGGAGGCCTCCATGAACGCCTTCTGGATATCCTTGGGCAGGCTGTCCCAACGGGCCTGGTTCATCGACACCTGAAAAGTGGTGGTGCCGAACCGGGTCTTGTTGAACCCCTCGATCTGATACTTGGTCTGATCCTGGAGTTTCAGAGGTGCGATGATCTCCCACGGGATAAGCGCGCCATCGACCAGCTTCTTGGCGAGCGCCTGGGGCAGTTGCGGGACCGGCATACCGACCGGCGATGCACCCAGCGCCTGGATAATCCAGGCCCCAGTGCGGGTCGGAATGCGCATCTTTATGCCCTTGAGATCGGCCGGCTTGCGCACCAGCTTGTCGACCATCTGAATCCCCTGGCCGGCATGGACGTGCAGGAACATCACCTTCACGCCTTTGTATTCGGGCGCGAGATCGTCGGCGAACATATCGTACATGGCCCGGGTCGTCGCGGCCGGATCGTTCGTGTGGATGAACGGCAGCTCAAATACTTCGGAGCGTTGGAACAGACCCGGCGTATAGCCGTTCACCGTCCACACGATATCGACCACGCCGTCTAGCGCCTGGCGGATCAACTGCGGCGGCTTGCCGCCCAACGACATCGACGGATAGATATCAATTTTCACCTTGCCGCCGGAGTTTTTGGTCACCTGGGCGGCCCACGGCACCAGCATCTTGGTGTGGGCCGGCGCCTTAGCGCTCAATAGGTGATGGAGTTTGAAAACATGTTCTTGGGCGTGACCAACGCTCGATAAGCCCACAACGATCGCGAGGCCAATCACGGCCACCGTCAAAATCCTGGTAATCCGCATTGTTTCCTCCTGTTGATTGATACGCCTGTAAGATCTGCGCTTTGGGGAAGCGTACCTCCCGCGTCTGCCCGCCTCAAGAAACACGGCGGGACCCACCGGTCGTCAGCGGAGTCAAATCCTGGACGATGCCAGATCGCCGGGCGCCTACTCCATTCGGTAGGAGCCCGCAATGCCTTGCGGCCGCCAGTGCATAAAGGCAATCAACAATACGCCATAGATCATCAATCGCATTTCAGCGGCGAGCGTAATTGGCATATCGATAAAGCGTAGGCCCTCAGGGATCAAAATGAGCAGGAGCGCGCCAACGAACGGGCCCGCAAACGCATTCCCGACACCACCTATTACGATCATCGATAACAACAATGTTGCTTCGCTGATGTCGGCGATCGTCGGATTGACGAAGTTGATATAGGACGACAGCATGGCGCCGGCAAAGCCGGCAAGCCCACAGGCGATCGCCACCGCCCACACCTTCGCGGCCCGCACGTTCTTGCCAAGGCCGCGCGCCGCCAACTCGTCATCGCGCAGCGCGCGCAACATACGCCCCCAGGGCGATTCCAAGAGAAAGCGCGACACTAGCGCTGCACAGACCGCAAATGCACTAAACAAAATGGCGATGGAAATTTTGTCGTCGAATAGATACCCGAAGATGTTGGGTGGCGGCACGGCCGATAGGCCGGAGTCACCGTTGGTCATATTGCTCCAGGCTCCCACCGGCGCGCTCGGGTCGTACCAGTTCTTGAGAACCGTAAAGATCATCACCTGGACCGCGAGCGAGATGAGGACGAAAAAATCGCCGCGAAAGCGCCACGACGCGATCGACAACATCATGCTGAAGACGACTGAGATGACGATCGCGAGCAGCGCTGCTGGAATGAACCCCCAGTCGAGCAATAAGGCGGTAACCGCATAGGTATAAGCGCCGACGCCAAAAAAGGCGGCATGGGCCAAGGTGAGGAGGCCGACGTAACCCACAATAACATTAAGGCTGAGAGCGACGATCAGGTAGATGTCGAACAAAATCAGCAGGTGGAGGGCATAGTTCACATAGCTCACGAGGCTGCCTCCGATTTAGGCCGCGCACGTCTTATTTGATGGTGCACGGTAGACGATGCGCGGTACTTCATTTTTTTACCGGCCAGCCTGGAAACGTCACCGGAACCTTAGCGTCTGACACCACAATCGCCACACCATTCGGGGCCGCGTACCGGCCCCTAAAGACCGAACAACCGCACGGCGTTCTCGCCCACCACTTTCTTCTGATCAGCCAGCGGTAGCTCGCCGTAGATGTCAGCGATAGCTTCCTGGGTGTCGTAGTTGACCGAGCGCACGTGCGGGAAGTCGGAGCCCCACAGGATACAATCGGCGCCGACCCGGCGGATCGTATCGACCCCGAATGGATCATCGGTCATGCCGTGCCAGATCCGCGTGGTCAAATACTCGCTTGGTTTCATCTTGAGTTTGGGCAGGTCGAGGATGCCCCGGAACTGCTCGTGGATCTGATCGTCGCGAAATAGAAAGTACAAGAGCCACGAGATATCGTATTCGGCATCGATCAATTTGAGCTTGGGGTGCCGATCGAGAATGCCACCGAAGATGAACTCGTTCGACAGCGTGGTCTGCACCTCGTGCCACATCTCGTGGATGCCTTTCGGCGCCACGGCAAGTTGCTCGGGCGTGATGGCATAAACGATGGGATCCTGAACGCGGCCGGTAACGATATGGATTAGCACAGGCACATCCAAGTCTTCGGTTGCCGACCAGAACGGATCATAAGAGGGGTCGCGTAGCGGCGGGCAACCGTTCGGAGCCACGGTGTTGATTAGCGCTGCGCGCAGCCCCTTTTTTCGCACTCGGTGCAGTTCTTCGATCGACCATTCGGGCTCGTGCAACGGGATCACCGCGTTGCCGATTAAGCGCGCCGGATCATGGGAACAATACTCAGCGATCCAATCGTTATAGGCACGTGCTGCGGTTTGCACGACCCGCGCGTCATCGATCTGCATCACCGCCGAAAACAGGGTTGGAAACAAAAGTTCGGCGTCAATTCCGGCACGCTCCTGAAAAGTGACGCGTACTTCGGGATCGTACCCGGCTTCGATCAGAATACGGGCCTCGTCGCTTTCGGCACCTGTGACGTCGGTCGACAGATGCCGCACCACATATTGACCGGTATAGAAGAAGGAGCCCGCCACGCCATCATAATTGTCGACCGGGCGCGGCGTTCGTTCACCCAACTCGTTGCCGACCCTCTGCTGCCAAAGTTCGGCAGGTTCGCGAACGTGAGAATCCGATGAGATTATTTTTTCGAAAGTCGCCATTTGCTACGTACCATTCCTAAAATTCAGGCGCGAGTGTAGCACGAGCGGGGCGGTACTTAGGCCCGCGACCGCGCCTTGATTTTCGCCGCCGTTGCAGCAATGATCGCGCCGCTCGAAGTGGCCGGTTGCGACCATTCCGCGCTTGGGGAGGGAACGCGGCTAACATGCAAGTCTTTGTCAATGGTGCGATCAGCGGGTTGGAAATCGCCGTGCTCGGCCTGGCGTTCCAACTGGTTTATCTGCCGACCAAGGTGTTTCACATCGCGTTGGGCGCCCTTTATTCGGCCGCCCCATTTCTTGCCTGGGAAGCCATGCAGCAGGGCGTGCCCCCAGTACCGGCAATTTTCCTAGGAATATTTGGTACGTTTTTGCTTTCCGTCGCCATGGAAGCCTTCAACCATGGGCGCATAGCCGGGCGGCAAGGCTCGTTCGCTGCGCACTTCGTTTCCTCGCTCGGCCTCTACATTATCGTCGTGCAGTTCGTCGCAGTCGTGTGGGGCAATGAACCCAAGGTCCTGCGCTCCGGTATCGACGCCGTGACGTTTATCGGGCCGGTTGTTGTAACCAATTCCGAATGGTGGACGATCGGCGGGTGCGGGCTGTTGATCGTCGTCTTCTTCGTTTGGCTGCGATTCACCAGCGTCGGCCTCCAGTTTCGCGGCCTTGCCGATAATCCCAGTGAGTTGGCTCTACGCGGTTACAACGTGCGCCAACTCCGCTACGTCGCGTTTGGGATTTCAGGCGCCATGATCGGCGTGGCTTCGATCCTGGGCGCCCGCGATGCCGGATTTTGGTCGCATGGCGGCCTCAGCATCCTGCTGCTTGCAATCGTCGCCGCAATTATCGGTGGCCGGTTCTCGTTTTTTGGCGCCGTGATCGGTGGCTTCCTGCTCGGCCTCGTTCGCTCCGAGGTCGAGTGGTACATCGAGGCGAAATGGATCGACGCCGCCACCTTCGCACTTCTATTGATATTCCTGCTGTTCCGCCCGGCCGGCATCATTACCCGCCGCGCACGCCTTGAGGCGGAGGCTGAATCGTGAACTACGTAAATTACGGTCTCCACCTCCTGATCCTGTTCGACATCTACCTAATCGTTGCGCTCAGCCTCAACGTCATCATTGGCTATGTTGGACTCCTCACCCTGGCACATGCCGCCTATTTCGGGATCGGAGCGTATACCTACGCTCTAACCACGCTGTTGCTCGATTGGGGATTCATTCCCGCGGCGCTTCTCGCGATCGTCGTCTCCGTCATCTTCAGCATGATGTTGTCGGTAGCGTCGTGGCGCTTCCGTGGCGATTTCTTCGTTCTTATTTCGCTGGCGATCCAGGTGATGATCTTCACGGTTCTGAAGAATTGGCACGACACGAGCCAGCCGATCGGGACCTGGGGAAACATGACCAACGGCGATTTCGGGCTTATCGATGTCCCGTCGCCGAATCTTTTCGGCTACATATTCGACGACAAGATTTCCGTCGCGATTTTGTATAGCGCGTTCGCGTTGGGCGCCGTACTGATCTCGCGGGTCCTCCTGGAGTCTCCTTGGGGACGTATGTTGCGGGCGTTGCGAGACGACGAATTGGCCGCTCGCGGCCTTGGCAAGAATGTGCGCGCGGCCAAGGTGTGGGCTGTGGGCGTTGGTTGTGGACTCGCCGGCTTCGCCGGCGCCATGCTGTCGTCCTATATCAACTTCGTCAATCCGACGATCGCCGACATCAGCGAAGCGACTTTATTGTTATCGATGATCATTATTGGTGGCGTCGGCAACGCATTCCGTGGACCATTTTTCGGCGCCCTCCTGCTGATTCTAATCCCCGAAGGACTGCGCTTCGTCGACATGCCCATTACCCTTGCCGCAGAAATGCGCTTGATGATCTACGGCTTCCTGCTGTTAGCCTTCATGCACTGGCGTCCCCAAGGCGTCGCCGGCTCTTACCGAATGGAATAGCGGCCGGACTTTATTTATTTACCCCTCAGAACCATTGTGCTCCTCTCAAGCTCTACTCCCTCTCCCATGAGTGGGAGAGGGCTGGGGTGAGGGTTGATCCCCATCCCACGCTTTAGGCACCCGCCAGCAACAGTTCAGCCAGTTCTCTTGGTTTCGTGATCATCGGATCATGCCCGGTGGCAATCTCAAAATAGTTGCAATCGGGATCGTCGCGCGCAGCCGCCGCTGTTGCCTCAAGACCGCCGAGAACCGGATCGGTACATGCGACATAAGTTCGTTTCGCAATGTTCTTGTAGGCGCCGGTCAGCTCGATTTGCTGCTCGTGCGTGGCCATCGGCATGCCAACCGACTTTGCCGTCACCCAAGCGACATCCCCAGGATCGGTAATACCCAGAGCTTCTGGTGGGGCTGGCGGCATCCGCGTCGGATCATCGTTTGCCGCGGCCGCCGCGCGCACGGATGCCGCCATCTCGGGCGGGATCAAATCAACGATCGCTTTGCCATCTTCGGGGATCACTGCATCGACATAGAAAAGGTGGGCGATGCGGTCCGGCATGCGGTCGGCAACCGCCGTGATCACCATCCCGGCATAGCTATGCCCCACCAAAATCACGTCGCTCAAATCCTCCCATTCGAGCCAAGCGCCGACGTCTTGAATGTGCAGATTGAGATCGATGACCGCACCTAATTTGGTTTTACCGACCAGATGGCTGCGGTCGCCGAGCCCGGTCAGCGATGGCGCGAGCACGGTATGACCGGCCGCGCTCAACAATGGCGTTACGCGTTGCCAACACCATCCGCCCAGCCAAGATCCATGAACCAGTACGTAGTTCGCCACTACTCCCCTCCCAATCTCAATCGAATGCGATCGAAACAGCATGATAATACGCTACCGAGCAAGGGCGTCGTAACACACCACCGGCGCTGGACTCTATCCCGTTAGGCAAATATCTT
>Ga0302135_10001736_pt1 | contig 13059 bp, 13 predicted proteins | sample CBN3_surface_MG_FD_203119 | JGI IMG/M metagenome (GOLD analysis project Ga0302135, IMG submission 203119) | Marine microbial communities from Western Arctic Ocean, Canada - CBN3_32.1 | ecosystem: Environmental > Aquatic > Marine > Oceanic | place: Canada: Western Arctic Ocean | collected... | reverse complement strand
AACACGCGAGACTGACTCACCGGCGTTGATAGCCGGACGTATGCCAGAGAAGAACAGATCAGTCTCCAGGAAGATTTGGCCGTCTGTGATCGAAATCACGTTGGTGGGGATGTAGGCAGAGATGTCTCCAGCCTTGGTCTCGATAATCGGCAAGCCAGTCATCGATCCAGCGCCGAGCTCATCAGAGAGCTTTGCGCAACGCTCCAAGAGACGGCTGTGGAGATAGAACACATCACCGGGGTAGGCCTCACGCCCTGGAGGACGGCGGAGGAGCAGCGAAATCTCACGGTAGGCAATGGCCTGCTTGGTGAGGTCATCAAAGACAATGAGCACATGCTCGCCCTTATACATCCAATACTGGCCCATGGCCGAACCGGCGTACGGAGCGTACATCTGTAGGGCCGCCGCATCAGAAGCCGTAGCGTTCACAATGACTGTGTATTCCATGGCGCCATACTCTTCGAGCGTTCTGGCAACTTCGGCGACAGTAGAGGCCTTCTGCCCAATTGCCACATAGATACACTTAACGTCTAGACCCTTTTGGTTAATGATGGTATCGACAGCGATGGCAGTCTTACCTGTCTGGCGATCGCCAATGATGAGCTGACGCTGGCCACGTCCGATGGGAGTCATCGCATCAATGGCTTTGATCCCTGTCTGGAGCGGTTCTTCAACCGGTTTGCGTTCCACAACCGAAGGTGCCTGCGTCTCAAGGAGTCGACGCTCTGCGGCTTCAATTGGTCCCTTGCCATCGATCGGGTCGCCTAGGGCGTTCACCACTCGGCCAAGCATGCCGTCACCGACCGGTACGGAGAGCACATCTCCGGTGGTCTTCACGACCGAGCCTTCTTCAATGTGGGATGCATCGCCAAGAAGGACGACGCCAATGTCGTCTTCGTCCAGATTGAGCGCCACACCAAGCAAACCGCCAGTGAACTCAAGGAGTTCCGAAGCCATTGCGTTGGGAAGGCCCGTTACCTTGGCCACGCCATCAGCAACTGCTGAAACGTACCCAACGGTCTCTTGCTCTACTGATGGTTCCCAGTCAGCAAGGTTGTCTTTGAGCGCCTGAGTGATCTCTGCAGCGCTGATTGTTAGATCTGCCATGTATGTGTCCTTAGGCGGTCATAGCCGAACGGAGCCCGGCCAATTTCTTCTGGATCGAGCCGTCGATCACCGTGTCGCCAACTGTTGCGACGATCCCGCCGAGCACAGTTGGGTCAACAACGACCTTTACTTCTACATTCCTGCCGGTGGCCTTGACAAGCGCAGCCGTGAGCCGGTCGACTGTCGCGTCATCAAGAGCAACAGCGCTTCTGACTGTCGCAACTTCCCTGCCTTCGGACGAGGCAGCTGCTGCGGAGATGGATTGCGCGATCTCCTCAAGTTCCCCAGCGCGGCCTGCGGCTACAACAAAAGAAGCAATTGCCACGGTGAGGTCCGACGCACGGCCTCCGAGCAGGTCGGCAATGATGCCAGCCTTGCGCTCTGAGGGGACCCGAGCATCCGACAGGGTCGCATGAAGCTCGACGTTGCCCGCAACGGCGCCACCGATGCTGTACAACTCTCGCTCCACACGTTCTGCCTGACCCTCACCACGGGCGATCTCATAGATCCCTGTGGCGTACGCCTTGACTCGATCGCTCATCGGCTACTCCCCTTCGAGCTCAGCGATGTACTGGTCGATGAGCGCCTTCTGCTTGTCAGCATCGAGGCTTCCGCCAACGACCTTCTCAGCGAGAGCAACTGACAGTCCGGCCACCTCGTTACGAGCCTCAGCAAGAGCACGAGCCTTTTCTCCGTCTGCGTCGGCCTGAGCCTTCATGAGAATGGCAGCGGCCTCATCGTTGGCCTCGGCAACAATGCCAGCCTTCACGACGTCGGCGGACTTGCGAGCGTCTTCGACAATGGCGTTCGCCTCTGCCTTGGCGCCGCTTACCTGTTGCTTGTAATCCTCGAGCAAGGAATGCGCTTCGGCCTTTGCGGCTTCGGCTTCCTTGATCTGCCCAGAGATCGCGGCTTGACGATCAGCGGCGAGTTGGTTCAGGGCTGGCCCAGCCTTCTTCCAAATGAAGAAGAAGATGAGGGCGAAAGCGATGAGGCCTGGCACCAGTTCGTTTAGATGCGGGAGCAACAAGCTGGCGCCGCCTTCGGCGCCTTCTGCTTCTTCCGCAGCCAGAATGAGTACGTTCGTCATTCGTAGCTCCTAGGCCAAGAAGAAGAGGACGAAACCGATTAGGGCGAGAGCCTCGGTAAAGGCAATTCCCAAGAACATGGTTGTCCGAACCATGCCTGCGGCTTCTGGCTGGCGAGCCATGGCCTGAATCGCGTTTCCGACGACAATGCCGATGCCGATACCGGGACCGACAGCGGCGAGACCGTATCCCATAACAAGTAATCCGCCTTTGATCGCTTCAGCAGCTGCTAGATCCATTGTATTTCTCCTTGTCTATTTCTGACTAATGATCTGGATGAATTGATGACTGGATGTACACCGCGGAAAGCAGTGTGAAAATGTATGCCTGCAGGAATGCCACAAGCATTTCGAACATGAAGATACCGAGGCCCATGACGAACCAAGCAATACCGAGCGCTCCCTTTCCGTACCCGATCTCTGGGTTGGTGAGCGAAGCCCAGATGAAGGTTCCAGCTGTACCAAGCAACAAGCTCAGCATGAGGTGACCGGCCACGAGGTTTGCGAACAACCGGACTGCAAGAGAGAAGGGACGAACTAAGAGTGTGGAGACCAACTCAATGACTCCCAGAAGTGGCTTGAGGGCGATAGGTACTCCGGGCGGCCATATCAGGTGGCCAAAGTACGCTAGGCCTTGCTTCCGGACGGCAGCTACAACAAAAATGATCCAAGTGAAGACGGCCAAGAACCCCGGAATCGCAATCCGAGAGGTGACTGGGAAGTTAACAAACGGGGTGATCTCGTAGAAGTTTCCGATCAACACGAACATGAATACCGACAGCAGGTACGGGACGTACTTCTCGCCACCAGGGCCGATAACGTCTTTGCCGATGTCGTTGCGAACCAAGCTGTATGCGGATTCAACCGCCATCTGGAGCTTGCCGGGGACCAGTTTGGGGTTGCGAAGAGCCAACCAGAACAACCCGATCACGATCACGGGGATCAGGAGGATCAGCATCTGTGTGCGGGTGAACCAGGCCGCTAACTCAGGCCACGGAGCCGCGAACTGGAAGAGCTCGGAGACTTCTGCCGGAGCGCACATCGTCACTTCAGCGACGTTGCACCCTTCAGCGAGGATTAGTTGCTCCACTCCAACTCTCTTTCAGATCCACGGGAAACCATGACGGTCTCCCAACTAAGAAGGACGAGATACATCCCCACCGTTGTAATTGCGAACGCCGTGCGATCAAGCTCAAACAGCTTGGTAAGCACCACCATGGCTATGGTAAGCAGACCGAGCCGCAACACAAAACCGAACAATGCGGCCGCATGATAAGCCGCCGGAGAGATCCGCGCGGCGACGGACAAGATCCGTCCTGCAAGCATGAAATTACCCACTACAACCGCGGTACCTACGAGCGCCGCGACGGCTGCGCCAGTCCCACTTATCAGCCAAAAAATGCCGATGAATACCGGGGCCACGAAGATCGCTCGTTTGGCAGTGTTATCGGCTATTCGTCGTTCAACGTCCAAGTTGCTTGCGCTCCGTTAGGTACTTCTCTTCTTCTTCTTTTGCAGTGGCCCAAAGCCGCATCGATCCCGAGTAGATACCGAGTAGCGTCGCGCCGATGGTGAGCCACGGAGACGTACCGAGCCATCGGTCAAGAAAGTAACCGACGAGAAGCCCGGCCAAGATGGACCCAAAGAGTGATCCGCTGCCGTTGAGGTTGGCATCTAGACCCTCTGCTACTTGCTTGCTCACCGACGATTTTTCCATACAACCCCGCGCATCAGCGCTGGCAGAATCGTAATAACTTCTGAGTGCTACCACCACCGCCATTCCGAGCACCCCCAACGAAGCCCCAAGTGCGCGCACTTGGGGTTGGGGGGTGGGTTTGGCTCTAGCTCTCATCGGGTTGTGATTAGGCTCCAACCATGAGAAGTGTCTGCGTTGTCGGGAGTATGAGCAGCGACTTGGTGGCGTACGCGCGGCGCCACCCTCTACCGGGCGAAACCATCACTGGCACTCAGTTCGATGTGTTCGCCGGAGGAAAGGGCCTCAACCAAGCCGTTGCAGCTTCTCGAGCCGGGGCTGAGACTACGTTCATCGGTTCCGTTGGATCCGACAGCTTTGCAGACTTGCCTGTCAAGGTCCTCGTCGATGCGGGCGTCGACATCTCGGCCCTAGGCAGGTCACCGCTGGGCACCGGCATCGCCCATATTGTCGTTACGAGCACCGGAGAGAACTCCATTGTGGTCGTCCCAAACGCGAACGCTGACGTGACGCGTGACCGAGTTAGGACATCGGCACCGCTCATTGAGAAGGCCGACGCGTTGTTGCTCCAGTTCGAAATACCAATGGAGGCGAACATAGAAGCGGGAAGGATCGCCCGAGCCGCCAACACGCTCGTCGTTATAAACCCTGCTCCAGCCCAGGAAGTTCCAGAAGAGCTACTCAAAGTGATCGACGTCATTGTGCCCAACGAAACTGAAGCAGCAGCGCTTGTAGGTCGAGACGGAGAGCCGGAGGATCTCGCCAGAACGCTGCTATCCCGCTACCAACTAGAAGCGGTGCTTGTCACCATCGGGGAGGCCGGAGTGTTGGTCGCAACCCAAACAGAAAGTCGCCTGATCCCAAGTTTCCCGGCGGGGAAGGTGGTCGACACCGTGGGAGCTGGCGATTGCTTCTGCGGGAACCTTGCTGCTGCGTTGGCCGAAGGGGCGAACATCTTCGCTGCAGCAGCCTGGGGTGCTGCAGCAGCCAGCCTTTCAGTGCAAGTGCAAGGAGCAGCGGCTTCCATGCCGGTCAGAGCCAAGACAGAGGCGCTGCTTCCCCCTAGAGCGAAGCGGACTGGCTCAAGCTGAACTGGTTGTGCCTGCCATCCAGTCTTCAAACATCTTCGTGTAGATGCCACCAGCAGCGACCAACTCGACGTGGGTCCCTCGCTCGACTAGCTGACCTTGATCAAAGACCAGGACGGCGTCGGCGGCCTGGGCGGTTGAGAGCCGGTGGGCGACCGTGAGACTGGTGCGGCCTTCCAACAGACGGTTCAGGGCGTCACGTAGTTGCAACTCCAGGGCAGGGTCGACAGCCGAAGTCGCCTCATCGAGCACCAGCAGATCAGGGTTCACAATCCAGGCCCGCGTCAGGGCAACGAGCTGTCGCTCCCCGGCTGACAGCTTGGCCCCGCGCTCGCCCACCTCTGAATCCAGACCATCGGACAACCCATCTAGCCAGGCTCCCAGCCCCAGGTCGTCGAAGGCCTTGCGAACCTCATCTCTGGTGGCGGCAGGCTTACCAAACTGTACGTTTGTCAGCACTGTGCCGTCCATCAGGAATCCCTCTTGCGGCACAAACGTGACTCGAGACCTCAACGATTTGAACGGAATGCGGTCGATAGGGATGCCTGCGAGCGAGATCTGCCCGGCTTTCGGCTCCATCAGCCGAACAACCAACTTGCTGAACGTCGTCTTGCCCGAACCAGTCTCGCCCACGACGGCGATCCGCTGCCCAGCACCGACTGCGACGTCGATGTCACTCAACACATCGGGCCCGTCTCCGTAGGCGAACGAAACGCCAGTAGCAGCTACTCCAAACCCTCCAGCAGGGAGCGGTGTCCCAGACTCACCAGGATCCGAAACCTCGATGTCGGCATCCAGAACCTTGAAGATGCGGCGCAGGCCAGCTGCGGCGCTCTGCATTGAGTCGATTGTTTCGACCATGGTCTGCAGTGGGTCCACCAACAGGGCAACAAGCAACATAAACGCCACCAACTCACCAGCTGTGAACGCGTCTTGGATACCGAGAAGCACACCTACCACCACAACTCCCGCCGTGATACTTCCGGAATACAGCTCTGCGGTCGCGAACAGGGCGTTCCCCATCACGCGTGCTTTGAAATCGGACCAGAACTCCCGCTCAAGTGCTTTACTCAATCTACCCAGAATGTGCTTCTCGGCTCCGTGGGCTCTGATAGTGGGGACCCCACTCACCGCCTCACCTGCAATGGCCATGGCGTTAGCAACAGATCCCCGGGCTCGGTCGTGAGCTCTTCCCAGCACCTTCTGAAACTTGATCAACAAGAACACGTACAGCGCTGTGGTTGCCCCGACCAGCGCAGCCAACTTCCATGACAGCAAGAACATCAGTGTCATGGTGAACAGCACCCGAGCCAGACCGACAAGGAGGCCGACACCACCCCAGTCGAAGAACCGTTGAATCGCGTCGATGTCGGCAGTGACCCTCGCGACGAGGGCCCCGCGGCGTTGCTCCTGCGTATGAAGGATCGAGCGCTGATGCAAGCGACCGAAAGTCATGACCCGTATGTCATGCAAACCGTGCGCAGCTGCGACGGCCAACCGCGTTCGTCCGGCTCGGCTCGCAAGCGCAGACAAGATTACACCCGCGAGGGCCAGCCCACCCCATTGGTACAGGACGCCTTTGCTGAACGTATCGACGTTGTCGATGACCCGCTGCACCAGGATCGGCGGGATCAACTCAACACCAGATCCCAAAGCAACAAATCCGAGAGTCAGGCCCACCCCCTTGGTGAATGCTGGGACCTCCCGCAGAGTCTTTACCAATACGGACGCAGCTCCAGAGCCCTTATCGCTCATGCGCCCTCCCCGGCTGACTCGTAGGCGGTAAGCAGGGTTGCGTAGCCGGGCTGAGTAGCCAGTAGCTCTTCGTGAGTTCCTCGAGCGACAACATTGCCGCCGTCAATATAGAACACCTCATCGGAGAGGGAGATAGAAGACGAGCGATAGGCGATGATCACCACAGTCGATGGCAGCTCGGCGGAGCGGAGACCTCGGAGAATGGCGGTCTCCACTGATGGGTCGACCGCTGACGTTGCATCGTCGAGGATCAGTAAGCGAGGGCGTCGTACGAGAGCCCTCGCTAGCGCTATACGCTGCCGCTGCCCGCCAGAAAGGGCGTACGCTCTTTCGCCAATTCGAGTTTCTATGCCGTCAGGAAGACTGGCAACTAACTCCCCTGCGTTGGCTAGCTCAATAGCCGTTGTCACGTCCGCATCGGGTATGTCGAGGCCCAAGGTGATGTTGCCCTTGACAGTATCATCAAAGAGGTAGGTGTCTTGCGAGGCATAGGCCATCTCGTCTGGGAGGACGCCTTCGGCCATGCCAACCAGATCCCTCTTGTCCAGTCGAATGACGCCCGACCGAGGGTCCCACAGACGAGCTAACAACACGGCAAGCGTCGTCTTGCCAGAAGCTGTCGGGCCGACAATTGCGACTACTCGACCGGGAGGCACCTCAAGATTGAGGTCGGTGAGTACCGGCTCATCATCCACGTACGAAAACGAGACATCCGAGACTTCGATGGACGCTGCGCCTCCTTCTCCGCTACTTACGTCTTCGCCGTGAGCGACGTAGGCCTCACCGTCGAGGATTCCCGCGACACGATCCCATCCGGCAGTGCTGGCAGCGAAGGAGAAGATGACAAAGCCAACTAGCTGGATGGGCCAGAACAGGAGCGACAATAGGTAGGCCACTGAAACGACATCTCCGAGCGTCAGGACATCGGAGAGCACCTGAAGGGCGCCAACCGTAATGATGACGACTGCGGCTATCGACGGGACCGCCCGCACCGCGCTGCGGTAGGACTCCCCCACCTGGACTAGCCGGGCTTGCTGGTCGCGCATGCAGCCTGATCGCTCGTCCATGCGAGCAGTTTCTTCAGCTTCACGCCCCAAGGCTTTGACAGTGAGGGCCCCGTCGAAGCTCTCGTAGGCTATTGCGGCGACCTGACCTCTGGTCCGCTGCAACTCGGTGAACATCTGGAACACCACCCACGAAGCTCGGAGCTGAAGGGCAACTACGGACGCCAGAAACACAGCGACGATGGTCCCGAGTAGCGGATCGATGGCCAAGACCTGCCCGCTGGACCCGATGAGCAAGATGAGCGAAGCGATCGAGAACGGCAAGGGGGCCAACAATTGTGTTGTGAAGGCAACATCGGCTGACACCACTGAGAGCATGTCTCCCACCGGGCGTTTGGAGTACCAGTCCATGTCCATCCTGAGGATGTGATTGACGACCCTGAACCGCAGACCCTGAGCGTTGCGGAGTTGCATCCAACCCGCTCCCACTCGGCGCCCCATGATTCCAACGGCCTTGACGCCAGCGACCGCGAAGACGAGCAGCACCGCTGTCTTGAGGAGCGGAGCCGGTTCAGCGCCACCATCCAGAGTCGGGAAGATCACCTCGTCGATGACCCATCCGATCACTCTCGCAGCGGCAAGGATCGAAGCGGCGAACAGCATCGCTCCTGCAACAGCCAAGCCGAATGACCAAGGCTGCAACCTGATAAACCGGCCAATAAGCCGGAAGCCCTTGCCAAGGACGCTGCGAAATGTTGGCTGGGCTGGCATTACGTCAATGGTATCTCCGCTGGAAAGAAAGTGGGTCGGCATACCGACCGAAAACCGACCAGAACTTCTTTCCGGAGCGATCGTATTAATTAGAGGCTGGCGAGTTCGCCTACTACTGCCTGCCACATCCATGGATGCAGGGCAAAGTGACCGTAACCCCATAGGCTGGAGTTGCTGGTGTTGAAGTGAGGAGGCCCTCTTGGGGGCCTCCTCCTCGTTTAGCCAACAAAGCCGGGGAACCCTTCGGGGTACGGCGGGAACGCTACCGCTAGGGCCCTGACTTTCGCCTCGACGCTCACGAGATTGGTCTCGTTTTCGTGGTCTCGTAACGCCGTCGTCATAAGGGAGGCTATCGCAACCATCTCTGGTTCCTTCATCCCTTGGGTCGTTGCTGAAGGGGTGCCGATCCTCACCCCAGAAGCCCGGAACGGTGGCCGTGGATCATTGGGAATAGCGTTGAAATTGAGGGTGATACCCACTCGATGCAGCACCTTCGCAGCCGCTTTACCGGTGAGGTCCTCATTGACCGATCGAAGATCTACCAACAGGAGATGGTTGTCGGTACCGCCCGACACGATCCGAACGCCATCCTCCATGAACTGATCAGCCATCGCCGATGCGTTGGCAAGGATCTGTTCGGTGTAGGTATGGAACTCTGGTTGCGCCGCCTCGTGGAAAGCGACTGCCTTCCCTGCGATGTGGTTGTATAACGACCCACCCTGGGTGTTAGGAAAGAGTCCCTTCTCAACCTTCTTAGCCATGTCCTCGTCATTCGACATGATGAGACCACCGCGAGCACCCCGCAGAGCCTTATGGGTGGTCGCGGTCATGATGTCCACGTACTCCATTGGGTTGGGATACGACCTTCCAGCAACCAGGCCAATGAAGTGAGCAGCGTCAACGAGCAAGATGGCGCCGATCTCGTCAGCTATCGACCTGAACGCCGCGTAATCAAGATGACGACTGTAAGAGGAATACCCGCCGACGATCATCTTGGGACGATGCTCCAAGGCCAGCTCGCGAACGTTATCCATGTCGATTCGCTCGGTGTCAGGGTCCATCCCGTACGAGACGAAGTTGTAGAGGATGCCTGAGAAGTTGACATGGGACCCATGGGTAAGGTGACCACCTTGATCCAACCTCATCCCGAGAATGGTGTCACCGGCGTTCAACAGGCCGAAGTACACCGCCATGTTGGCTTGGGCACCCGCGTGCGGCTGCACATTGGCGTGGACACCGCCAAAGAGCCCCAGTGCCCGCTCCTGAGCAAGCCGTTCCATTTCATCCACGACTTCGCAGCCCTCGTAATAACGACGACCGGGGTACCCCTCTGCGTACTTATTGGTGAATACAGAGCCGCTGGCCTGAAGGACCGCTTTAGAGACGAAGTTCTCTGACGCTATCAAGTGGATGTTGGAGTTTTGGCGGGCGACATCCTTGGTGATGAGCGCTGCGATCTGTGGGTCGACTTCTGTGATGGATCGGTGGTCTGTCATAGAAGAAAGGCTAACCGATTGTCGCAGTCGCGCATCCCCTAACCTGCGCTAATGGACACCGTCTCATCTGTTACAGAACTGGCCGCTTTAGCTCGCAGCCGAATGCCTCACTTGGGCGGCACTTTGCTGGTGGTGATCGATGGCCCAGCTGGCGCAGGAAAGTCCACACTCTCTGGTCGCCTCGCCCTAGCCATGGATGCTCAGCTCCTTCACCTTGACAACATGCTGGAAGGCTGGGGTGACCTCGACCGTCTCTGGCCGCGGTTCGAAGAGGAGATCCTGATCCCTCTCAGCGAGGGGGTCCCGGCCTTGTTCGAGCCCTGGGACTGGGAGGGAGATCAACTCAGCGGAGAATCGGCAACCGTGCAGGTTTCGCCTCGTCTTATCATCGAGGGCGTCGGCAGCGCACACGCGGGCATCGAGAAGTACGCCAGTTTCAAGATCTGGATAGAAGCCCCAGAGGCGGAGCGCCTTCGGCGGGGCCTCGCCAGACCAGGGCAGGAAGACAGCAAGAAGTGGGGTACCTGGATGCCCATGGAATCGTCCTATTACGACGTCGACAAGACAAGATCCCGAGCAGACATCATCATTGACGGAACAGTGCCTCTGCCGGACTGAGGGAACCCTTGGCATCTCGATCTTAGTGGTTCAAGCGGGCTGCCCGATCCGCCCTGCGGGCACCTTCCCGTACACAGTAAGGAAGCGCGGTGAAGGTCCCTTGTGGGGGAACTGTCGGCGGAGCCGATTGAGGGGTCACCCGTCTCAGGCATCTGCCCCGGTTTGGGGTTAGCTCTCGCTCCTAGTCACCCAAGCGAGGAATTCGCTGGTGAGTTGGTCGTGATCAGAAGGCCTCCGGACCGCAACCAAGTCTCGCTCGGCAATGACCGGGCCTACCGGACTCAACGGATCTCCCTGCTCTGCGACTCCGGTCGGAAGCACTGTCCATCCCACGCCTAGACGAGCCAACTCCTTCAGAACCGCAGGATTGTTAGCCACTGCCTGCACATCAGCCCTAATGCCCCGGTTCACCAAACCCCCATCAATCAGGCGGCGGGTCCGCGAACCCGGCTCATACAGGACAGCTCGGCCGTCTTGCTGGGTGCCGTAGAGCCGCAACTCTTCAGTTGCAACCACAGCCACCTGGCCCTCATCATCCGCTCCCACAACGAAGACCAAGTCCAACTCCCCGAGGGCAAGGCGCTCAAGCAGTCGCTCCGACACATCCACGGCTACAAACACGTCGACGTCTCGCCGATCTCGCCGATAGGCAGCCACCTTGTCTCGCAGGAGATATAGCGCTGCAGCATCGATCATCCCGATCCTCAACCCGTGGCTGAGGGCTCCGCAGTTCACTTCATGCCAAAGCTCGTTGCTAAGCGTCACCACAGAGCGGGCGTAATCTAGGACCCTTTCTCCCGACTTCGTCAGAGCTCTCCTGGACCCAAGCTTCTCAAAGAGATCAGACCCCACCAACGCCCCGAGGCGAGCCATGCTCTGGGACACGGCTGACTGCGTCATAGCAAGCATGGACGCAGCGTCGGCCCAGGTGTCGTTCTGCTGGATCGCTACCAGCACATCAAGTTGTCGCAACGTAGCGCTCTTTAGAAGCTCATTCATAAGTAAAGCTTATCATCTATCGCAAGAATATTAATTAGACCAATGACTGCTAGCGCCATACCATTACTCTTCAATCCCCAACGGAGTAACCATGTCATCTGCCGGTCGCCTAGGCATCCTCCTTCCTGGAATGGGGTCAGTCGCCTCAACATTCATCGCGGGTGTCATCGCTGCCCGGCAGGGACTTGCTGCTCCAGTTGGCGCACTCAGCCAGTTGGGTCGAGTAGGCAACCAATCGATGACCGAAGCCCTCAACCTCGCGGCACTTGACGACATCGTCTTCGGCGGTTGGGACCCCTACACCGGCAACATGGCAGACGCTGCCAGGAAGGCCGAAGTACTCCAGGACGACATTCTCGAGAAGGTCTCACAGGAGCTTCTACAGATTCAGCCTATGAGCGCTGTATTCGACGAAAAGTGGACCGAAGCCCTTACCGGCACCGACAACGTCAAGACCGGGTCACTCTGGGAGCAGGCGCAAGAACTCCGCACAGACATCCAGTCGTTCAAGGCGATCAACAATCTCGACAGAGTCGTCTGCGTTTGGACTGCCAGCACCGAGGCCTACATCCTCCCGACGGAAGTCCATCAAACGATTGAATCTTTTGAAGAGGGGCTCCGTAACAGCGACCCCTCTATCTCTCCGAGCCAGGTCTACGCATACGCCCTCGTCCAAGAGGGAATCCCCGTCGCTAATGGTTCGCCCAACTTGATGTTCAACTTCCCAGCAATGCAAGACCTCGCCTGCCAGCGCGATGTCGCCATCTCAGGTCGGGATTTCAAAACTGGGCAAACACTGGTCAAGACAGCCATCGCTCCGATGTTCGCCTCACGCATGCTTGGGGTGGACGGTTGGTTCTCGACCAACATCTTGGGAAACCGTGACGGACTGGTCCTAAGCCGGGAAGAGAATTTCAAGTCCAAGGAGGCCACCAAGGGTGGAGTGCTCGACGGCATATTAGACGCAGAGGAACATCCCGATCTCTACGGCGACATAGATCACATGGTTCGCATCAATTACTACCCACCCAAGGGCGATGAGAAGGAGGGTTGGGACAACATCAACTTCTTCGGCTGGATGGGCTACAAGATGGAACTCAAAATAAACATCCTCTGCAAGGACTCGATCCTGGCGGCACCAATCGTCCTCGATCTCGCTCTCTTCATGGACGCAGCTGCCCAGGCAGGCCAACGAGGCGTTATCGACTGGCTTGGCTTCTACTTCAAAGAGCCCATGACCCGTGACGCGACAGACGTTCCAGTCCACCATCTATACGAGCAAGAAACGATCCTCCACGAAGCCTTGATGAAGCTAGCTGTCGAGGTCTAGGTTTCCCTAACGCGAGCTTCACGGAGGGATGGCTCCTTCCCTTCTGTAATTCAGTCGTGGACTAGCGTTCCGTGCGTGGATCTCACCCCG
>Ga0302135_10001734_pt1 | contig 13073 bp, 14 predicted proteins | sample CBN3_surface_MG_FD_203119 | JGI IMG/M metagenome (GOLD analysis project Ga0302135, IMG submission 203119) | Marine microbial communities from Western Arctic Ocean, Canada - CBN3_32.1 | ecosystem: Environmental > Aquatic > Marine > Oceanic | place: Canada: Western Arctic Ocean | collected... | reverse complement strand
GGCTGGAAAAATCCCTACTTAATCCGGCCATCACATCTATTAACTCATTAATCACTGGAGCAAGCACCTGCTCTCGGCCGTTTTTTAACATAAGGCCATGAGCGAGGTTATTTACGTCTTCTGACGTACAGGCGAAGTGCACAAATTCCTGGTGTTCGACCAAATTTGGCTGAGTGGAAAGCTTTTCTTTGAGAAAGTATTCAACGGCTTTAACGTCATGGTTGGTTGTCGCTTCGATATCCTTTATTCGCTCGGCATCTTCAAGACTGAACCCCGTCACGATTTGGTTTAAGAAAGCGGAGTCAGCGGTGCTGATTTCAGATAGTTCTTCAATCACTGATTGCGCTGCTAATTTTTGCAGCCAGCGCACTTCAACTTCAACCCTATAACGCATGAGAGCAAATTCGCTGAAGTAAGGCGATAAATCAGCACATTTGCTTTGATATCTACCATCAAGCGGTGAAATAGCCATTAGTGGGCTAATGTTCTTCGTTCCCATGTTTAAATCCTAAACCGACGATATTAATTTCCGCCTGATATTTCCAACTGATAGTAAAATTCGTTTGCGATAGAAAACTAATTGCCAGCGTCTGCCTCCAAGCTGATGCCAAAGAACCGCCGACCTAATACCTGCCAACAAAAGAGCTCGAATTCTATTAGTAATGTCATTGTCTTTTAAATTTTCTATCTTGCCTTGTACCTGAATTCTGTAAGGTAGTGAACTAATTGTATCCTGATATAAGTCGGCGAGCTGCTGATATATTTGTTCTGCCGCCAATTTACGCTCAATTTCATTTTCTTCAGAGTAATTTAAGGCAGCGATGGCATCGAGCGGAGCGATTACTTCTAGTCTTTTTCTAAGTATTCCTTGCACATTTTTATTACGATTCAGCTTTCCTCTCAGATGCAGCATTCCCAGTGTATAGCGAATTACTTCGGCATTCTCGCGCACTTTCTCATTGCTAAATATGTTTTGCAGAGTTCTCAGTCCTAGACCAAGGTCGGCAGCGTTGGAATATACGTCCTCCACACTATTGGGGTTAAGTGCGAAAAGGGGGTTAATGCTTGCAGCTAGGTTATATTCTGAAACATTCCCTTCATTGGCGAGGCTATTTACCAGATATGCGCATTGAGCAACCCCTGCCATTGCAATATTTCGGTATTCCCATTGACTATATTTAGGAGAGGTTACGGTCAATGATAGCGCCTCCAAGGCAATGATCCGCATCATAGAAAACCACATATTGCCCTGGGGTCACTGCCCGTTGTGGTTTTTCGAAGTGGACTTGTATATTTCCATTCTCTGCCTTTTCTACCCGACACTTCTGATCAGTCTGTCGATAGCGAATTTTTGCTGTACAGCACAACGGTAATTCAGGTGTTAATGTGTTAATCCAAGCAGGAGCATGGGCTAGGAGAACCTGAGAATATAAATCGATATTTTCATTGCCTTGCCCGACAATTAAGATGTTGCTCTTAAGGTTTTTTCCTACGACATACCAAGGCTTATCGGGATGGTCTTTAATGCCACCAATTCCCAAGCCTTGCCGTTGCCCGAAGGTGTAATACATAAGACCTGCATGACGGCCCAATAAATCTCCTTGCGTAGTTTGAATATCTCCAGGCTGCGCGGGCAAATATGTCTCTAGAAAATCTTTAAATTTACGCTCTCCGATAAAACAAATACCGGTACTGTCTTTTTTGTCATGAGTAAGTAACCCCAAATCGCTAGCAATTTTTCTAACATCCGTTTTCGGTAAATTTCCTAATGGAAATAGACTGCTGCGAATGCATGCCTCACTAACTTCACACAAAAAATAACTTTGGTCCTTATTGTCGTCCATGCCTTTTAGTAGGTTAACGCCAGCTGCGGTATCCTCTCTCCTGACATAATGCCCTGTTGCTATATAGTCCGCGCCCAAACTCTGGGCATACTCGAGGAAAGCTTTGAATTTAATTTCTCTATTACATAATACGTCGGGATTGGGTGTCCGCCCCTGTTTATACTCGCTGATAAAATGCTCAAAGACGTTGTCCCAGTATTCTGCGGAAAAATTTGCTGTATGTAAGTGTATCCCAAGCACATCACAGACCGCTTGAGCATCCGCTAGATCTTCTTTAGCAGTGCAATACTCAGTCCCATCATCTTCTTCCCAATTTTTCATAAACAATCCTTCCACTGCATACCCTTGCTGTTGTAGCAAGTAGGCTGCAACCGACGAGTCTACCCCGCCGGACATGCCAACCATTACGCGCTGGGAAGTTAGTTGGGATGAATCAGATTGCTTGTCCATTTATTTAATAATCACGAATAATTGAAAGAGGGTAAGAGTTGCCTGCGATATAGTCCTCGAGGACGGTAAGTACAAGAGGGCTGCGAAGTTCTGCTGTTTTTTGCTTGACCTCGTCAAAGGATAACCAAACGGCCTCAAGGATATCTGCATCAATCTTTAAATCGGACTCTTGCCGGATTGGTTCTGCGATAAAACAATGGCGAATATAGGTTATCCCATTAGCCGGCGATAAATAGCTGTAAATGCCAAGCAAGGAATTTATTTTTATTCGCCAAGTGGTCTCTTCAAAGGTTTCCCGCAGTGCAGCAGCGGTTAAACTCTCGCCGCACTCCAGATGTCCGGCCGGTTGATTATAAACTATCTGCCCATTGGATTTCTCCTTCACCAAGAGAAACTTTGATGCCTTTCTTACAACTGTGGCTACTGTAATATGCGGAAGCCCGATAGTATTCCTTTGATCCATTTGAAATTCCAATATTTACTTTTGTAAAGCCCTGTAATATAGGACGTACGGGCTTTTCTTCAAGATTTATGTGGCTCTCGCTTTAATCTGTAAAGCTCAACTAATCAATGTTATATGATTCCATGTTAGATCGTCACCATAGGAAAATCAGATCATGGCTTTAGCTTAAGTTACGAAACATGGATAATGCGCTAACTTTAGGAAACTTAAGAAAAATGAGTAAACTTAGTCATCTAGACGAAGAAGGCAATGCAAGAATGGTTGATGTCGGAGATAAGCCTCTGACCCAGCGAGTCGCTGTAGCTGCGGGTACCATTGAAATGGCTGCTACAACATTGCAATTGATTGCCGAGGGCGGTCACAAAAAAGGCGATGTTCTCGCAGTTGCGCGTATTGCAGGTATCCAGGCGGCTAAATCTTGCCCTCAATTGATTCCACTCTGTCATCCATTAATGCTAACTTCGGTGGATGTCAGCTTGAGTCTTAACATCGCTCTTTGCTGCGTAGAAATCACTGCGACATGTAAAGTTAACGGCCCTACTGGGGTTGAAATGGAAGCCCTTACTGCAGTATCAGTTGCCGGCCTTACGGTGTATGACATGTGTAAAGGCGTCGATAAAGATATGGTAATTAGTAGCATCTGTCTGCAAGAAAAGTCAGGTGGAAAGAGCGGTGAGTACCGCCGAACATAGGATTAAAAGCATGTTAAACATTCATTACTTCGCCAGTATTCGAGAGGCGCTCAATAAGCAGGAGGAACACTTAGAGCTTCCCGAAACTGTTTCCTCGGTTGGTGACTTAATCGATTACTTGATTACGGCTTCACCCGAAGCTGCGAGCATATTTAATTCTGATCGTTCTATTTTGATAGCGGTCAATCAGATTGTGGCCAGTCGTGCAAATATCCTCCAACCGGACGATGAAGTTGCTTTTTTCCCCCCAATGACCGGTGGTTGAGAATGATTAGTGTTCAAGAACAAGACTTTGACCTTGGAGCTGAATACAGCCTCTTGCGCGAATCTGCTGGAGATGCTGGCGCAATTACAATTTTTACAGGCTTAGTGAGAGAGATTTACGATCAATCCCAGACCGATGACTCAAAAGTAAACTTTCTTTATCTGGAGCACTACCCAGGTATGACTGAAAAGAGCTTGCAGAGTATCGTGGATCAAGCAAACACAAAGTGGTCATTACTTGCCACCCGACTGGTGCACCGAGTTGGACATCTCAGCCCAAGAGATCAAATTGTTTTTGTGGGTACAGCGAGTGCGCACCGGCAGGACGCCTTCGATGCGGCTCAATTCATTATGGATTATCTAAAGAATAAGGCGCCATTTTGGAAGAAGCAGGGCGCCAATGAGTCGGCTGTTTGGATAGAAAGCCGTGATTCGGACGAGGCTGCCTTACTGAAGTGGGACTAACTCTCTACCAATAGCGACTCGCCCGGTCTTAAATTACCTAGTTTAAACGTACCAATTTGAACTCTTATCAGACGAAGTGTAGGAAACCCAACAGCTGCAGTCATTCTCCTTACCTGACGATTCCTGCCCTCTGTAATGGATAATTTCAGCCAGCTGGTTGGTATGTGTAGTCGTTTCCTAATAGGCGGGTCTCTTCGCCAAATTTCTGGGTCAATAATTTTTGTAGCTAGTGCTGGCAAGCTCAAACCATCTTTTAACATAATGCCGGTAGTGAGCTCATCGATTGCAAGCTGATCAATTTCGCCTTCGACTTGCGCATAATAAATTTTTGTAGTTTTAAATTTAGGTTCGGAAATTTTTTGCTGTAATTTACCATTGTCAGTAAGCACCATAAGACCTTCTGAATCCTGGTCTAGACGTCCGGCTGCATAAAACCCTTTATGGGAAATGAAATTTGCCAGTGTGGGTTTATCGAAGGCAGAAGTGAACTGAGAAAGCACTCCAAACGGTTTATTAAACAGTAATATTTTGGGCATCAGAAAGCGTATTGGTTCTAATAAGGCAGGCACAATTATCTCTTAATAAGGAGACGTTGAATAGAAAGCACCGGGCTACATATTAGGGATTTGTTTCCGCTTCAATTGTCACTTCGGAATCTATTACTTCTTCTTCGGAAGAGCTTGAGCTGTCATCAGTGTTTTCGGCAATATCGCTTTCATCCGATACTGGTTCGTTAGTTGATGCTTCCGATTCACCGATCGTCCTTATATTTGAAGCGTGTAACCCTTTCGGACCTTCAATTTTGTCAAACGTAACCATCTGTCCAGCTTTTAAAGTTTTGTACCCATCCATACCAATGGCAGAGTAATGTGCGAATAAATCCTCGCCACCCTCATCGGGTAGTATAAAACCAAAGCCTTTTGCATTATTGAACCACTTAACTTGCCCGGTACTCATCGGAATACTCCATACTTCTTATTATTATTTGTTTTTGTAATATTTTTTGTGAATCTTTATTTTGGATCACACATTAGTAGGCATACACCATTAAAAATTAAAAGTCAAAGCACTTTGGCGTATGCCCTGGCCCTTCGGGCGTGCATTGCACCTTGATATATAAGCGTTTCGTCCCAACTATAGGTATAATGAGGATCAATATTTCAAATTAATCACGTTAATTAGGATCGTGTTCTACACTAAAACTAGCGTAGAAAAATTCGCCAATATAGGCTAAGTAGGTTTCTTTTCAGACATTCTTGTTATGAGTATTACTACTAAAAATCTATTAGAATTAGAGCTGGTTAAGGCGTCGCTAGGAACTAAAAATTCTCGTGAAGATAATGGCTCTGACCATGATATTGGTCATGCCACTATCACAGAAAAGCCCAAACTCGAGCAAGCGCCACTTTACAAAGTGGTTCTAATTAATGATGACTACACCCCAATGGACTTTGTTATTGATGTGCTACGCTCATTTTTTAATTTGAACGTTGAAAAAGCGACTCAAGTGATGCTGAAGGTTCATACGGAAGGAAAAGGGGTTTGTGGTGTCTATAGTAAAGACGTTGCGGAAACTAAAGCCGCACAGGTAAATGATTACTCAAGGGAATGCGAACAACCTTTATTATGTTCAGTCGAAGTTGATAACTAGCGGCCTTAGACACTGAAAATTTGGCTGCGGCGTATATTTAGAGAAGTAATAGGCTTCAATCTTAACTAAACAAGACGCGAAAGGCTAAGCGCAAAGGCGAAACGCAAAGGCGAAACAGGAATAGATAGTCACTCTATAAACTCAATTTTTAAACGCGAGTATTTTATTAGCTATGTTAAGTAAAGACCTCGAAATAACATTAAACGACGCATTTAAAGGTGCTAGAAAAAAGCGTCATGAATTCATGACAGTAGAGCACCTTTTGCTCGCACTACTGGATAATGATGTCGCATCCCGTGTATTGGCTGCCTGTGATTGTGATCTAAGCAAGCTGCGTGGTGAATTAATGGATTTTGTTGACTCCACCACCCCACTTATTCCTGAGTTAGAATCGACTCTCGAAACACAGCCAACATTAGGTTTTCAACGAGTTCTTCAAAGAGCCGTATTTCATGTCCAGTCTTCGGGAAAACGTGAAGTTACTGGAGCGAATGTTCTAGTCGCTATATTCAGTGAACAAGAAAGCCAGGCAGTTTATTTTCTTAAGCAGCAAGACGCGGCTCGTATCGATGTTGTTAACTTTATAACCCACGGTATATCTAAAGTTCCAGGTCTTGACGACTCAGCGGAATCTTCAGCTGGGCAGCAAGAGGAAGAGCGTGTTACCGACTCTTCTCCAAGCGCGCTAGAAAATTTTGCGACCAATTTAAATTTCGAGGCTGAGCAAGGACGCATTGATCCATTGATCGGAAGAGAAGATGAAGTGACTAGAATTATCCAAGTGCTCTCCAGGAGGAGAAAAAATAATGCTTTGCTGGTCGGCGAATCCGGCGTTGGTAAAACTGCAGTGGCGGAGGGCTTGGCAAAACTAATCGTTGAAAAAGAAGTCCCTGAAGTTCTTGCTGAAAGCGTTATCTATTCTTTGGATTTGGGAGCATTACTAGCGGGAACTAAATATCGTGGAGATTTTGAAAAGCGATTTAAGGCATTGTTAGCCGAGCTCAAAAAAACAGACAATGCAGTCCTTTTTATCGACGAAATTCACACTATAATTGGAGCCGGCGCAGCTTCGGGTGGTGTAATGGATGCCTCTAATTTATTAAAGCCGGAGCTAACTTCGGGAAATATGAGATGCATCGGTTCTACTACATATCAAGAGTACCGAGGTATTTTTGAAAAAGACCGGGCACTTTCGCGCCGTTTTCAAAAAATCGACGTAGATGAACCAGATGTAGATACAACATATCGTATTTTGAAAGGTTTGAAGTCTAGCTTCGAAGAGCACCACGATTTGCGTTATAGCGACAACTCTTTGCGGGCAGCGTCAGAGCTAGCTGGAAAATACATTAACGATCGATATATGCCAGATAAAGCCATTGATGTTATCGATGAAGCAGGGGCATATCAGCGACTTCAGCCAGCTAGCAAGCGTAAGAAACTTATTCAAGCCCCTGACATGGAACGTGTGGTTGCTGCTATGGCTCGTATTCCGCCTAAGCATGTTTCCAGTTCCGATATCGAATCGCTGAAGAGTCTAGAGCCAAATTTAAAGATGGTAGTGTTTGGCCAAGACTCTGCGATTGCATCCCTTAGTACTGCTATAAAATTATCTAGAGCGGGCTTAAGTGAGGGCGAGAAGCCAATCGGGTCGTTTTTGTTTTCAGGCCCCACTGGAGTGGGCAAAACTGAAGTTAGTCGTCAGCTTGCTAAAATTATGGGTATAGAATTGCTCAGATTTGATATGTCAGAATATATGGAGCGCCACACTGTTTCACGGTTAATCGGGGCACCTCCTGGATACATTGGCTTTGATCAAGGCGGCCTACTCACTGAAGCAGTAACAAAAAATCCTCATTGTGTATTGTTATTAGATGAAATAGAGAAAGCACACCCTGATGTATTTAACCTGTTATTACAGGTAATGGATCACGGCACTTTGACTGATAATAATGGTCGGAAAGCCGATTTCCGTAATGTCATTCTAATCATGACGACTAATGCTGGCGCCCAGGAAATGGCACGATCTTCTATTGGTTTTACTGAGCAAGATCACACTACAGATGGTATGGAAATCATTAAGAAAGCTTTTACACCTGAATTTAGAAACAGACTTGACAGCATTATCCAATTTCGCTCCTTGACGCCGGAAACGATCCGGACAGTTATAGATAAATTTTTAGTTGACCTCCAGGTACAACTGGATGAAAAGAAAGTTCTTCTTCATGTTGATGTGAAAGCGGTTGATTGGTTTGTGGAGCATGGATATAGCGAAACTATGGGTGCTCGCCCAATGGCTAGGCTTATCCAGGAAAAACTAAAGAAAGCATTAGCCGAAGACATCTTATTTGGAGATTTGGCTGATAACGGTGGCGAAGTTTTTGTCACCGTCCAAGACGGCAAAATGGAATTAGAAATTAAAGGGCGGAAAAGCCAACTAAAGAAAGAGCTAAGCAAAGAAAAAAATTAAGTTTATTAACAGAGCCAAAAACGCAATTGCGGGGGAAATTATTTTTATTGAATTTTTATACTGTATTTGACCCACCGAATGATCCACTACAAGTTTTCTGCTGCTCCCTCAGTTATGGTTTGATTTAAATTTTGCTGAAGGGCGAAGGGTGTTCTGAAATTGCTCTAACTATCGAGCTCGGTAGGTTATTCGACCTTTAGTTAGGTCGTAGGGTGTTAGTTCGACACGCACCTGATCTCCAGTAAGAATACGAATATAGTTCTTACGCATTTTACCTGAAATATGTGCAGTCACAATATGTCCATTCTCCAGCTTAACTCGGAACATGGTATTCGGAAGGGTGTCGACGACTTCACCTTCCATTTCGATCTGGTCTTCTTTTGCCATCAGCTATCCTCGGTGGGTTGTAAGCGGGCGCATTGTGCCGGATTTTGTCACGATTAGCAAAATCAAAGCCTCAATGACAACTCTATTCCCTGTTTTATCGTAATAGCAACCAGTCCCCATCGATAAGCAGCTCTATAGGACGAAAACTGCTTTTGTACTGCATCTTTTTGCAGTCCTTAATCCAATAGCCCAGATAAACATAAGGAAGTTTAAGGCGCCTAGCTTCCTCTATCTGCCAAAGAATGACATAGCTACCTAGTGAGCGAGAATTAAGACTCGGGTCGAAGAAGGTATAAACTGCTGATAACCCTTGGCTCAGCTGATCTGTAACGCTTACAGCAACCAAACTGTCGTTTGAGAAGAAACTTAGGAATCTAGTAGATGAGGTGGCTGAACAAATGAAAGCCTCGAACTGCTCGATGGAGGCAGGGTACATGTCCCCGTCTCTATGTCGTGTATTAATGTATTTTTCATAAAGCTCAAAGCTGTTCTTGTCTTCGAGAGTAACCTCTTCTTTTACATGTAAATCCTTATTTTTGTTCCAAATCCTTTTATGCCGGCGTTGCTGTTCGAAACTCTGAACTGGCAGTCGGCAAGAAACACAGGCATTACAATTATCGCAATCTGGCCGGTACAAGTGAGCCCCGCTGCGCCGATAACCTAACTCACTCAGTTTGCTATTAAGGCCTTGATCGATTTCCAGCTCTGGATCTACAAAGACAGTGGCCGCAATTTGATCCGTCTTATAGCTGCAAGCGTGAGGAGAAGTTCGAAAAAGCCTTATTGAGCTAATTAATTCAGTCTTAGAATTCATAGTTAGGGTTAGCTACATCACTCATCAATAATATTCAAAGATTAGCTCTACTACTCACAGTCGGATTGCAAGCTTGCCAGGACGTGGAGAGCGTTTGCTGATTGAGAAGTCTACCTAATTCTTTTATAAAATGATTCCGAGGAATTTCTATTGCCCCAAGGGAAAGTAGGTGATTACTGCTTACCTGACAATCAATTAATTCAAAGCCCCAATTTTGTAATTGATTAACCAAATAAACTAGGGCCAGTTTAGAGGTGTTGCTTTCTTTGCTGAACATAGATTCACCAAAAAAAACTTTTCCAATTGCTACTCCATAAAGCCCACCGACCAGTCTCTCTCCAGACCAAACCTCAACCGAGTGAGCCGCTCCTTCCTGGTGCAATACGGTATAGGCATTAAGCATTTCATCTGTAATCCACGTTCCATTACTCCCATGCCTTGCTTCTGCGCAATTCTGCATAACGTCTGAGAATTTTTTATCGACTGAAAAGCTATAGGTATTACGTCGTGCTAGTTTCCCTAAACTGCGTGATACTAGTAAATATTCTGGAATTAATACTAAGCGCGGATCAGGCGACCACCATAAGATTGGTTGGCCGAGTTCGTACCAGGGGAAAATACCCTTGCGATACGCACTCAAGAGACTGGACGGAGACAAACTACCACCAGCAGCAAGTAGGCCATTCGGTTCTTCCAGAGCCTCATGCACACTGGGGAATTCTAGATCGATGTCTTCTAGCCAAGGTATGGGCATTTGAGTGTATAAATCCAGAATGCTAATCGTCTAGAAACTTCTCAGCATCGAGCGCAGCCATACATCCAAAACCAGCGCTAGTAACCGCCTGTCGATATATTTGATCGGCGATATCTCCGGCGGCAAATACGCCTTCAATACTGGTTTCAGTTGCATTGCCACCAAGGCCAGTGTTTACCGTGACATAACCATTCTTCATTGCAAGCTGATCAATGAATAGTTCCGAATTTGGAATATGCCCAATTGCTATAAATACTCCATCGACCTCTAACTTTCGCGTCTCTTCAGAGCCGGTATGCTTGATTTGAGCTCCATTCACACCCATATCATCACCGAGCACTTCTTCTAATGTATGGTCCCAAGCTATTGAGATTTTGCCCTCATCTACGCGTTCAAATAACTTTTTCTGTAGGATCTTTTCAGCACGGAGGGAGTCTCTTCGATGAACCAGTGTAACGTGAGAGCAGATGTTTGAAAGATACAAGGCTTCTTCGACAGCAGTATTTCCGCCGCCAATCACTGCAACTGGCTTGTTGCGATAGAAAAAACCGTCACAGGTAGCGCAAGCGCTGACACCTTTCCCCATGAAAGCTTCTTCCGATTCTAGGCCCAAATATTGTGCCGACGCCCCGGTCGCAATGACTAATGCATCGCAGCTATAGACTCCACTATCTCCGCTTAGCTTAAATGGTCTTTCACTAAGTTCAGCTTTATTGATGTGATCAAAAATTACTTGTGTATCGAATTTTTCTGCATGGCTCTTCATTCGGTCCATTAAATCGGGGCCTTGCAAGCCTTCCACATCTCCTGGCCAATTATCCACATCAGTGGTTGTCGTAAGCTGCCCGCCCTGGATAAGGCCAGTTATAAGAACCGGGTCAAGATTTGCTCTGGCAGCATATACCGCTGCCGTATATCCGGCTGGGCCGGAACCTAGAATAATTAATCGATGGTGCTGAACGTCCGTCATGTACTGCTTCCTAAGGTTAATTTTACTTATTTCAAAATAATAAAAATGAAGATCATATTTATGCCCCATTCTACTCAATTTTTTAGCTGAACACTCACATCGTTAGATATTTTGACCTACTTAACCTTGCTGAAAAGAAGATCCTACATCTTTCTAAGTACTCGCATTCTGGGCTAAAAGACTTAATAACTCGGCACTTTGCCCGATAACCTATGGGATTATCCCCGAATAGTTATAAAGTGTTTTATTGCTGATTTAAGCCAGTAACCGATTTTCAGTTTATAGATACCTGAACTACCCCTAACTATTCTCGAATCGTTCGTATAAACTACGTGCAGGTATCTGAATAAATTGAAAAATGTGTCAATGAGAAAAACTAGTAAAGAAGCTGAAATTTCAGGAGTAATGCATCGCTTAGTGCGCGAAGGCACTTTAATTGTGTATTTCCTGCTAGGCTTGTTTCTTCTCATCGCGCTATTGAGTTACTCATCAGCTGATCCTGGTTTTACGACAACAGGAAGCGGAGATGAAGTTTCAAACGCCGTGGGCGTGTATGGCGCTTTATTAGCAGATATATTATTGCACCTACTCGGTTATCTAGCTTTTGGTTTTCCTGCATTACTTGGCTACAAGGTCTATACCTCGTTTAGTGAAACAAAATTGGACGCAGAATTCTCTTGGCCAATGTTTGTATTAAAAACCTTTGGTTTTGTCCTGCTGATGGTCTCGGCTAGTGGCCTGGCAACTCTCCATTTTGAAATTCCACCAGATGTTAGTTACATGGCTGGCGGATGGGTCGGTTCTTTAGCAGTCGATCTTAGTGTGCCAGTACTGGCCATTCTAGGCAGCACCTTGTTATTTTTTGCCATTTTCCTGTTCGGCCTAACTATAACCGTAGCTATTTCTTGGTTGACGGTTATCGACAAAATCGGCGCATCAAGTATTTCGTTTTACTCGTTAATGCAAATAAAGATCACTAAATGGATTGAATCTAAGAAACAGGAAATAGCCACAAAAGAGCGCCTTGAGAGTCGTAAGAAAGTCTTAGATATTCATATTGAGAAAGAAAAGAAACGAGTGCGGCCTACTATAAAAGCGCTAGCCCCAAAAAAGATAGTCAAAAGCCCTCGAGTCGAAAAAGAAAAGCAGGGCACTCTTTTTGCAGCGACCTCGGTAAAGGAGTTACCAGCGATAGGATTATTGGATGCCTGGCAGGAAACCAACGAGTCTGGATTTTCAAAAGAATCTTTAGAGGCGATGTCCAAATTATTGGAACTAAAGCTGAAAGATTTTGGTATAGAAATAGAAGTTACCGCAGTTAACCCCGGCCCAGTAATCACGCGGTTTGAAGTTCAGCCTGCGCCTGGAATCAAAGTTAGCAGAATTACTAACCTGGCAAAGGATTTGGCTCGCTCACTGGCAATTGTTTCGGTTCGTGTTGTAGAAGTTATACCTGGTAAGACTGTCATTGGTGTAGAGATTCCCAATGAGAAGCGAGAGATGATAATGCTAAGCCAGGTTTTGTCATCGCCTGAATTCGATCGCGCTAACTCTACTCTGAGTATGGCATTGGGGCATGACATAGTTGGTAAACCGGTCATCGTCGATCTTGCTAAAATGCCACATTTATTGGTGGCAGGAACTACGGGTTCAGGAAAATCAGTAGGCATTAATGCCATGATCCTTAGCCTCTTGTTTAAGTCTACTCCCGAGCAAGTCCGCGTAATAATGATTGACCCTAAGATGTTGGAGCTTTCTGTATATGACGGCATCCCACATTTACTTACACCAGTAATTACCGACATGAAAGATGCTGCAAATGGACTACGTTGGTGCGTGGCTGAGATGGAGC
>Ga0302135_10001733_pt1 | contig 13076 bp, 16 predicted proteins | sample CBN3_surface_MG_FD_203119 | JGI IMG/M metagenome (GOLD analysis project Ga0302135, IMG submission 203119) | Marine microbial communities from Western Arctic Ocean, Canada - CBN3_32.1 | ecosystem: Environmental > Aquatic > Marine > Oceanic | place: Canada: Western Arctic Ocean | collected... | reverse complement strand
GAATTCAGGATGCGATGTTCGAGATGCGATCCGTCGAGCGCAGCACCCGGGAGCGCTTCGAACAACTCGATAGCGAAGTAGCCGCATTCGCAATCGGCCACCTCTTCGAACCACTAATCGGAGTCCACGGCGATGACAAAGAGGTCTCCGAATTCCTCAACGCCGCCCGCGCCGATCTCGAACGCGAGCGCGACAAGTTCCGTGCCGATGTGCAGCAACAGCCGCTCCTGCCCGGCCTCCCCTCACTCGCCACACTCACCCGCCGCTACCAGGTCAACGCCGCCATCTGCCACGAATCGAACGACGGCGCCCCCGTCATCTTCGAGCAGCACCCCACCTACAACAACCTCCTCGGACGCATCGAGTATCAGGGGCCATCCGGCACCATTGCCACGGACCACACCCTCATCAAGCCCGGCTCGCTCGCCATGGCCAACGGCGGCTTCATCGTGCTCCGCCTCCGCGATCTGCTCATCAACCCAGCCGCGCTCGATGGACTGAAACGCGCCCTCAGCACCGCTCGAATCTCGATCGAGAACCTCGTCGAGCCCTACGGTCTCCGACCAGAACCAATTTCACTCGATGTCAAAGTCGTCATCATCGGCGACCCGGGCCTCTACAGCATGCTCTACCGCCTCGACCCAGACTTTCGCGAACTCTTCCGAGTCAAGGCCGACTTCGAGACCGACTTCAAGCGCAACGACGAAAACACCCTCGGCCTAGCCTCGTACATTCGCTCCCAATGTGATCGCGGCGGCATGCGCTGCCTAGAGGCCGGAGCTGTCGCGCGACTTGTCGAGCACTCATCCCGCATGGTCGATGACCAGAAACGCCTCTCCGCCAACCTCTCAACCCTCCTCGACCTCGTCCGCCAGGCCGACTACTGGGCCGGTCTCGATGGTGCCGACGCCGTTTCCGTCAAACACGTGAACCGGGCGCTGGACGAGGCCGTCTACCGCTCAGCACTCGTCCGAGACCGCATCCAGGAGATGATCCAGGAAGGCACCATCCACGTCGAAACTGATGACAGCGTCGTCGGCCAGATCAACGCACTCTCCGTCTACGACCTCGGCGACATCAGCTTCGGTCGCCCGTCCCGAGTTACCTGCGTCGTCTCACCCGGCCGAGGCCAAATCGTCATGGTCGAGCGCGAAAGCAACATGGCCGGACGCATCCATAACAAAGGCTTCCTCATTCTCCGCGGCTTCCTCACCGGCCGCTTCGGACAGCACGTCGCCAGCACCCTCCACGCCAGCATCACCTTCGAGCAGCTCTACGGTGACATCGATGGCGACTCCGCCTCCTCCACTGAGCTCTACGTCCTGCTGTCCGCGCTCGCCGATGTCCCGGTCCGTCAGGGCATCGCCGTCACCGGCTCCGTCGACCAGCACGGCCGCATCCAGCCAATCGGCGGAGCAACACACAAGATCGAGGGATTCCACGCCGTCTGCAAGGAACGAGGTCTAGACGGCACTCACGGCGTGATGATCCCCCGCACCAACGTCTCCAGCGTCGTGCTCCGCCCCGAGGTCGCACAGGACATCGCGGATGGCCTCTTCCACATCTGGGCCGCCGACACCATCGAAGAAGGTATCGAGGTGCTCACCGGCATCCCCGCCGGCGAGCACGACGACGACGGCATCTACCCCGAAGGCACCATCTTCCGAAAGGTGCGCGACCGCCTCACCGAGTTCGCCGAAGAGCTGCGTGCCGGACCAGAGGTGAGCGGGCCAGCAGCAGAGGCACGCCTCTACGAACCACAGATGCCCGTGCCAACGCCACCCGGCATTCCACCCCAGCCCCCGCCAGAGCCTCCGGTGATCGTCTAACCCGGGGACAGGCCACTTGCCGGACGCCATGCCAATTCCAGTCGCGACGAACGATCAACCACCAGCGCTGCAGCGACGATTCAGCATGTCCGTGGTCCGCATGTCCGGCGTCGTGATCATCCTCGGGCCCGGCATCTATATGTTGGTCGGCTCGGCCGCGGGACAGAACGGCAACGGCGTCTGGCTCACCCTCTTCATGGACGAGGGTTCCTTCCACTCCGGCATGGTGCTGCTCGCCATCGGGCTGGTAGCGTCCGTCGTTGCCGTCCGATACGAACGCGAGGCAGTGTGACCACAGACCGCCCCATTCTCACCATCGATTTCGATGGCGTGGTCTGCGCCCCCCCGCTCAGTCGCAATCTCGGCATCCACCGCGACTTCCTCGAAGATAACGCCCCACCCCTAGGCGCCCGCACCTGGCCACGCTGGCTCGGCGACCCGCTCGACCACCTCCGCTTCGATTGGCGCCGCCCGCTCCCTGAAGTCCGCGACGCTCTCAAGCGGCTCGCCGCAAACCGCACCCTCGTCGTCCTGACCGGCCGCCGCTCCTCGCCCCTCCCTTGGATGCGACGACACGGCATGGCCGACTACTTCGACCGCATCGTCATCAACCAGGGGCCCCGCAAAAGCCCCCACTACAAGCTCGAGCAGGTCCTCGAACTTGGTGCCATCGAACACGTCGACGACGACGCGCGCACCGCCCAGCTCCTCGCACAGCACAGTGAGGTACGCGTCTTCCTTCGCGACTGGCCTCGCAACCGCGACCTCGAGTTCCACCCCGCAGTGCAGCGAGTCAACGACCTGCTCGCACTCGCGGAGCTGATCGAGACGGACCAGCAGATCGATGACTAGGGACAACGCCAGACAACCACCGGGCCTCCCCCCGAAATTTTTCCAGCGCACCGATCCGCAGCCCGATGAAGTCTTCTACACAGAGCCGCGCGTCGTCACACACATCGACATCGCCGACGCCACGATCTAGACGCTCACAATGCGCTACCGAGAATTGATCCCGCCGCAAATCCATGTGCTCGATCTGATGCCCTTATGGGTCTCGCATCTGCCGAAGGACGCGAGCTACGAACACGTATCCGGGCTCGTCATGAACGAGCAGGAATTCGCCAGCAACCCCCAGCTGGACGACTACTTCGCCCTCAACCTCAACAAGCGCCCCAAAATATCGATGCGCGGTGAAATTTTCGACTTCGTCGTCAACTCCGCCTCGGTCCAGTACCTCACTCGCCTCGGCCAGGTATTCGCCTCCGCCAGCCGCATGCTCCGCCTCAGCGGCCGCTCAATCGTCGACTACTCCCACAGCCGCTTCCCCACCAAGGCAGTCGCCATCTGGCAGCAGCTCAGTCGTGACAACCGCGCCCGCTTGGGTTCCTCCTACCACGTCATCTCCGGCAGCTTCGACGAATCCTTCTTCCTCGACCGCTCCCCCGAAAATGCTGCCCCACTCTGGGTCGTCATCGCCCGCAAAGCCACCCACTCCAACCTGCCAATTTTCACCCAACCTCGTCCCACAAGGAAATTTCTCTCCGCACGAGAATTTTTTGCCATCATCCCCCGCTGTATCTCTCGGAACGGCGTAGGCGCCTACACCAAACCGACAATGAGCGTTCAATGTTCTGGGAAGGGATACTCAACTGGCCACAACGAAGCGCGAGGCCGCAGCAAAAGCTGCGAAACAGGCAGCCAAGCCTATGCTCAAGTCCTGCGGAAACTAACCCACGGGTCTGGCTGGACGCGAATGCAAGAAACAGGCCATCGGCGCGCCGGTGGCCTGTTTCTTGCATTCGCGTCCAGCAACGTGCTTGACCGACTAACGCAATTGCGGCGCAAGACGCCGCAGCAGCGTCAGGCACGAGCCCTCAACGCCAGCGACATACGCAGGGATCTGTATCTGCTGCGGCGACAGCTCAAGCGGCTCGCCATTGATCATCAGCAGCACCCCGCCCACCGCTTCAAGGACAGCGACGCCGCCAGCCACATCCCAGACGGACCGCGGTCCCGTGCTGAAATACACATCGGCCCGGGAGATCGCCGCATGGACCAGCTTCACCGCCGCCGACCCGCACGGATAAGTGTCGAAGGGGATCTGGTGCTGCAGCTGACGCCACTCATAATCGTGGCGGGAGACCACCACCTGACGAATGTCCTCCCGAGCTTCCAGTGCGGGCAGCCGCTCCCCGTCCTGACGTGCCTCGCGGCGTTCGCCATTCACGAGTCCCGAGATCACCGGCCCCGGCTCATCGCCGTCGGATGGCAACCCAACCGCTCCCAACACAAGCTGGTCCCCGACAAACAGCCCCACCGACACGCCGTATTCCGGCAGTCCACGCAAAAATTCCCGTGTCCCATCCAGCGGGTCCACCACCCACGTCGGTGCACCGTGGATCAGCGGCGCCACCTGCTTCGACTCTTCTGACAGCCACTGAGCACCCTCGATCAACGGCATCAGCCGCTCGTGCAGTACATCATCTGCCGCATGGTCCGCCTCGGTCACCGGTCCCTCGCCCGGTTTATGTCCCACCCGCATCGTGACCTGCCGAACAACCGAGTCGATCGCCTCGCTCGCCGCCTCAACTGCGGCTTCCAGCCCATCCCGAATCGCGTCCAGATCGAGGGGAATCGGATCGCACTCGCCAGCCGCCTCGTCCGTCATGCCACGCTCACAGACTGGCGCTCCCGCCAGCGGTCACGGCGACGACCGATTCGGAGCCCACAACATCCATCCACGTCTCCTCGTCACACCGCACCAGCCACAGACGCATGCTACTCAGTCTCAGCCGATCGAACGAATTCAGCTGCGACGATCCCAATCAGCCGCGAGCCAGCCACTGTTGAACTCGAATGCGTTGAACTCGTACCCAACGACGTCCGAACCCAGCGAAGCGACCTCGTACGGAGTGACCAGTGGGAACATCGCGGGCACCTCGCCAAGCAGAATCCGCTGCGCCTCCCGCAGTGCCTCGGCACGGCGATCGGGCCGCAGCTCTGAAAGCGCCGCCATCAGCTCGGGATCGAAGACAGGGCTGGAGTAACCCCACGGCAAAAAATCACCATCAAGACCGCCGCTCGAGTGAAGACGCAGGCCGATGTCAGGCGTATTCAAGTCACCCATCTGGAAGACCGTCGCCTCGAAGTCGCCAGCGGCGAACGACTGTGCCCAGACGTCCCGCGGCTCCGCGCGCAGTTCAACAGCGAAACCCGTCACGCCAAGCTGGTATTGCACCAGTTCGGCAACATCGCGCAGCACCGGATCGTCAGCGACCTGGATTCGGAATGCCAGCCCCTGATACCCGGCGGCCGCAAGCAACATTGCACTCTCTCCCGGGTCCAGACGATGCAGTGGGTCCGCCGCCAATTCACCCTCCGACAAGCTTTCTGCTGAGTGCGTAGCACCCACCGCGCTCGCAATCATCCCGTCTGCGATCTCGGCGAGCGCTGTACGATCGAGTGAGTGTGAGACAGCGCGACGCACACGCTCGTCCTGGAACGCTTCGATGTGGTGGGTCGGCACGCCGCCCTTCGAGGGAAGCAGCGACAGCCCGAGACCAATCAGCGCGCGAGCCGGTCGACGCTGCTGAACCACATCGGCGCGCTCCTCGGCCAGCTCTACGCTCGTGGCGTCCAGGTGCTCCCGAACATCGATCCGCAGCGAGCGGAAGGCGCCGTCGAGTTCTCTCTCATCATCGAAGTTGAGGACGTTGATCTGTTGCAGCCGCGGATATCCGACCTCGTGGTGCAGTGGATTGCCAAGCAGGACGTGTCCAGTGGGGTCCTTTCCCGAGGGAACGAACAGACCGCTGCCGATCGGTTCTCGAAAGTCCGAGTAGCGTTTCTCCGAACGGATCGAGGCTTCGGGGGCTGCCAGCTGCTAGAACAGGAATGCGAACGGCCCACGCAGCCGCAGCACCAGGTTCCCCGCATCAGGAACCTCCATCGACTCGATGATGTCGCTGAACAGCGCATCGCCATCGGTCGCAAGCAGGCGAAAGGCCCGACGCACTGAGTCAGCCGAGACCGGAAGTGCAAGTGAATCCGCGTCCGGATGGAAGAAGACCTCCGGCCTGAGCCCGAAGCCACTTCAAGCGGATCGACCACCTCGATTTCGGCCGCGAGGTCCCCGTGGATCGTAGCGGTCCGAGGATCGACGGCAACAAGCCGCGAGTAGATGAGCTGCTGCTCCAGCGCATTGAACGGCTGCGTCGAGCCGGAAACGCTCTTCAGTCCACCAAGCCTCAGTCGGCCCTCCGGCGGGAGCGGCTCGCGACCTGGTCGAGGTTCCAGCGGAACCGGATCGAGATGCGGAGCCGTCGGCTCTTCCGCGACGTCGCCACAGGCGCCGATCGAACTCGCCCCGATTACCGCCCCGAAGGCAGAGACCAGCTTCAGCGCGTCGCGACGAGAGTACCTATGGACCACTCTGCCTCCGGGTAGATATCGCCACGCCGTAGGATGATCCCTCCGCCGTGGCGATACACTGCGACCAGTTCAACGATCGCAACGCGATCGACCGATAAGATTAAATGGTGCAACACTTCGCCGACGAACCAGACGACACTCGCCCACGCAATCCGTGGCCACGTCTGCTCGCCCTCGGAGCGGTCTTGCTGCTCATCTTCGTCGGATTCAGCACCTGCCTCGTGATCTTCGTGAACACGGGAGCCGAGCCTGAGCTGCGGCTTCAGCTCGACGAACTGGATCCCGGATTACCGCGGTTCGAGCCCGTCACGCCCTGGGGCGCGGACCCGCAGCGGTTCACATACGGAGCCTGGATCGTACATACCGCAGATCTCGGCACACAGGCCTTCTTCTCGCGAAACGTCGGATCCACCTGCAACGTCCAGTGGCTACCCGCACAGCAAGCCGCCGGCGCCACTGGAGTCTTCCGCGATCGCTGCGATGGCTCAACCTTCGCAATCGACGGCACTCCTATCGACGGACCAGCCCCGCGCCACCTCGATCAGTTCGAAGTACAATTCGAACTTGACGAAGTGATCGTGAACGTCCGTTCAATTAGCATCGGCGCATGTCTCCAGCCAATGGCAACTGGGGTGATTTGCTCGGGAAACGGCCCCATCACGCGAACGGTCCCGCTCACCGGATCAATCCCAGCGGAGTTCGGTCGCCGCTAGGCGACAGCAGCGCCCGCTACCAGATCCCAAGCGCCATCTTCACCTCGTCCGAAGCCATCTCCCGCGGATCCCACGGGGGACTCCACACCAGGTTCACTTCAACACCATCAACGCCGTCAACCTCGCTCACCGTGTGGTATATCATCCCCTGCAGCAGCGGCCCCACCGGACAGGCGGGCGAGGTCAGCGTCATGTCCACTGTCACCTCACCGTCGTCCGCGATCACCACGTCGTAGACGAGCCCAAGCTCAACGATGCTCATATGCAGTTCAGGGTCCTGGACTAGCGTCAGCGCCGCCCAGAGCTGCTCGGTCGTCGGTCGTTCAACCGTCTCCGCATCAGCCATCTTGCCGCTCCCTTTCGTCGGTCGTGATCGGTTCGCTACCGCGCTCCGTCCGCAATGCCTGCTCAAGCGTCTTCCATCCCAGTGACGCGCACTTCACACGCGCCGGGAACTTCGCGACACCCGCCAGCGCCTCACTGTCACCAAGCTCAGAATCCTCCGGCGGCTCCCCGTTCAGCATCAGCGCCTGAAACTGATCGATCGCCGCCTGCGTCTGCACCCCGTCGAGCCCGAGCACGTGCTCCGTCATCATCGAGGCCGAGGCCTGCGAGATCGAGCACCCTTCCCCCGAGAAGCGAATCGACTCAATCCGATCGCCTGCAAGTTCCACCTCAACGTGCACCTGATCCCCGCACAGCGGGTTCGAGCCGTCCGCCGAGCACGTGTGGCTCTCAAGGCCCCCTCGGTTCCGGGGCGCGCGGTAGTGATCGAGGATGATCTCCCGATACAGATCGTCCATCAGACTTCCCGGGCGTTCAGTCGTCACGAGGTGCCCCCAAACATTCGATTCGTCGATTCCAGCGCCGAGGCCAGCGCATCAACCTCGTCCGGCGTGTTGTAGATGTAGAATGAAGCTCGCGCCGTCGCCGGCACGTTCAGCGCCGCCATCACCGGCTGCGCGCAGTGGTGCCCCACGCGAATCGCCACCCCGTGACTATCCAGCACCTGCCCCACGTCATGCGGATGAATCCCCTCCAGCTCGAACGACACCACCCCACCTCGATCCTCCGCGCGCTCCGGACCGAAGATCGTCACACCCGGCACATCAGCCAACCGACGCAGCGCGTACTCCGTGATCTCAAGTTCATGCGCCCGCACGTTGTGCATCCCAATCCCGCTCAGGTAATCCAGCGCCGCGCCAAAACCCACGACCCCACCGATATTCGGTGTACCTGCCTCGAACTTGCTCGGCACATCCGCCCACGTCGATTGCTCCATCGTCACGGTCAAGATCATGTCCCCGCCACCCATGAACGGGTCCATCGCCTCCAGCAGCTCCATTCGCCCCCACAGCACACCAACGCCTGTCGGTCCCAGCATTTTGTGCGCCGAAAATGCCACGAAATCTGCACCCAGCACCTGCACGTCCAGCGGCATGTGCGGTGCGTACTGCGCCGCATCCACCAGCACCATCGCACCCTCCGCCTTCGCCAATGCCGCTAGCTCAGCCACCGGAACGATGCTCCCGAGCGCATTCGACATCGCTGTCACCGACAGCAGCTTCGTCCGCGACCCGATCAGCTCGCGCGCCACGTCCATGTCCAGAGTGCCGTTCGGCAGCATCGGAATGTACTTCAGCTCAAACCCCAGCGAGTCCCGCAGCATCTGCCACGGCACGATGTTCGCGTGGTGCTCGATTTCCGATATCACCACCTCGTCGCCAGCCGAAAGAAACTTCCGCCCCCACCCATGAGCCACGAGGTTGATCGATGCCGTCGTGCCGCCAGTAAAGATCACCTCGCGCGCTTCCGCCGCGTTGATGAACTCACGCACCTTCTCGCGCACACCCTCGTACAGATCCGTCGCCTCCACCGAGAGCGTATGCACCCCTCGATGGATGTTCGCGTTGTGGTCACGGTAGAACCGCGTCAACTCTGCTATCACCTGCACCGGCCGCTGCGAAGTCGCCGCGTTATCCAAGTACACCAGCGGAACACCCGAGGCTACGTCACGCTTCAATATTGGAAAGTCGCGACGGATTTTTGAGATATCGATTGGATGCGTCGGCGAGTGCATCTGCACCATCAGGCAGGATCGCAGTCGACAAACACATCGCCGCCCTCGACGCTGACGTAGTAACTCTTGACGCCCTTCACAGCCGGGAGCGTCAGGGCTGCTCCCGTTTTCGCGTCGAATGCGGCGCCGTGACGAGGGCAGATAATCCGGCCATGCTGCAGCCGCCCATCGCCCAGCGGGCCATCGTCATGAGTACAGAGATTGTCGATCGCGTGCAGCTCGCCATCGATGTTGCTCAGCGCCAGCGAGCGGTTACCGCACGCCACCACGCGCACCTCTCCCTCGGGGATCTCAGACAGCGACAAGACACGCTCGGCGGTCATCAGCTCTATCCAGCCATTCTCTACAGCTCGGCGGTCGCCAGTTTGTCAACGACAGTCGCGTGGATTACCTGCTCCAACCCATCGATCGGGAAAGTCTCGGCCACCGAATTGAAGAACCCGGAAACTAGCAACTGCAGCGAAGCACGCTCGGTCAGTCCACGGCTCTGCAGGTAGAACAGCGCCTCCTGGTCCACCGGACCAACCGTCGCGCCGTGCCCACAGCGAATCACGTCCGCCGTCAGAATTTCCAGCACCGGATCCGAATCCGCCTTCGAGTGCGCCGAAAGCAGCAGGTTCCGATTTTCCTGATTCGCCTGCGATCCACCCGCCGTTGGCTCCACACGAGTAATGCCGTAGTAGATCGACTTCGAGGAACCAGCCAACGCCGACTTGATCTCCACATTCGAGCTACTGTGCGGCCCAATGTGGTCCTGCAGCGTCACGAAGTCGAAGTGTTGTTGATCGGCACCCAGCGCCACACCCCTAATCTCCGAGTGGGCGCCCTCGCCCTCAATTAGCGCCTCAATCGTCTGCTTGAAAATCCGGCTCCCGAAGGCCAGCGTCCCAATCCGCACGTCTGCGTCCCGCCCGATCTTCGATCGAACAGAGCTGTAGTCCTGCGTATCAGCACCCCACCGGTTATCGAATAGCACTCGCACTTTCGCGCCCTGGTCGGCGTAGATCTCGGTCACGCCCGCCACCAGCAGCGGGCTGCCCCCCGAGCGCAAGTGCACCACGATCGTCACCTCCGCGCGCTCACGTGCATGGATATGCAGCCGCGGGAATATCGAGGCCGCACCATCCTCATCGCTCTCAAACTCGATCACGATCGGAGTCTCACCCACCGCACCAGCCGGAATGTCGATCGTCACGCCGCGCTCCCAGAGCGCCGTGTTCGCGGCAATAAACTTCCCTTCGGTCGGCGGAATTAGCCGTGCAAAGGTGTCCTCACCTCTCTCCGGGTGCCCTTCGGCAATCGCGTCCACCAGCTCCTCGGCACCAGCCACCGTCACCTTCGGCGTGCTCATCGGGAACGCGTCGAAGTCAAGGTCGCTCACGTCCGTGTACTTCCACGGCCGCAGCAACGTCGAGGGCATCGGCGTCGCAGCAAATGCCCGAGCCGCCTCAGCTCGTCGATCAACCAGCCACTGCGGTTCATTACGAGCTGCGGCAGCCGCAACAACCGCGATCTCAGTAAAGGCCTCAGAGCTAGTAGCCATGTCAGCGATTACCCGTTCTGCCATTACCCGACCGAACCTTCCATCTGCAACTCGATCAGGCGGTTCAGCTCGATCGCGTACTCCATCGGAAGTTCCTTGACGATCGGCTCCACGAAGCCGTTCACCACCATCTTCGCGGCGTCTTCCTCTGGAATCCCGCGCGACATTAGGTAGAAGAGCTGGTCCTCACCCAACCGCGAGACTGACGCCTCGTGGCCAATGTTCACCCGCTCCTCGTCCACCTCCATCGTTGGATACGTGTCCGAGCGCGACTGCTCGTCCAGTAATAGCGCGTCGCAACGCACCGTCGAACTCGAGTTCGACGCTCCCTCGTGCACCTTCAGCAGCCCTCGATAGGAGCTGCGCCCCCCTCCGCGTGACACCGACTTCGAAATAATCGCCGAGGTCGTGTTCGGCGCAACGTGCACAACCTTGCCGCCCGCGTCCTGGTGCTGCCCATCTCCGGCAAACGCCAGCGACAGAATTTCCCCGTGAGCGCCCTCGCCCATCAGGTATACCGATGGGTATTTCATCGTCAACAGCGAGCCGATGTTGCCATCCACCCACTCCATCACCGCGTCCTCATACGCCACAGCGCGCTTCGTCACCAGGTTATAGACGTTGTTCGACCAGTTCTGAATCGTCGAGTACCGAACCCGTGCTTCCTTTTTTACGACAATCTCCACCACCGCCGAGTGCAGCGAGGCGCTCGAATAGATCGGCGCAGTGCAGCCCTCCACGTAGTGCAGGTAGCTGCCCTCTTCGGCGATGATCAGCGTCCGCTCAAACTGGCCCATGTTCTCCGTGTTAATCCGGAAGTAGGCCTGCAGCGGCACATCCAGCTTCACGCCCTTCGGCACATAGATGAACGAACCCCCGGACCAGACCGCCGAGTTCAGCGCCGCGTACTTGTTGTCGCCGGACGGAATGATCGTCCCGAAGTAATCCCGGACCATTTCCGGGTGCTCGGCGAGCGCCTGGTCCATCCCCAGGAAGATCACACCCTTCTCAGCCAGGTCCTCCCGAATGTTGTGGTAGACAACTTCCGAGTCGTACTGCGCCCCGGCACCGGCCAGGAACGCTTGCTCAGCCTCCGGGATACCAAGCTTGTCGAACGTGTCCTTGATGTACTCCGGAACGTCGTCCCAGTTCGTCGAGTCCTTGTCGGTGGCACGGACGTAGTAGTGGATGTCGTCGAAGTCCAGCGCCGCTAGCACCTCAGGGCTGCCTGCCCACTTCGGGTTTTCCTGTTCAAGGAAGCTCTGGTACGCGTCCAGCCGGTACTCCAGCATCCACGCCGGCTCGTCCTTCATCTTCGACATCGCACGGATCACGCCCTCGTTCAAGCCCTTCTCGGCAATGAACAGCGGCGCCTCGTCGTCGTGGAATCCCCACTGGTACTCGCCAACCGCACCGCGCGCGAGATCTTTCGAGGTCGCGATTTTATTGGAAGTAGTCATGCCGTTACCGCCTCTGTTGCAATTCCTAGCTCTTGCAGGATCGGGTCATAGCCCGTGGTCTCAATCTCTTTCGCCAGCGACGCGTCGCCAGATTTGACGATCTTCCCGTGCACCAGGATGTGCACGAAGTCCGGCGTGATGTAGTTCAAAATCCGCTCATAGTGCGTGATGATCAGAATCCCGATCTCCGGCGTCCGCAGCGCGTTGACGCCTTCCGACACGGTCCGCAGCGCGTCAACATCGAGCCCCGAGTCCGTCTCGTCCAGGATCGCCAGCTCCGGCTTCAGCATTCCAAGCTGCAGAATCTCCGCCCGCTTCTTCTCGCCGCCAGAGAACCCGTCGTTCACGTAGCGCCGCGCGAAGCTCTCGTCCATCTTCAGCGTTCCTAGCGTCTCTCGGAGCTCCGCCAGGAACTCCCGCGCCGGAATGTCCTCACCGCGGCGAGCCTTCAGCGCCTCCCTCATCAGGTTCACCATCGTCACGCCCGGAATCGCCGTCGGGTACTGGAACGAAAGGAACATCCCCAAACGCGCCCGCGCATCCGCAGCCATCGCCGTCACATCCTCGCCCTTGAACAGCACCTGGCCGCTGTCAACCACGTACTCGGGGCTTCCCGCAATCGTGCTCGCCAGCGTGCTCTTGCCAGAGCCGTTCGGCCCCATCAGTGCATGCACTTCGCCCGCACGAATCGTCAGATTCACTCCCTTCACGATCTGCACATCCGGCAGCTTCGTAATGCTGACCTTCAGGTTTCGTACCTCGAGAATCGGTTCACTCATCGCCGCTTCACCATTCCTCGCTGGCGGCGTCTTTGACGACGCCGATAGTTCCTTAATGCTCATGACAGCGCCTCGATCCGCACCGTCGCCATCTTCAACTCACTACCCTCACGTCACCACCTGCCTGACGTCCGTCGGCATCTGCACCATGTATTCACACACTGCCCCACCGCTGGCCACGGTGGATGATTGCAGTACTGGTACACCGACCAGCAGCTCGATTATGTTGCGATCGGCGGCA
>Ga0302135_10001729_pt1 | contig 13090 bp, 14 predicted proteins | sample CBN3_surface_MG_FD_203119 | JGI IMG/M metagenome (GOLD analysis project Ga0302135, IMG submission 203119) | Marine microbial communities from Western Arctic Ocean, Canada - CBN3_32.1 | ecosystem: Environmental > Aquatic > Marine > Oceanic | place: Canada: Western Arctic Ocean | collected... | reverse complement strand
GATGGGGTATTGGCCCGTGGTTCGTGCGACGCTTGCGGCCCTCTGCCTGCTCGCGCTGGCTGCCTGTGCGGAAACAGAGGTCGTCGCCCATGCGGCCAAGGGCGTCGGACCCATTAACCAGACCGGCAACTATAAAGTCGGCACGCCCTATCAGATCGCTGGAACCTGGTACTACCCCGCCGTCGACATGGCCTATGAAGAAACCGGTATCGCCTCTTGGTACGGCGCCGATTTTCACGGCAAGCGGACCGCGAATGGCGAAGACTACGACATGAACGAACTCACGGCGGCCCATCGCACGCTTCCCATGCCGAGCATCGTGCGCGTCACGAATCTGGAAAACGGGCGGAGCATCAAACTGCGGATCAACGATCGCGGCCCCTTCGCGCGCGGCCGAATTCTGGATGTCTCGCGGCGCGGCGCGCAGCTTCTCGGCTTCGACACCAATGGCACCGCGCGGGTGCGCGTCCAGATTCTGGAGAACGAGAGCCGCCAGGTCGCTTTGCTCGCGCAGGGTAAGGCCCTCCCGCAGACAGCCGTCGCCGCAGTTCCGCCGCCCGCTATCCAAAGCACGTCGGTCGCCGCCCCCGGCGGCGCGACACCGGCCAAGTCGCCCGATCCGACCTTGCGGGCGGCCGGGCCGAAACCCGGCGCCACGAGAGAAGTGGCCTCGAAGGCGCCGACCGACGAAGAAATCCTGGGACCCAAGGGCAAGGTCGCCCTGGTGCCGGTGCACCCGACCAAGCTGTATATCCAGGCCGGCGCTTTCGCCGAGATCGTCAACGCAAATCGGACCAGCGCCAAGCTGTCGGGTATCGGCCCGGTGCGCGTGGTCCAGGTCGAGAATGGCAGCATTCCGCTGTTTCGCGTTCGCATCGGACCGCTGGCCTCGGTGGAGGAGGCGGACCGGGCCCTCAGCGCCGTCGCCAGCGCCGGTTTTCCCGAAGCCCAGATTGTGGTTGATTGACCGTGATGATTTTGACCATGAGGCCGGACGCCAACCCGGCCGTGGCGCCATCCCATTTCGGTCGTTTTTCGACCTAGAATGAAACAGATGCGCCGGTCCGGCGGCCGCAAGATCCGGAATGAGAAGGGTAGAATCGCAATGCCGCATAGCGCGGAAAGCAGAACTATACGTCGCACAGGCACAATCTTCGACCGCCGCGCGCTAACCGGTCTGACCGCCGCCTTGCTGCTGACTTTCGGGCTGGTCGCGACGACACTGTCCCCGGCAGCAGCGGTCGCGGCGGAAATCGACACTGCGGCCACCCATGCAGCGGTCGTCGATATGGAGACCGGCGCTGTCCTGCTCGACAAGCGGGCCGAGGAGCCCATGCCCCCGGCCTCGATGAGCAAGATCATGACCGCCTATATGGTCTTCGATCGCCTCAAGGAAGGCAGCCTGAAGCTGGAGGACACCTTGCCGGTCAGCGAAAAGGCCTGGCGTATGGGCGGCTCCAAGATGTTCGTCGAAATCGGCTCGCGCGTTTCGATCCAGCACCTGCTGCAAGGCATCGTCGTGCAGTCCGGCAACGATGCCTGCATTGTCGTGGCCGAGGGCCTGGCGGGTAGCGAATCCCGCTTCGCCAAATTGATGACCGGGAAGGCGCGCGAAATCGGTCTGCATGACAGCCATTTTTCCAATGCCACGGGCTGGCCCGATCCCGGCCAGCTCATGTCCGCCATGGATCTCGTCCGGCTGGCCAGCCTGACGATCCGGAATTTTCCGGAATATTACCATTTCTATAGCGAGAAAGAGTTCACCTATAACGACATCAAGCAGGGCAACCGGAACCCGTTGCTCTACGGCGCCAGCGGCGCCGACGGCCTCAAAACCGGGCATACGGAAGCCTCCGGCTATGGCCTGACCGGCTCGGTCGAACGCGACGGCCGGCGCGTGACCGTCGTCCTCAACGGGCTCGAAAGTGCCAAGCAGCGGTCCAGAGAATCCGAGCGACTGATCGAATGGGCGTTCCGCGAGTTCGAGAATATTTCACTGTTTAAATCGGACGACACCGTGGAACGGGCTTCGGTCTGGCTCGGCGAAGCCGAGACGGTGGGCTTGCGCATCGACCGCGATCTTCTGGTCACAGTGCCGCGCCGCGACAGAGACAAGATGAAGGTCAGCGTCGTCTATGACGGCCCTATACCCGCACCGATCGAAGCGGGTCAACAGATCGCCACCCTGCGGGTCGCGGCCGCGGACACCGATCCCGTCGAGGTGCCGCTTTTCGCCGCCGAATCGGTCAAGCAGCTCGGTCCGCTCGGCCGCATGGGCGCTGCGATCGAGCAATTGATCTGGGGGAAAGACTGAATACCGCCGCCAAACGCGGGCGCTTCGTCACGATCGAGGGCGGCGAGGGCGCCGGAAAATCGACCCAGACCGCGTCCCTGGTCGCCTGGCTGCGCGGGCGGGGCGTCGATGCCGTTGCCACGCGCGAACCCGGCGGTGCGCCCGGCGCCAACGAGATCCGCGCGCTGCTCGTCACCGGTGCCATCGACCGCTGGTCTCCCGTCACCGAACTGCTGCTGCATTTCGCCGCCCGCACCGAACACCTGGCGCGGACGGTGCGGCCCGCGCTGGAACGCGGCGCCTGGGTCGTCTGCGACCGCTTCGCCGATTCGACCATGGCCTATCAGGGCTATGGCCACGGCCTGGGCCCCAAACCGGTCGAGGCGGTCGCCCGGGCCGCAATCGGCGATTTCGCGCCCGATCTGACCCTTTTGCTCGACGCGCCGATCGAGGTCGGCCTCAAGCGGACGGATGATCGCCCCCATGTCGAGAACCGGTACGAGCGCATGGATCCGGCCTTTCATCGCCGGGTGCGCGAGGGCTTTCTCGACATTGCCGCGCGCGAACCGCGGCGCGTCGTCGTGATCGACGCCACCGAGGATCAGGAACGGGTGGCCGGCGCGCTGCGCCAGGCTGTGGAGGCCCGCCTCGGCGGCGATCTGCCGTGAGCCCTCCGGCCAAGGACGCAGCGGACAGCCACGGCCCGTTTCCGCCGCCGCGCGAGAATCCGGCCCTGTTCGGCAATGGCGATGCGGAACGCAGCGTATTGGAAGCCTGGGCCAGCGGCCGGATGCCCCATGCCTGGTTGATCTCCGGCCCCAAGGGCGTCGGCAAGGCGACCTTCGCCCATCGCATGGCCCGCTTCGCCCTGGCCGGCGAGGCAGAAGGGCTGTTCGGCGCGCCGGAAAGCCTTGCGCTCGATCCTTCCCATCCGGTGTTCCACCGTGCGGCTTCGGGCGGCCATGCCGATCTGCGCACGGTCGAAATCGGGATCAATCCCAAGACGGGCAAACTGCGCACCGAAATCGTCGCCGAGGATGCGCGCGAACTGGCTGGCTTTTTCCATATGACGGCGGCGGAAGGCGGCTGGCGCGTCGCCATCATCGATGCCGCCGACGACATGAACAGGACGGCCGCCAATGCCGTGCTCAAGATCCTCGAAGAACCGCCGCCGGATGCCCTGCTGCTGCTGGTCAGCCATGCCCCGGCGCGCCTCCTGCCGACGATCCGGTCGCGCTGCCGCAAGCTGATCCTGCGCGCCCTGGACGAGGGGGATGTGCTCCGCATCCTGAGCGACGGGATGCGGGAAATTGGCGAGGAGGAGGCCCGGCTGCTCGCCCGATTGAGCGAAGGCAGCCCCGGCCGGGCCATCGAACTCGCCCGGCGCGACGGGCCGGCCCTGTACCGGGAGCTGCTCGCGCTGCTCAACGGGCTTCCCGTGCTGGATATCCGCGCGATCGCGGCCTTGGGCGACAAGACCACCGGTCGGGGCGGGGACAACGAAAGTTTCGAAACCGTCGTGGAACTGCTGCGCGGCGTGCTCGCCCGGCTCCTGCGGGCCAAGGCGACGGGCGAGGTCATGGCGCCGGACCCGATCGAGGCAGCGCTGCTGTCGCGCCTGATCGAACGCGGCGGAGTCGAGGCCTGGGCCGATGCGATCGCGTCGGCCGAGGATCTGCTGCGCAGCGCCGATTGGCAGAATCTCGACCGCCGCCAGGTTCTCCAGACCGCCCTGTTGGGCCTCGAAGCGCCCGCGCGGGGCTGACCCCGGCGAGTCCGACTTTCACCGCCACAGTTGAAAGCGGCCCCGCGATGACTATGGTTTCGCGCGGCGGCCCATGCCGGGCGCGCTTAAGGAGCCGACAACAATATGGCCAAGGGTCAAGACAGCGGGGAAGAGAGCGTAGGCGGCGGCAGGTCGTTCTACGTGACGACACCGATCTATTACGTCAACGACGTGCCCCATATCGGTCACGCCTATACTACCCTGTCCTGCGACGTGTTGGCGCGGTTCAAGCGCCTGGACGGCTTCGACGTGCATTTCCTGACCGGCACGGACGAACACGGCCAGAAGGTCGAAAAGGCGTCCCAGGTCGCGGGCATGACGCCCCAGGCCTTCGTCGACAAGGTTTCGGCGAATTTCCGCGATCTCGCCGCCGCGATGAACGCCTCGAACGACGATTTCATCCGCACGACCGAGCCGCGCCATATCGAGTCCTGCCGGGCGCTCTGGCGCGAACTCGCCGAGCGCGGCGAAATCTATCTCGGCAGCTATTCCGGCTGGTACGCGGTGCGGGACGAGGCTTATTACGCCGAGAGCGAGCTGATCGACGGCCCGGCCAGCGAGAAGATCGCGCCGACCGGGGCCGAGGTCGAATGGGTCGAGGAGCCCAGCTATTTCTTCCGCCTCTCGGCCTGGCAGGAGCGCCTGCTGGCCTATTACGAGGCCAATCCCGATTTCATCGGCCCCGACAGCCGGCGCAACGAGGTCGTCAGCTTCGTCAAGGGCGGGCTGCTCGACCTTTCCGTCTCGCGCACCAGCTTCAACTGGGGCGTGCCCGTGCCCGACGATCCGGCCCATGTCATGTATGTCTGGATCGACGCGCTGACCAACTACATCACGGCCGCCGGCTATCCGGACACCGAGAGAGCGCTGTACCGCCGGTTCTGGCCCGCCGATCTGCACATGATCGGCAAGGACATCATCCGCTTTCACGCGGTCTATTGGCCCGCCTTCCTGATGGCCGCCGGGCTGGAGCCTCCCAAGCGCGTCTACGCCCATGGCTGGTGGACCAATGAGGGGCAGAAAATCTCCAAATCCCTCGGTAATATCATCGATCCCTACGACCTGTTCGCGCGCTACGGCCTCGACCAGACGCGCTATTTTCTGATGCGGGAGGTGCCCTTCGGCAATGACGGCGATTTCTCGCCGCGGGCGATCGCCAATCGGATCAACGGCGATCTGGCCAATGATCTCGGCAACCTGGCCCAGCGCGTCCTCAGCATGATCGGCAAGAATTGCGGCGCGGCCGTGCCCCAGCCCGGGCCATTCACGGCCGAGGACGAGGCCTTGTTGTTCTCGGCCCGGGGCCTGCTCGTCGCCGTCCGGCCGCTGTTCAATTCCCAGGCCTTCCACAAGGCGCTCGAGACGATCTGGGCAGTGATCGGCGATGCCAACCGCTATGTCGATGCTCAGGCGCCCTGGGCCCTGCGCAAAACCGATCCCGACCGCATGGCCACCGTGCTCTTCGCCCTGGCGGAGACGATTCGCCACCTGGCGATTCTGATCCAGCCCTTCATGCCCGAGTCCTGCGCCAAGCTGCTCGACCAGCTCGCGGTGGAGGAGGACGCGCGCGGCTTCGCCAATCTCGGCCCCGCCGGCGCGTTGCAGCCCGGCACGACCCTCCCCAAGCCCGAGGGCGTCTTCCCGCGCTATGTCGAAGAAGAGGGCAGGGAGGGTTGAGCGATGGCGATGCTGGTCGACAGTCATTGCCATCTCGACTTCCCGGACTTCGCCGAGGAGCGGGACGAGGTCGTGCGCCGCGCCCGCGCCAATGGCGTGGGCGCCTTCGTTACGATCTGCACCAAGTTGAGCCACGCGGCCGAGATTCGCGCCATCGCCGCCAGCTATGACGACATGTGGTGTTCCGTCGGCGTCCATCCTCATGACGCGGACGAGGAAGGGGTCGAGGACCCCGCCGTTATCGTCGCATTGACCGACTACCCCGAGGTCGTCGGGATCGGCGAATCCGGCCTCGATTATTTCTACGACAACAGCGACCGGGCGGTCCAGCGGCGCAGCTTCCACTCCCATATCGAGGCCGCGCAGGATACCGGCCTGCCGCTCATCGTCCATACCCGCGATGCCGATGAGGACACCATCGAAATGCTCCGCGCCGGCACCGCCGACGGCCGCCTGAAAGGATTAATTCATTGCTTTAGTACTTCTCGGGAACTTGCTGAAAAATCTATAGAACTTGGATTCTATATTTCTCTGTCCGGAATTCTCACTTTCAAGCGGGCGGAGGAGTTGCGCGAGATCGCCCGCGACCTTCCTTTGGACCGTTTGCTGGTCGAAACCGACGCGCCCTATCTGGCGCCCGTGCCCAAGCGAGGCAAGCGTAATGAACCAGCCTTCGTGACCCATACCGCGGCCTGTCTGGCCGAGGTCAAAGGGATCGCGCCGGAGGCTCTGGCCGAGGCAACGACGGCCAATTTCTTCCGCCTGTTCGAGAAGGCCAGGCCGATCCCCGCGGCGGCGCAGGCGATTTCCGCGCGATGAAGGTCACGATCCTCGGCTGCGGCGCCTCGCCGGGCGTGCCCATGCTCGGCTGCGACTGCCCGGTCTGCACTTCGGCCGATCCCCGCAACACCCGCATGCGGTCCTCGATCCTCGTCGAATCCGGTGGAGGCGAAGTCGGGGAGGGGACGGCCATCCTGGTCGATTCCGGCCCGGATGTGCGCCAGCAACTGTTGCGCCATCAGATCCTGCGTCTCGACGCTGTACTCTACACCCATGCTCATGCCGACCATGCCCATGGTATCGACGAGCTGCGCGCGTTGAATTTCCTGACGGACGGGCCGCTCGATGCCTGGGCCGACACGGAAACCATGACGAATCTGCAGGAGCGTTTCCGTTATATCTTCGAGGCAGGCGGGCCCGCGCCGGGCGGCTTCTGGAACCGCCCCAAGCTGATCGCCAATGTCATAGAAGAACCGTTCGAGATCGGCGAAATCCGGGTCGAATCCTTCGTTCAGGACCATGGTCCGGGGCGCGGCGACACATTGGGATTCCGCTTCGGCAAGATCGCCTATTCGACCGATGCCTGGGCCTTGGACGAAGCGGCCTTCGCCGCCCTGGAGGGTGTCGATACCTGGATCGTGGACTGCCTCACCGAAATGCCCAATCCGGCCCATGCCCATCTCGAGCGCAGCCTGGAATGGATCGCCCGGGTGCGGCCCCGGCGCGCCGTCCTAACCCATATGAACCATCGGCTCGAATACCACGATCTGGCCCGCCGCCTGCCGCGCAGCGTCGAGCCGGCCTATGACGGCATGGTCATCGAGGTCTAAAGACAGTCGATCGCCCGAACTCGCGGCGGCATTATTCGATCGAGGCGAAATTGCCGTGTGCGAGCACCATCCATTGGCCGTCGATCTTGCGGAACACGGTCTCAGGCGCGGCGCGCGGTTCGCGACCGTCTTGCCTTGGAACGGCATTGCCTAGATATCCCAGGGGAGAAGGCCAAGGAAATGGAGGCGAATATCATAAGCCCTGGTAAAATATCATCTATATTATTTTCCATAATATACCTTATGCGCCCTATCGATGTTTATCCTCAGACTGGACTAGCGGGCATCATTGCCCTCCCCACCGCAGGACCAGTCGGCTAGTCTGCCCGTCATGATCGACGATCCGAACCTTCCCAATATCCAGCGACTACTCAACATCATGGCGCGGCTGCGCGATCCCAATGGCGGTTGCCCCTGGGATATCGAGCAGACATTCGAAACAATCGCGCCCTATACGATCGAGGAGGCCTACGAGGTTGCCGATGCGATCCAGCGTGGCGACACGGCCGATCTGCACGACGAGCTGGGCGACCTGCTGCTCCAGGTCGTCTTCCATACGCGGATCGCGGAGGAAGCCGGGCTCTTCGCCTTCGAGGATGTCGCGGGCGCCATCTCCGACAAGATGGTGCGCCGGCACCCTCATGTCTTCGCAGATGACACGATCGAGGACGAAGCGGCCCAGCGCGTCGCCTGGGAGGATGTGAAGGCCGCCGAACGGGCGGAAAAGGCCGGCGCAGGGCCGGCCAGCGTGCTCGACAATGTGCCCCTCGCCCTGCCCGCCCTCCTGCGCGCCGAAAAGCTACAGAAACGCGCTGCGCGGGTCGGCTTCGATTGGGCCGAGGCGGCACCCATCCTCGCCAAGATCGAGGAGGAAATCGCCGAGCTGCGCCACGAAATGGAAACCGGCGGCAGCAATGCCCGCCTCCAGGACGAAATGGGCGATGTCCTCTTCGTCGTCGTCAACCTGGCGCGCCATCTGCGCCTCGACCCGGAAACCGCCCTGCGCGGCACCAATGCCAAGTTCGAACGCCGCTTCCACCGCATCGAGGCCCTGTGTCGGGAAAGCGGCCGCGATCCCGACGCGATGAGCCTGGACGAGCTCGACGCCTTCTGGGACCGGGCGAAGACCGAGGAACGCGCGGCCGAAGCCGCGGACTAGGCCCCCCCACCACAGTATCGTCACCACCGAAGCCGCCAACAGCAAGCCCCCATCGCGATCGAGAACACGCGTTGGGCGCTCTCCCCCGCCAGGATCCGTTTCATGCCTGCGCCGAAGGCCACAGCCAGAGGAAACCGCTGGGCAGAAGCCGCGCGACCACGAACAGCAAGGCCAAAGCCCAGGGCCTGGGCGAAGGCCCCGCCCGCGCATCGGCCTGGAGACAGGTGCGGACGGCCCCGGCCGTCACGGTCCAGCACTTGGGATTGATCCATTGGAAGCCGGCCGCGACCACCAGGAAGCCGATCGGCGGCCCCTCCTCCACCGCCGCGCCGCCGCCCTTGGCCGTAGCAATCCGCCAGGCCAACCAGAACAGGAAAGCCGCGCCGCACCATTGCAGGGCGCGCAGAATTTCCGGGTTTTCCAGCACGAACTGGCCCAGCCCATAGGCGACGAGAAACATCATCACCCCCATGCTGGTCGAGACGCCCAGCAGGCAGGGCGTGCTCCGCCACTTGAACGATCGTGCGCGCGACGGCGAACGGAGATTGGATTCGAAGCGCCAGCCCGGCCGAGGAAATCGAGGTCATGGGGGCCCGCTTCGGCGGCCGTGCCTTCGCGCCGCATCGGCACGACACCTATTGCCATAGGGGTCACCGAATACCGCGTTCAGGGGTTCGATTATCGCGGCGCGGCGCGCATAAGCATGCCCGGCGAGGTCGTGATCCTGCATCCGGACGAACTGCATCACGGCCGCGCCGGCGACGAGAGGGGTTTCGGTTATTCAATCGTCTATATCTCCTGCCCAGCCTTATCGCCGCCGCTCTCGAAGCCACCGCGGGGCAGCCCCTCACTCTTCCCTTCGTGCCCGAATCCGTCGGCCGGGACCCGGCGCTCGCTGCCACCCTGGCGGGCTGCCATGCAGGCCCCCCGGCCGCTCCCCTGTTCGCCGAGGCGCTGAGACAACAGCGCTGGCCGGATGCTCTGCTTCGCGGCGATCCTTCGACACCCGATCGCACGGAACGTGTCGCGCGGCTGGCTGCCCCTGCTCTCGCCCGGGTTCGGGACTATCTCGATGCGGAATGCGCTCGCGCCGTGCGGTCGGAGGAATTTGAAGCGATCGGCGGGCTCGACCGCTATTCCCTCGCGCAGCAGTTCCGCGCGGTCTACGGCACCAGCCCCTATCTCGTCGTTACCTGCTGATGCGCCGCCTGGACCGGGCGCGCCGCGGTCTCGAGGAAAACACCCTGCCCCTGGCCGGAATCGCCGCGATGGCCTGTTTCGCCGATCAGGCCCATATGACCCGCAGCTTCAAGGCAGCCTTCAGCATGACGGCCGGGCGCCACCGCAAGCTTCGGCGGTCCACAGGGCCGGCACCGTTGGAGCTTGTCGCGCACCTGAATTGATCGGCGGCGGCACGCGCCAGCACGCCTTTCTCACCGGATCGCTCCTACGACCTATCGGCGTCGATCGAAAGGAGCGACGCCGAGCGGCGGATGGTCGTCGGCGCATTGCTGATCGATTTCGCGAAGCTGGGCAGTCGAGGCGAACTGAATGTCGCCATCGATCACCTGACCTGGACCGGCAGCCGGGACTACGAGGGCCGGCCTAGGCCCGACAACCCCCTATCCGCAAATGGGTCGCGCAACCCTCGCCTGCAGCGACGGGCGCAGCTACGCTGGCGACTACTAAGCGATTTACAGTGACGGCGTCGGCCGGACGCTCCTGACCGCCGCCGACGGCAGCAAAGTGCGAGCCCTCTTTTCCTTCGATGACGCAATCAGGGTTCTGGACCCAGAGACCTTCGACCGGGCTTGGGACGAGCGCGGCTAAGGCCCCCCCCCCCCGCAATGCCTAATGCGACAGGATCTGGCTGAGGAACAGCTTGGTCCGGTCGGATTTCGGGTTGTTAAAGAATTCTTCCGGCTGGTTCTGCTCGATAATTTTGCCCTCGTCCATGAAAACCACGCGGTCGGCCACGGTGCGCGCGAAGCCCATTTCATGGGTCACGCAGAGCATGGTCATGCCCGATTCGGCCAATTCGATCATCACGTCCAACACTTCCTTGATCATCTCAGGATCGAGAGCGCTGGTCGGCTCGTCGAACAGCATGATCTTGGGGTTCATGCAGAGCGCCCGAGCGATCGCCACCCGCTGCTGCTGGCCGCCTGAAAGCTGGCCGGGGTATTTGTCCGCCTGTTCGGGGATCTTGACCCGTTCGAGATAGTTCATGGCGGCCTTCTCGGCCTCGGCCTTGGGGGTCTTGCGCACCCAGATCGGCGCGATGGTCAGATTCTCCAGCACGGTCAAATGCGGGAAGAGATTGAAATGCTGGAAGACCATGCCGACCTCCCGGCGAATCGCCTCGATCTGCTTGATGTCATTGGTCAGTTCGATGCCTTCGACGACGACCTCGCCCTTCTGATGCTCCTCGAGCCGGTTGATGCAGCGAATCATGGTCGATTTGCCCGAGCCCGAGGGGCCGCAGATCACGATCCGCTCCCCCTCGTCCACACTCAGGTTGATATCGCGCAGGACATGGAAGTCGCCATACCACTTATGCACATTGACCATCTGCACGGCGACAGTCGGATTCGTATCGGTGGCGGTTTGGGCCATGGTCGTCGTCTCCCCGTCCTTAATGCGTTGTCCGGCCGTACAGCTCGTATTCGAGATACTGGCTGTACTTGGACATGAAGAAGCAGAAGCAGAAATAGATCAACGCGATGAAAAGATAGGCTTCGATGAAGGCGAAGCGCCATTCCGGATCGCCGTTCGCCTGGCTCGCCGCCAGCAGCAGATCGGTCAGGCCGACAATGGCGACCAGCGAGGTGTCCTTGAGCATGCCGATGAAGGTGTTGACGGTCGGCGGGATCACCAGACAGATGGCCTGGGGCATGATAATCTTGCGTATGGTCCGCCAGTAGCCGAGGCCCATCGCCGCCGCCTCGAACTGGCCTTTAGGGCCTGCAACACTCCTAACCGTTTCATAATACCTCTCTCCCATTTATCTTTGCGACCCGACAGCGGGCGGAGCATCCCGATGCGCAATTCGCGGCCGAGCGCTTGCATAGAGCCTCGCCATCATTGATTGCATGGTAATAGAGGGATTGCGTCGATCCGACACCGATATCGCATTAGAGACAATTTTGGTCGCAAGTCCGAGCAACCTATGTGGGTAGTCCGTCAATTGGCGGCGTTACCGCGATCTTCCGGGTGACAGGACGGCCGCACAGCCGTATGAAAAAGAGCTGACTTATCCGAGGGAGCCCAATTCCAAATGGCCAAAAACTCTTCGTCCAGCCCGCGTGGCGAGAACACCGTCCTGACCACCGCCGGGCGCGATCCTTTCGCCAATCACGGCATCGTCAACCCGCCCGTTTATCACGCCTCCACCATTCTCTCGCCGACCTATGCGGCCTTCGAGGAATCGCGCAAGCCAGGCTATGACGGCTATCGCTACGGCCGATACGGCACGCCGACGACGCGGGCGCTGGACGAACTATCGGCTGCCCTCGACCATACCGATCACGCGATCAGCGTGTCCTCTGGCCTGGCCGCGATCAGCTGCGCCCTTCTCGCCTTTGTCGAAGCCGGCAGCCATATCCTGGTCAGCGACAGTGCCTACGGACCGACGCGAACCTTTTGCGAATCCGTGCTTCGCCGCTTCGGCGTCGAGACGGAGTATTACGATCCCTGTATCGGGACCGGAATCGAGCGGCTGATCCGGCCGAACACCAAAGTCATCTATATGGAGTCGCCAGGCTCCCACAGCTTCGAAATCCAGGACGTGCCGGCGATCGCCGAGGTCGCCCGCGCCCGCGGGGTCAAGACGATCATCGACAACACCTGGGCGACGCCAATCTATTTCAAGCCGATCACCAAGGGCGTGAACGTGGTCGTCTATGCGGCGACCAAGTATCAGGTCGGCCATTCGGACGCGATGATGGGCATCATCACCATGGGAGACGAAGACCGCGACGCGATCCGCGACACGGTTCGCCGCCTGGGCAACACGGCCGGGCCGGACGACGTCTACCTGACCATGCGCGGCATGCGGACCATGGCCGTGCGCTTGCGCCACCACATGGCTGCCGGCATGGAGATGGCCGGCTGGCTGCGCGACCGGCCGGAAGTCGAGCGGGTCATCCATCCCGCGCTGGAAGACCACCCCGATCACGCGCTATGGAAGCGCGATTTTACCGGCGCGTCGGGCCTGTTCGGCACCGTCTTCAAGCCGTGTTCCGATGCCGGCTTCGCGGCCTTTTTCGACACGCTGGAACTGCACGGTCTGGGAGCCAGTTGGGGCGGTTTCGAAAGCCTCGTCCTGCCGGCCACTCTCGGCAAGTCGCGGACTGCCGTGCCCTGGACCGAGGCTGGCCGTGTGGTCCGCTTCCACACGGGTTTGGAGGATCTCGACGACCTCAAGGCCGATGTCGACCGGGCCTTCGCCGCGATGAAAGCGGCCGGTTAAGCACGCCGCCGGTTCATATTCTCTCAAGCGCGCCGTCGCCGCCCTGATCCGGCGGCGGCGCGGCATTGGGATCGCCGCCGGCGAATGATGATGT
>Ga0302135_10001728_pt1 | contig 13091 bp, 8 predicted proteins | sample CBN3_surface_MG_FD_203119 | JGI IMG/M metagenome (GOLD analysis project Ga0302135, IMG submission 203119) | Marine microbial communities from Western Arctic Ocean, Canada - CBN3_32.1 | ecosystem: Environmental > Aquatic > Marine > Oceanic | place: Canada: Western Arctic Ocean | collected 2017-09-15 | reverse complement strand
GTCTTCTTCACCGAAAGCTCCCCCGAACTGAGCGTCGCCGTGATCGGATCCTTCCGATCCAACAACGCATCCGGCAACGCGTCCAGCGTGATCGTATCCCCTTCCGAGAGAACAATCGCCCGCTCCAGCGTGTTCTCCAGCTCCCGCACGTTTCCGGGCCATGCATGACTCATCAGACGCCGCATCACTGCCGGGCCCACCTCCCGTACCCGGGTCTCGAGACGCGTGTTCAACCGCTCGAGAAAATGATTCGTGAGCAGGGGAATGTCCTCGCTCCGTTCGCGAAGAGGGGTCATGTGAATGGGGACCACGTGGAGCCGATAGAAGAGATCCTCGCGAAATTGCCCTTTCCGCACCTCCTCTTCCAGATCCTTCACGGTCGCCGCGATGATTCGAACGTCGATGGGACGCGGGTGACTCGCCCCAATCGGCCGCACCTCACTCTCCTGAAGAACGCGCAGGAGCTTCACCTGCATCTCCACCGGAAGCTCTCCAATCTCGTCGAGAAACAGAGTCCCCCCCGAGGCCTCCTCGAAGAGACCGGTCTTGTCGGAACGAGCGTCGGTAAACGCCCCCTTCACATGTCCAAAGAGTTCGGATTCGAGAAGCTGAGAGGGAATCGCACCACAATTGATCGCGACGAACACATCCTCTGTGCGCCCCGAACGCCGGTGGACTGCGCGGGCTACCAGCTCCTTTCCCGTACCGCTCTCTCCCATCAAGAGCACGGTGCTCTTGTAAGGAGCCACCTTTTCAATGACCGAAAAGAGTCGGCGCATCGGATCGGACTGACCGACGAGTTCCTCAAAGGGACCCTGCGCATCATGCAGTTTGCGGAGACGCGCATTTTCGGCCCGGAGCTCCAGCCGCTCGGCCGCCTTCCGCAGCGTCAGCACAATCTCATCCCGATTGAAGGGCTTGGAGATGTAGTCGTAGGCGCCAGCCTTCATCGCCTTCAAAGCGACTTCGACCGTTCCGTAAGCGCTCATCATGATGACGGTCAACTCGAGCTTCTTCTCCCGAACGGCCTCGAGAAACGCGAGCCCATCCATCCCCGGCATCTGCACATCGCACAGCACCACGTCGAAATGCTCGGCCCCGGCACGCGACAGGCCCTTCTGGGCCGTGTTCTCGGTCGTGACGACGAATCCCTCTTGCGTGAGGAGGCTCTGCAGCATCGCGCAGAAACCCTCTTCATCGTCGATTACCAGTACATTCAGATCCATGGAAGGCCCCCATGGGCGAGGAGCCTAGCGCAAAAAGTATGGAGTCACCACGCCTTTTGCGTACCCTCTGCACTCTTTTCATCCGGGGGATTCGGCGGGCCCATCCTCTTCGACATCATCCCAGTCGTCGCGCCAGAGCTGGACGATGAATGTCGTCCCCCCGGGCCCCGTCGATTCCACATAGACATCTCCCGAGTGACTCACGGCGATATGGCGACTGATCGCAAGACCAAGACCCGTGCCCTCCCCCTCGATCTTCGTCGTGAAGAAGGGCTCGAAGATCCGCTCCTGTGCCCCCGCTGAGATACCCGGTCCCTCGTCCGTGACCGCGAGGTGAACGTACGGACCCATGATCTCCGCACGCAAGCGCAGGGTCCCCTTCGAATTCATGGCATCCGCCGCATTCAAGATCAGGTTCACCAGGATCTGCTCCAGCTTCTGCGGATCAATCTCGGCTCTCAAGCCGGGCGTGATCTCCTCCTGGGCGATGATCACGCTCTTCAATCGCTTCTGCGGAGAAAGCAGCTGCAATACGCGGTCAATCACGGCGGAGACATCTGCGACGCTCTCCCCATCATGACTTTCCGTGGCCCGGGAAAATCGGAGGAGATCGCGGATCAACATGTCGATCCGTTCCGTCGCCCGCTGGATCTGCTCCTGCGCAGTCCGTTGATCGGACTGGGAGCATCCCGGAGCCCGAAGGACATCCAGAAATCCAAGGATGATCCCGATCGGATTCCCGATCTCATGGGCGATGCCCGCGGTCAACACGCCCACCGACGCCAGCTTTTCCGTGCGCACCAGGGTCTCCTGCGCAGAGCGCAGCGCCCGGTCCACCGAACGCGTCTCCCGCGCAGAGACCGCTGCCTGTACCCGGGTCGTCGCCATTCGATCCCGCAACCGTGCAAGCGCCCCTTCAAGACGCACCATGTCATCCGAAGGAGGCGGCGCAGAAGAAGCTCTCTGGATGGTCGAGCGGGAAGAGGCATTCTCCCCTCCCTGAACTCGCTCGGTCGCACGCACCAATCGGCGCAGGGGACGAACGACAATCCGATCCAGCATGACACTGCCCACGCCCACCATGAACACGCCCAGGAGAACGCCAAAGAGAATCAGCAGGGTCATCGCCTTGCTGAAGTGGCGCATGGACACATCCACGGGAGAAATCACGAGGAGATGCCCGACTTCGCGACCGTCTTCGTCCCGAATGGATGCGAGCGAGGCCACACGTGAGCGCCGGTCCTCTCCGGTCACGAAAGCGCCCTTCAAACGACCCTCCACCAGATCCCAGAGCGGTAGATTCGGCGCCAACTGGGCCAGGGCCTCCCGCTCTCCAAGACCGAGTGCATCGCCAAATGGATTCACGATGAAGATGCCCTGCAGCCCCGATCGGTTTCGCAACGTCGAAAGAGCGCGTTTTCGGGCCAGGGGCGCATGCACGTCCAACTCGCGGACCTCCTCCGCGAACATGATGGCGAGCTCCTGCTGATGCCCGATCCTCTCCTCATCCACCAGACTTCCGAAGAGGTCGACGGCGAAGAGGATCAGAAGAGCCGATACGAAGAGGACGACAACTGCAAGGGAGAGCAGGACCTTGGTACGGAGATTGATCATCGCGGACGCCTATCCGAGCCCATAGGCGCCGTAGACCAGTTCACGAATCCAGGGCTCGAAGAAGAGCCATTCGAGGCCTGCAAGAGCGAGAAATGGACCGAATGGAAGCGAGAGCCCTCCGACGTCTTCCGGCGCCTCCGCATCCTCAGGATCCACCAATGCATCTCCGCGACCCAGCAGCAACACGGAGACCGCCGCGAGGGTGCCTTGAACCGAGGCGCCAAGCAGTACCCACAGGAGCGACTCCCAGCCCAGCCAGGCGCCGAGAAGACCCATCAACATGATGTCGCCGCCGCCCATCCCTTCCCGGCGGCGCACGAGGAAATACGCCTGCATGATGGCGAGCACCACCCCGGCTCCAAGAACCAGTCCAATCGCGCTGTCCTGCCAGCCAACATGAGTGATGGGCTCCAGCACGAGGCTCGCCAGAACACCCGCCGCCATGAACGGACGCGTGATGACATGGGGGAGGATCCGGAGTTCCAGATCAATGAAGGTGAGGACCAGCAACCCGCCGACAAATCCAAACAGGAGCACCGCGCTCACGATCGGGAGCAGGGGGTCCACGGACGAGGAGGGCTCGTATTCAGCACAGACGCGCAGCCAGACCGCCACGGCAAGCATCGCAGAGACCAGCTCCACCACGGGATAACGAATGGAGATCGAGGCCTCACAGGACGCGCAGCGCCCCCGGCGGAGAATCCATCCCAGAATCGGAACGTTGTCCCTGGGACGAATCGGCGTCTCACAGGAAGGACAGCGCGACGGGGGGTGCACCAGGGAGATCCCCAGCGGAAGCCGGTGAATCACCACGTTGAAAAAGGAACCCCACAGCGCTCCCCAGACAAACGCCGCGATCATGCCCCATTCGATGGATTGAGCGGTCCATTCCATGTGTTCTGATTACCACAGCCCGGGGAGAGCGTCGAATACCTGACCCCTCATTGAGATTGGGTCCGTGTCCCCTAGCGCACAGTGAAACGAGCGATGCTGACCCGATCGGAACCATCGTGCTTGACCGGCTCGTCAAAGGACTTCACAGGAAGTCGTTTGTCCGTGCCCTTGCTGAAGAAGCCCATCCAGACCTCCTGCGTCCCCGATGGAGTCCCGCTGGTCACCTTTCCCGTGTAATGGTCCACGATGATGTCTCCCGGCAGCCAATGGCGTGCGCGAAAGCAGCCCTCGCATTTCTTCTGACTTCCGTTCGGCGACTGATTGAGCACAAAATGATCCCCGTGGATCCGGTTCGTGGTCCCTGGCCGCTCAATATGCATGAAGATCTTCCAATTCGTCTTCGGCGTCTTCACGACCTCGTAGTAGAGGGTGAGTGAAAACTCAGCCTTCCGGCGAACCTTCGGCGTCCCCACCTTCACACCCACCAGCACCAGCGACTCCCCGAACACGACCTTCCGAGGCTTCACGCCCTCGAGAGCATCAAACTCGGCGCGCGTCAGGACATGCTTCGCGATTCGATTCTGATTCTCCTCGCCCGGACTCAAATCACTCGCAGCGAGTACAAATCGTGAGGAACGATCATCGAGGACCGCAATATGACGTCCGCCGGTTCGCTTGCGAAACTTGTCATTCAACTCGCTGAAGTTGGCCCCACCCAGAATGAAGAACACGCGTTCATTCGTTGTGCCTGTCGCCCGATGGTCCACCGCACCGGCATCGTCGATGGCGTAACGACTCGACGCGGACTCCGCTCCACCAAATGCCGGACGACCTCGGAAGGAGAGGGTGTCGGAAGTGTTGCTTTCAATGGGAAACGAACGTCCCGACGAATCGATCAGAAGATGCCGGGCCCATTGATTCGTTTCCCAGGATTTGTCGCGATCCACGAGGACCCCGGAAGACACCTCGTCCGCCATTCCCTGCTCCGTACCCCAGTCCCGGGTTCCATCTCCATTCCGGTCATTGTCGGGATTCCATCCAGCGAACACCTGAAGCCGCGATCGTCCATCCGCACCCCGCACGCGCGCCACCCCATCCCGAGTGCGAGCGAGCAGGTCCAGCATGTGCCGCGAGTCCGAAACCTCGGGGACATCCACGGTATAGAAATTCACGGCACCCGCGCCCGATTTGAAATTCCCATGCTTGTAAATCGCCGCCGGGGACCCGGATCCCCCCGAGGATTCATGCCATCTCTCCAGGATGTGCTTCTGACTCACATGCAAGCTCAACTCGGAGGCCATCGGCCCGGTCTGAACGAATGCCATGCCCAGCGCGCAGACCACGAGAATTCCCACCGTAGCGGGTCCTGATTCCATTCGAAGCAAACCCCGAGAGAGAATCCCCCCCAGCGCTCCCATCCGCGGAAACCTCTCCAGAAATCCGTTGATGGCCACCAATGCCAGAAGCGCGACCAGTCCCAACGTCAATCGAGAGGTCATGAAGAGGCGAAACACTGCGTCTTCATCGCCTTCCGGAAACAGGGTGGGAGAAAGGGTGGACCAGTGCATCAGGAGCGGTCCAAGAACCGCGATGCCCCAGGCCGTGGCCAGAACCAGCACGGAAACCAGAACGCCACGCCAGTCCCGCCCCACCGTCAACGCGGACCATCCCACGACCATCAATCCGACGATCGCTGCCCAGGACTCAATCGGAGCCACCCAGAGCGTTCGGCTCATGAGCATCCCGACATATGCCGACAGCAGAACCACTCCGAGGGCAATTCCCTCGATTCCACGAGGCCAGCGTTCGAGGGTTCTCCCCAACAGGGGAACGCCCCGAAGCCGCTCCCGAAACATCACCGCGATCACTCCGCAAATCCCCAGTATCGTCCCTGGATCCCTCCCGCTCACGACAAACGCCGCCAGACCCTGTCCACCGTCTCCCAGCGAATCCCCGCGCATGAACGCCGACACCAGGAGCCCCAAAGCCGCAAGAGCAATCACTCCAACCCGAACCCCGCCGCGACCGGCCCAGTTCAAAAACGCTCCGACACGCGCCGTGAGAGTCCGAACAGCCGGAGGAAGGCCTTCCGACCACTGTCTGCCGAGGGGTGTCGCCACCACCAGGCCCCGCAAGATCACGAGTCCCAGCAACACCAGCAATCCCACGTGCTCTGGACGTTGCATCAGGTCCCGCGTGAACAGGCGTTCCGCCTCCGGCAGACCGGATGCTGTCGTCAAGGAGAAGGCCTCGCGAAAGTGAAGCATCATCCCCGTGACCCAACGCGCAATCAGCGCAATCCACAGCACCAATGCCGCGGAGGCACAGGCCAGCGGCACCCGCATCCATCGAAGAACGAGGAGACCGGCACGAACCAGCCCCCCCAGATGATTCACCACGGCGATCATGGCGAGGGCACCCGCCCCCAGAAACCACGCTCCCGACCGGATGTCTCCCGGAAACACAGCCGCTCCGTCCTTCCGTTCAAAAGGCGGATCGTTCGCGACAAATTCGAACAAGGGCGAGGGAGAGGACTTCAGATCATGGAGGAAGAGAGCAAAGAGAATGAACGCGATCAAAGCCGCGATGGGCGCGCCAGGAAAGACCTCGCGATGACTCCAGTCCACCAACAACAAGGCGACCGCCAAAGCGACTGCGGGTGCGATCGGAAGCACCAGGTGTGAGAAGTCCCGAAGAGTCACCATGTGAAGCACGAAGGGAACGAGTATCCCGAGAAAGAGAAGCATGGTGAACGAATCGGAATCCCATGTCCCTCGAGTCTCCTCCTCGTCTCCGCGTGTGTTGATCCGGACCAGACCCCCGAGCGCAAACGGCAGCAGAACACTCCAGGGAAGAAATCCGAAACCCACCTGACGGATGAAATGCTCAAACGTCCTCAATTCCGGCGCCGGACCCGCGGAGTGAAGTCGCTGCATGAATCGAAAATGATGGAAGACGGTCCACTCATCCGGGACGAAGACCAGCAACACGCCGAGAACCAACAGCAACCCGGACGCGCCCATGGCGGTCCACACGACGCGTCGCATGTCCTGCTGCACAAACGCATAGATCCACACAAAAAGCGTGAGTCCCAGAAGCGCATGCAACCCGTCCGAGAAGAAGAGCAGCGTCCCCGTGAAGACAAAGGCCGCAAGCGACACACCATGCCGCCACCGACCCGACCACCACATCCCGCAAATCCCCAGGGATGCAAAGAGCAGAACGCCGTGGAGGAGCTCCCCGCCGACTACACGGGCGGAGGTGAAAAACAAGGGGGTCGTCACCAGAACAAGACAGGCCAACATCGCCGTACGCGTGTTGAAGAACGTGCGTCCGACTCCCAGGACAAGCGCCAATCCCAGAAGCGCGATCAGGAGACCTGGAAGGCGCTGGGAGAATTCAGAGAATCCCAGCAGGGAACCGCTCACGGCCACCAGCCAGTTCGGCAAGAGCGGAACAGAGCGGACGGTCCCCTCCCGAAGGAACTGGGCTCTCCACCAGACATCCGTTTCAACACCCGCGAGAACCTCCGAGAGGTTTTCCGCGGTTGGAGACGACCGAAGCCATTGAGCCGTGGGTGGAAGGAGCAGACCCTGCTCTTTCTCCCCCGCCCGCAAGGTCGTCTGGAACGCGTCCCACTCGGTCCCCGGAGACCCCGGGAGCAACACCATGCGCATTCCCGCATGGGTCTCGCACATCTGAACAAGATCCGCGATCAGACGGGCTGCACCCGCCTGGTCCCCTGAATCACTCATCCAGAGATGGGCGTCCACCACGATTGCATGAAACAGCGTGTCTTTCAGTGCCTTGCGGCCTTCCTTCAGAACACGAGCGCGGCCCTGGGAATGGCCCCGGAGCAGGGGGGATTCGACGAAGCGGTTTGCGTCCCAGACATCCCCGCGATCTTCGAGGAGCGCATCCACCGCATGGGACACGGGGAGAATCTCTGCCAGTGAATTCCTGGGAAAACTCCCCTGGGGCGCTTCCAGCACGAGAACGCGGGCAGGACCCGAGAGAGTTCGTGCCACGTGGGCGGACTGCATCTCCCAGGGATCCCAGAGACCATTTTCTCCAAGCCCCGGCAGCAGGACCGCAGCACACACCACCGGGAGCAGAAGCCAACCGAGAATGCGAACACGCCAGGTTCCCGAGCTTCCCTCCGATGGCTCCGTCTCCTCTCGCATCTCAGGCCTGGCCTCCAGAAGCGGACTCGAGCAGGACAATTCCCCCCAACGCTCGTGGATCCAGCGGCTCACCCGCGGGAACATCACTCACGACCGCAGCAAAATCCTCCAGACAGCCTTGAACGAATGCATGCACGTGACGGCGCGATCGGGAATCCGCGTCCGAGCCCTCCTCTCCAAGGATGCCCCGGGAGATGCCCTCGACGAATCGCTCTCTGAGCACCCGACGCCCTTCCTGCTCCGTGAGAACCACCTGTGCAAAATGGTCGAGTCCTCCAGAACTGATGGGCTGGAAGACGAGACCATGGCCGGTCGTCTGATTCGCGAGCAAGGTCAGGAGAAGTGCTGAGAAGCGAACCTCCTTCCGGTCCTCTTCCGTCACTCCAGACCATCCGGTCCCTTCGAGTGCCTCCAGACTGAATCCCATCGCAGCTTCGAACCAGGCGAGCACCGCTTCTGCACGGAAGAGCGACTCATCCACCTCGTGGAGTTCCGCTGTCGAGGAGACAAACACGCGCACGGCATGTCCCGTCGCGTCCACCCCCTCGATGCGTCGGGGAGGTTCATCAGCGAGGGACTCCACGAGTTCCATCAACACGGGCTCATGGAGCCGATAGCCCACCGTACCTCCCGAGGCCACCCACACCCGACGCGCTCGCTGCTGCAACGAATGAACCAGTGTATGGCCCACCCGATGCAGATCATTCAGCCAGGTCTTCTCGAGGATGCGAACTCCCAGGTCGACATCTCCTTCCGCCAATCGCTCCAGTCCAAGACTCACATGGGCCACTGCGCGACGATGCGCGCGTTGATGAGCCGTCGGATCTCCGAGATCGGCGTTGGTTGCCACCAGCAGACGATGGGCCAGATATACGAGCCCCTGTACGGTATTGAACTCAAGATCCCGAGTGGTCGAGGCCTCCAGGACCTCCGCCAGGAAATGACCTCTCTCCGCCGTGGAGAGCACCAGACCATGCACCGCGATATCCCGAGGCACGGGAGTTCCCCCCACCTCACTGCTCCCAAGCCCCTCGAGGAGCTGTGTGCGGAACTGGGGCACATCGACCACTGCGAGCGCCTCTGCGGCATGCTCGGGATCGGGAAATCCCAGGTCGGCAAGTCGCCCCGTGCGAAATTTGAAACAGGTTTCCTGCAGCGCGGAAGGAAGCTCCACAGTGGATGCAAGAAGCAGCTTGCGACCGTAGTCTGGAGAGATCGCGTACGCCACGTTCAAGAGCTGCTGGACCAACGAAAAGAGCGCATGATTCCGGGGAATCAGAATGTAGTAGGCAAAGTCAGGACTCGTCAGGATTTCCAACGTGTCCGGAACCTCGTCCAGTTCCAGATCCTTCGAATACACCTCACCGATGTTGCGAAGGATGACGACCAGGTACTCGGGATCGAGGGATTGGACCAGCTTCTGTGCGGTCTCCAGTTCGTTCTTCAGCGCGGCCTCGAACCACCCCTGAAATCGCGTGAGATCCACGCCATCCGACTTCCAGCCATCCAGATCGATCAGACCTGTCCACTGCTCTGCCGTGACATGGGGGAGCAGATCGAGGCAGCTCTCCAAACCAATGTCGTGAATGAAGAAATGAAGCTCATCCGGACGGAAACCGCCAATGAGCTCTGCTGATTTGGGATGCTGAAGAAGCTGGTCGAGCCTCTCCATTCCGGGTGCCGACGACCAGGTATCCGGCAAACCTTCCAGGGTTCGCGACAGCACCACGCGCCGAGCACGCTCATTGGAATCCGCCATCGGAGACCTCCTATCGCGAGTTCCTGAAACAAAAAGAGGGCCCCCCGCGAGCGGAGAGCCCCCATTTCCATTCAATGCATTTAGCCGAGATTGATCTTCCCGACGAGCATGAAGGAGATCACCAGCGCGTAAATCACCAGCGACTCGATCAATGCGAGTCCGAGGATCATCGGGGTGAACACCTTGTCGGAAGCACCCGGATTACGAGCGATTCCTTCCAGAGCAGCGGCCGCCGCCTTGCCCTGACCAAGACCCCCACCAATGCAGGCGAGGCCAATACCAAGACCCGCGCCAAGCGCGAGGTATCCGTACACCGTGTTGACGTTGTCGCCAGCACCACCGGCCTGCGCAAACGCCATCGGAACAACCAGGACGATGTTCAGCGCCGTGAACACCAACGTCATCATCGTCTTCTTCAACCCGGACATGAGACTTCCTCCTTCATGGAACCAGTATGGCTCGACTCCATCCCCTCCGGCCGCCGTGGACGGGGAGAAAGAGACATTTCATCAACTCTCTAGTGGTGCGACAAATCCTCCACAGCCATGGAGAAATACACCACCGTCAACAAACAGAACACGAGGGCCTGAACAATGCATACAAGCATGCCCAGAGCCATCACGGGGAGCGGAACCAACAAGCCGAAGCCCAGGAAGATCCCCAGAACCTTGTGATCACCCACCATGTTCCCCATCAATCGCAACGCGAGTGACATGGGGCGCACGAGGTGGCTGATGATTTCGATGGGAAGCATCAAGGGCGCCAGCCACCACAGGGGCCCCATGAAATGCTTGAAATACGTCATTCCGTTGTACTTCACGCCGTAATAATGCGTGAGAAGGAACACCGTCAGTCCAAGCCCCAGTGTCGTATTCAGATTTCCGGTCGCCGACTCGAATCCGGGAACCAGTCCCATCAGGTTGGAGACGAGAATCACCACCATGAGGGAGCCCACCACCGGGAACGTGTCCACGGCTTTTTCGCGGCCCATCATCTTGCACATCAGCGAAAACACGCCACCTGCCGTGAGTTCAAAGAACACCGTCGGTGAGAGATGACCTTCCGGCGCGATCGCCCGGTCCGTGTCCCGCAACCGGCGGGACGCCATCACTCCAAGCGCCAGCACCAGAAGGCAGCTGAGCACCAGAAGGAACATGTGGGCCACACGCTCCGGCGCGGCGGCATCGGTGATCCATGTTCGTCCAAGCATCCCCTGAACATTTTGAGCCAGTCCACTCGGGAGCATCAAGTCGAGGGAAGGTGCGTGATCCGTCAGCGCAACGCCTCCCTCACCTGCAGGGGCTCCAGACGCGAGCGCCGAGCCACCCAGTCCCAGAAGTACGAGAACGCTGACACCGAAGATCATTCGTCGACTGTCGAACATGTTGCTCATCCCTCCAGTTCGATGGGGGCTGGACCGCCCATCGCCTGTATCGCTCCCGCCATGATGGCGAGGTACATCACTGTCAGTCCCGCGAGAAGCGGAACAATCTCAGCTTTCACGATCACCACGAGCACGAAGCACGTGAGCACGAGAAACACCATCTTTCCACCCAGCAAGGCGGGCATCATGGATTCATTCTTTCCCGCGAGGAGCCGGCGAGTCGCCCAGGAGACCAGACGGAAATTCAGAATTCCCGTCGCAAGACCCATTCCCAGGCTGGCGAGCGCAAACGTCCATCCCCACATCAGGACTCCGGCCCCAAAAAAGGCCCCCGAAAGCCCGAGATTGATCCGCTCGGTGCGTCCCAGAAATCGGTGGGTGGTCAACGTGCTCAACATCCCTCGTCTCTCTCCATTTCCTTCTGCGCTCGAATCGCGACCCGGACGATGGCCTTCACTGCCGCCCCGAATCCAGCGAAGAGTCCCAGCACCATGCCCCAGGGCGCAACGCTGAAATACTCATCAATCCACTCACCGAGGAAGTAACCCACGCCCACTGCGAGTCCCATCTCCAGCCCGACCGAACCATAAAGTCCCGCCGTGACAAGCATCGATGGTTTTCTCTTCTCCTCTTCCGTGTCTCCGCGCATCGCGATCCCCCCGGAAGAGCCGAATTCCTCTGCAATTTCAGTCGCTTACGGCCCAAAGAGGCCGGGGCGAACCCATGAGTTAACACACGCTGTGGCATCCGTCAATCGGCCACCCCACCGCTCAGGAGCCCGCCATCTCCTGAAATACGGCTGTGGCCGCTGCGATCGTATGCTCGATCGCTTCGAGATCATGGGCCGTCGACAGAAAACAGGCCTCGTACTGACTCGGAGGTAGATTCACACCCCGTGAACGCATTCCATGGAAGTACTGATTGAAGCGCTCCATGTCGCAGGCAGCGGTTCCATCCATGTCCTGAATGGGACCCTCGGTGAAGAACACCGTGAACATCGAACCCACGCGATGAATCACGAGGGGAATGCCCGCCTCTTCCGCAGCTGTCGCAAGACCCTCGCAAAGAGCGCCGCTCATTTCCTCCAGAGCCTCATAGGCCGTCTCATCCGAGAGGAGCTGGAGCGTCGCGATTCCCGCCGCCACGGAGAGCGGATTTCCGGACAATGTTCCCGCTTGATACACGGGGCCCAGAGGTGCAATGCACTCCATCACGTCCCGACGGCCACCATACGCCCCGACCGGCATGCCCCCGCCAATGATCTTGCCGAGGCACGTCAGATCCGGAGTGATGTTGAAGAGGCGCTGGGCAGAACCCCAGCCCAGGCGAAATCCCGTCATCACCTCATCAAAAATCAGCAGGGTCCCCGCCTCGTCGCAGAGGGAACGGAGTCCTTCGAGAAAACCCACGGCGGGGGGAATGCAGCCCATGTTTCCCGCGACCGGTTCGAGAATGATCGCCGCAAATCCACCGGGATTCGCTGCAAACGCCTCCGCAACCGCATTCAAATCATTGAAGGGCACCGACACCGTGTGCTTCGCAAAATCCGCGGGCACCCCGCCACTATCCGGGATGCCAAAAGTCGCCGCCCCCGAACCGCTCTTCACCAGAAGATGATCTGCATGCCCGTGATAACACCCGGTGAACTTCAGAATCGTATCCCGACCCGTGAAACCCCGTGCGACCCGAATCGCACTCATCGTCGCTTCCGTTCCACTGTTGACGAGGCGAATGAGATCCATGGAGGGGACTGCGGAGAGAATCAGCTCCGCCAGTTCCGTCTCTCCGGCGGTGGGCGCCCCAAAACTCAAGCCGCGCTCCGCGGCGGACTGAACCGACTTCACCACGCTGGGCTCTCCATGTCCCACGATCATCGGCCCGTAGCTGAGAATGTAGTCCACGTAGCGATTGCCATCGGAATCGACAATCCACGCCCCCTCCCCGCGCTCGGCGAAGAAAGGGGTGCCCCCGACAGATCGGAGAGCCCGGACCGGGCTGTTCACTCCTCCGGGAATGACCCGGGAGGCGCG
>Ga0302135_10001725_pt1 | contig 13103 bp, 15 predicted proteins | sample CBN3_surface_MG_FD_203119 | JGI IMG/M metagenome (GOLD analysis project Ga0302135, IMG submission 203119) | Marine microbial communities from Western Arctic Ocean, Canada - CBN3_32.1 | ecosystem: Environmental > Aquatic > Marine > Oceanic | place: Canada: Western Arctic Ocean | collected... | reverse complement strand
ATTTGAAAGTTCTTCTTCGCTCATGTGAGGTATATGGTTGAATGATCTAAGAGCGTTTCTATGTAAAACCTGAATTTTCCAAAAGCTTAATGGCACACAAGAAATGGAAATATCTCTTAGAAAACCTTCGAAATCTTTTCTATATTCTTTCTGATAATATCCTCCAATAGTAAGAAGGAGACAGAATAAGATATGCTAGAGATAAAATTAATAAAGCGTAAGGAAATGCACGTCCAAGAACATTTGGAAAGATGATAGTGAGTGACAAAATGATGCCTAGCAATAAGGCATCCCGAAAGAGTAAATCTGGATAGATAATTGAACTTACCATCAGGTATGAAAGTAGTAATGTCAATATTAAAAGGAAAAGTATATTGAAATTTTGAGTTAGAATTGCAGAACAGATTAGGATTGCAGATAGTGTTGTTTGAGACCCTATTGTGTGATTATGTTTTACGTCTTGGGTCATATATAATGAGAGTCTAATTATGGACATGGAGAAAAATAAAATGATACAAGATACAAACAATATAGAAATTATTGAAATTGAATGGAAGGGGCCATCAATAATTGGAGAAGTTATTTGCGTGTGAATTCCATAGATTACCATAATGGGTGCGACTCCAAAAGAAACTATATCCGCAAGAGAATCTAAATGAGGACCGATTTCAGATCCGCCAAATTTTCTTGCTATGATCCCATCGACCCCATCTATTAGAGCAGAAAGAAGAATTAGACGTGAGGCCAAAAATGGATCTTTTAAGGAGATAGAAATTGCAATAAGCCCTATAACTGCATTGGACAGAGAAGCGAAATCTGCAGGCGCAAAATGTCCTGTAAATCGGAACTTCATAACACAGAATTGGAATGACTATAAGGATACATCTTACGGTTTGATTATAAATTGAATAGGACTACATTGATGCGCATATGGAAAGGATAATCTTTGAGAAAGATAAAAATGCGCATGGATACGAGCAGGAGAAAATTTAATGCGCTGTTGTTAGGAGGTTTTGGAAGTCTAATTAACCCAGGTTGTTTGTATCGAAAACCAGAAGATATGATAGATTACGATATTAGGATGAGTTCTAGTGCGTTTTTACCAAATTATATAAAAATAAAAGTTGGTCAGACGGTGACGTGGAAAAATAATAATTCTAGAGCCCACACAATTACAGCATATGAAAATAGAATTCCAAAAAGTGCCCCATACTTCGCATCAGGTGAATTTTCATCGGAGAATGAATCAAGAAATATATGGAATAAAAATATGAAGGGTTCGTTGGGTACAGGGGAAATATTTGAACATAGATTCACTGTTGTGGGGAAATATCACTATTTTTGCATACCTCATGAGCTAGGAGGGATGATCGGGATAGTTGACGTTGAAGAATAATTGAATATGATCTATGGGTGATTTTCAAGGACTGCTTTTTGAATCTCTACACGGCGAAGTGGATAAATATTTTTGGTTTCGTTGTATATATCTAGAGATATTTTACCTTCGAATATTTCCCCCATAAATTCGCGATAGGTTTTGGTTGAAGCTGCTAAAGATAGTATATCTTTCATTTTTTGTCTGATGGCCCGTTCTTGGCTATGATCTAAGCTTTTGTTTGTGAATGCAAGTGGGTGGACTCTTACCTGATGAGAATCAGAGGTTAAGACAGTAGTTATGAGGCTAATTTTAGATGCCCCACGACGAACTAGACTGCGCATATAATCATTGGCTAGTTCATGTTTGATTAGTTCTGTCTGTGCCTGATCTGCATTTACATCGGTGATTTGAAATTTAAGCTTTATATGGTTTTGATTTGAATTTCCAGAGATGTTACCAAGAGTAGTTTCTATGGTCCTTCCAAGTAGTTTGTCAGGGGAATCTGCAGGAGTAGAACCTATGTTTGCCCTATCGAATTGTTCTGGTGCAGTTAAAATGTACCATTGTTTATTCTGTCTTTTTTTGGATACTGGTCGTTTGCTCATATGTTAGTGTTTTGTTTTTTGTTAGATGCCGTGTTTAATTCTATGTAGTTTTTTGTCTGGTTAACAACTTCTACTGCGACATTAATATTAGTAATTAGATCATCTACGGTTGAACGAAGACTACCAATAGAATCCCGGTGTATAATATTCAGAACAGAATTGGATTCTACTGTTGTGGTTATGTCCGAAGTATTGTCAGGAGAAACTGATTGCGCGACTATGTTTGCTTGTTCAGAAAATATACAGATTTTTGCATTCATGATTTTATTTTTATAAAGGATTACTCCAATAATTTCCTCGCTGTATCGTAGTTATATGTGAAATCAGAATCTAATTTATTACCACGGTAATAATTAACTAACCTACGGATTTTAGCTTCGGTGTTATGCAAGGATCGTTTGTTTTGATAATCCTTTTTATTTTCTTGAAGATGTTGGTGTAGTCGGATAGCTTTCGCCATTAAATTTGTTAGGTCTTCTGGGAGATCGGGTGCCGCATCGTTATCCAATAAAATTTTTGTTATTTTCTTTCCAGTTGCTATTTTAACACGAGGTATAGGAATCCCAGAGATACCTTCGTCTCGTAGAGTTAGTCCAATTTCGCTCGGATTTAGTCCTGAATTAGACAGCTCAATTATTTTTTCCTCGATTGTATTTGGGTCGATTGTACTCCAAGTAGGAGGTTCGGCGTAAACTGGGTGAGTTGACCCAGATTTTCCTCGACGGCGAGTGTGCATTCGTGCCATGATTATATTTGCGGAACAACACTTTAAACCAGTGTATAGTGAGCTATTGCCAGCACTACCAAATTCCCTAGAAACACAAAGGTGTAACACGTCGGATGGTTGGTTGAGCTGTCCCTTAGATATCAAAGGGACGCTTAATAGATAAAAAAGTTACTAGTTGTATATTGGAGAAGTGGTTCGAAGGATTTAACTTCAATAATGAGATAGCATGTTCGCAGAGGTGGGCCCATAGTTCAGTGGAAGAACGCTCGCATGGCATGCGAGAGGCCCCGGGTTCAAATCCCGGTGGGTCCAATTATAGCAAGAATTTAGACCACAGGAATTGTTTTTTGATTTTCATCTTCTTCGATTGCCCTATATCTGCAACCAGGAGATACCATTTCGTTCTGAGGATAAACAGAAGTTTTTCCAGACCATGATTCATAGCTATTCATTAGATTCTGAATTTTAGTTTTGTAAACAGATGCTACAGACTCATCTAGATACATAGTTGGACAATGATTGATGACACCATAGTTTCCACCTGGGTTTGAGTTGTCTCGAACGTATTCAAATACAGTTAGTTCAGTACGTCCGTTGATCCCAGAGTTAGATATGTCGGGCCAATTGCCCACATAACCAATAACTTGACCTGCTTCAATTTTAGTTCCTTCTACAACTACCTCGCCGTTTATTGTGAGTGGAGAGTCACAATAAACTGGGTCTTTTCCGCTACGATCGCAATCTATACTCATAACATGATCAATGTTTATACCCCATTTAGCATTTTTTGACGATGCTATTATCAATTCCCAGTCATCTTGTTTGTAACTAGAAGTTGGTTGCCATTTTAATTGAGTTACAACTCCACTTACTGGTGCTATTACTGTTGAATCTGCAGGTGCTTTGAATTCAAATGTGGGATTATCGTATTGATCAGATTGACCAGGATTGTGCAGCATTCCAAAATCATCAAAAACTGTCTTTCCATAGTTCGAATTAAATTTCAGATCTCCAAAGGTTGAACTCGAGGGGTCCCATGGACCTAAATTCTGAATCAGTAAATTCTTAAGTTTTGGAGCTGGGTCTGAAAATGATCCAGCTTGATTGCTCCCCGCAGAATTTCCCATGTTATTCATATCTTCTTGGCTCATACCCATGGATTTTCCCATTTTCATCATATCTTCTTGGCTCATACCCATGGATTTTCCCATGTTAGCCATTTCTTCTTTTGAGCTTCCTTTTTCTGCCATGTCATTTTTCAGGTTAGCCATATCTTCTTGGCTCATGTCATCGGGCGACATGGAATTCCCCGTATTAGCCATATCTTCTTGGCCCATAGCTTCTACGCTGCTCGCAGGATTTTTCGATACGGAAGTAGTGTCTGAAGAAGTAGTGTCTTGTGCAGGTAATGGTTGCGCTGCATCTACAGCACCACCTGAGCATCCGGCAATAATGAGACAAAGTGCTGCTACGATGACAATAAGGGGAGATTTATTTATCTTATTGTTCATATCCATCTCCGTGAAAATGATTCGTTTTTATTGAATTTTTCAATTGATTCATTATGGAATCTAGGAGTTGTCAATATATAATATTAAAGTTTTGGTCGTGATGGAATAGAATTCGTAAAAGTTGAAATTTGGCTGCAGTGATATTTATTTCAAAAGAAGAAAAATGAATTGGGTTGTCATTAGATTATCCGGAAAACTATCCGAATAGGTCGTGTAAATGAGATGGGTCAGTGTTAGTTGAATCTATGGTAAATTTAATATCTTCAGGACGAATTGGATGCACCCTTTCGAAATGATTTCTGCATTCCCAAAATATTGCTTGGAATATACTTATCTGAAGCAATTTTTTGAACCGGGTGAAGCCAAGAGACGTGTAGATAAAATCAATACAATGCGAAACTCCCAGATATATTGAAGGAGAGATTAGAATACGCTCAGAATGGTTGTCGAAATCGGGGAATTTTTCTTGATCAATTATTGGTAAAAGTTCTGTGAAAATTTCCTGTCTAGTTGCATCATCTAGGTTGACTAAGTAGGCAAAATCAGTTAAAGCAGCCGCAGTATGGTCGCGGATGGAATTTTTTCGTTCTTGTTTTTCATGAGGATTCATATCTCCAGCACCAAATAGTAAATAGTCACGATCTTTGTCAGATAGGAAACCAGTTTCAATCTGGGTTTTCGGGTTATTTTTGTTTTTATTGGAATCCATTCTCACTGTTTTTGAAATTGTCCCGCTGGTTAGCTCTTTGGGTGAAATACGGACACAAAGTATAAATATTTTCGATTAGTCTTAATTCATGTTATGAAAAATTTGTCCAGGCTATGGGTTATTTTAATGGTATTTTCGATTATGTTTTCTGCACCAGCATTTGCACAATCTGCTGCAACAGAGATTATTACTCAAGGGGAAGAATGGTCCCCAGGACTTACGCCAGATAGTCCATTATACTTCATAGATGGACTGGGCGAAACAATTCAGTTAGCAATTACGCTTGATCCAGAAGCGAAGATTGATCTTGAACTTGAATTTGCAGATGAAAAGGTTGCAGAGGCTAGAGAAATGGCAAAAGAAGGTAAGTTTGAGGCCATGGCTATAGCAGAGAAGCAACACGGTGAAGTGCTTGATAGACTAGATGTGAAAATAGAGACCATAGGAACTGCAGGGGAAACTTCACAGGAAAAACTTGAAACTCAGCTAAAAATAGAACGGAAGCTTAAGAAGCATAGTGATAAAGTTGAAGATTTTGAGATAGAGTTAAGAGAAGAAATAATTGTAGAACTAGTGGCAGAAGGAGAGGTTACTGCTGAGGATCAATCGATTATAGTGGGAACACTAAAACAATTAGAAGATAGGTCGGAAATGATTGAGGAAAAAATGGATTCAGAGATGGCAGAGACAAAAGAACAGTTTGAAAATGAAACTGGTTTGGATGGGGAAGCGATTGAAGATCACTTAAAGCACGAATTGGGAATTAAACAAGAAGAAATGGAAGATGCCATGGAAGGAATGAGAGAGGCTCAAGACGACATGGTGGCTGCAATGGGTAGCGAAGATGGAATGGGTGCAATGGGAGAAGCAAGTGATTTTTTGATGCAAGCTATGGTGGCATTTGAAGATGGTGATTTTGATTCTGCCGAGAACTTTGCAGATATGGCTGAAAATCACATACATGATGAAACATTTTGGAAAGTCGATGAGGGATTGCAAGATCTTTCTGGAGCTGGTCAATGGGAAATCATGGCTTCGGGAGAAAATGGAGCTGATTGGAGATTCCCAATTGAAGATGGTGGACAGTTTGCTCCTGGAGAAGGACCATACCCAGATGATGGATTTGCTCCTGGAGAAGGACCATACCCAGATGATGGATTTGCTCCTGGAGAAGGACCATACCCAGATGATGGATTTGCTCCTGGAGAAGGACCATACCCAGATGATGGTGGGTTCTATCCAGGAGGACCTAGTGATGGTGGATTCGGCCCAGGAGGCCCAGATGATGGTGGTATGATGAGAGGACCTAGTGATGGTGGATTCGGCCCAGGAGGCCCAGATGATGGTGGAGCAATGCCTTGGTTTATGGATATGAATAGTTGGTTTGATGAAAAAGAGTCTATGAATTATGAAGAAATGTATGTTCCCCCACCAATGGAAGATTGGTATTCAGAAGAAATGCATCTTGATGATGGATTTGGACCTGAAGATGGACCACGCCCAGATGATGAGGGGCCATATCCAGGCGGTCCTAATGAGGGGCCATATCCAGGCGGTCCTAATGAGGGACCATATCCAGGCGGTCCTAATGAGGGACCATATCCAGGCGGTCCTAATGAGGGACCATATCCAGGCGGTCCTAATGAGGGACCATATCCAGGAGGACCTAGTGATGGTGGATTCGGCCCAGGAGGCCAAGATGATGGTGGCATGATGAGAGGAAGCGGAGAAGGTGGATTCGGCCCAGGAGGCCAAGATGATGGTGGCATGATGAGAGGAAGCGGAGAAGGTGGATTCGGCCCAGGAGGCCAAGATGATGGTGGCATGATGAGAGGAAGCGGAGAAGGTGATGCAGGCGCACAAACTGATTATTGGAATGATGGAAGCTCATCTAAATACGACGATGAAGGAAATTACGCAGGTGAATGTAACCCACAAGAAGAACAGTGTGGAAATGAAGGCGGAGGAAGCGGAGATGGTGATGCAGGCGCGCAAACTGATTATTGGAATGATGGAAGCTCATCTAAATACGACGATAGTGGAAATTACGCAGGTGAATGTAACCCACAAGAAGAACAGTGTGGAAGTGAAGGTGGAGATAATCGTGGTGGAGATGATCGTGGTGGAGATGATCGTGGTGGAGATGGGCCTGAGCCTGCTGCATCACCATCTGAGTCTCCTCCTGGAGATGATCGTGGTGGAGATGATCGTGGTGGAGATGATCATGGTGGAGATGATCGTGGTGGAGATGATCGTGGTGGAGATGATCATGGTGGAGATGGTGGAAGTTAATATACCATAGCCATTTTAATTTTATTTAAATGATCACGCATCGGCGGATTGGTCTAAATAGAAAATCATTCGTCCCTCAATAGGAGAGAGATTATTGCGTGTATTTTTCAGATGTTGTTATATAGTCTTTAACTGCTGTTTTGACATCTGAGAACCGAGGGAAATAGTCTAGTTCTTTTTCAGATCTAGAGAGATCGAATCGACAAGCAACTCCCCCCCTATGCGAAGCCATTCCGCCATCGTTTTCGTTGACAATTAAATTGAAACCAGGATAAAGTTCGCATAGGACTTCGGCAAAATCTTTGTGATTAAAGACACATCCTGCGTCGAGTAGGAACTCCCGATAACCAGAATCAAACTGGACATTATCACTTAATGCCGCGAGTGTAACTCCCAATGCGGCATCTTTTGTATAAACCACATTATCGGTTTTTAATTGAGAAGCATTGACCTCGATCGAAGACCCAGATACTGCACTTTCAATCATACGGCAGATCAACCAACCACCAGTATATTGTGGGTTTTTATCATATACCTCATATTGGGTTTGGAGTTTCCCAGGACCCCAAGTGCTACCAAAACGTGTTATTACCAACTCTAGGTTGTTGGCTCTGGAATATCGTATTGCAAAATATTCTACCATTTTATTTGTAATAGTGTAAAAGGGAACATGATCCAAAGAGGTTCTAGAAAACTTTGGGTAATCAATGGGAAGTGGCTTGAAAAGAGGGGGGCCATATTCTTCGGATATGGTGTCAAAAACGGATTTGGAGCTTGAGAAAACTACCCGTTTTATACCAGAATTTACTGCTGCTTTTAGAACATTTCCAGTTCCAGATACATTCACGTCAAGGGCGTGTACAGGGTGTTCTTCGGAATATGCAGGTAAAATTTTAGCTAGATGGATTACTCGGTCGACGTCGTAGTTAGAGACGCAGTTGGAAATAGAATCATAGTTAGTTATATCCCCTTCGACAAAATGTATGTTTTTCTTGATGTCATCTATAAATTGTTCTCGAATATTAATATCGAAAATAATGGGAGTATGTCCGTTTTCTAATAGTTCATGGGCCACCCAGGCCCCTATGCTTCCAGTTCCACCAGTGACTAGGATATTCATAAGAGGACGTAAGTCCGAAGAGAATAAAAATGATCAGGGTGAAGTGTTGGCAGAATTGTGAGTGTATTTTGTCCCCAACCTATACAGGATAAAAGCCCCAATAAGCATACAGAATGCAAATCCTGCGAATGCGTATTCATATCCAAGCAGGGTTGCCATGATCCCTATGTATAAAGGACCCATACTTCCAATTCCAATGAAGATAGTTCGTACTGCGCCGTAGTCTCCGGCATTGCTTTCTCGAGAAACGGCGTCTAGAAGTATTGATTGCATAGGAGGTGTGAAAGCTTTTTGCCCTATGGCTATAACTGCGATCCCACCAAATATAAGGAGGAAATTGGAGAAGAACAATAAGGACAGAATGCCTATCGATATCAGAAGTAAAGATATTATTGTGATTTTAGTTCCTCCGAATTTATCGGCGAGTTCACCGGACAAGGGTTTGACGAATAAGCCAATCGCGAATAATAGTGCAAATCCACCTGCTGCAAATGATATAGAAAATCCATGATAGGTTTGTAGAAAGAGAGGTAGGAATCCTATAAATCCTTGAAGAACGAATGAAAATAACCCATTGACAAAGGTTAATTGACGGATAGAACGGGATCGAAAAAGTCTCTTCATTGTCGAAGTGAACTCGAGGGGGACTGGATGGAAGACATAGTGGCCATGACTAGAAGTGTGGTATAGAATTAATACACCTATAGCTGCGAAAAGTACGGGGATAAAAACGGCGCGCCAAGTTGCCACTACCACTATTGCAACTAAGGCTGCAAAGATACCAGCTAGGTCTATGGCGATTAAGTGGATTCCAAATGCACGGTTGCGTTTGGTTATGTAAAAATCAGATAGAAGAGAGCGTGCAGGCGTATGAAAAAGACCGTCACACGCCCCAATGACAATAACGCCTATGATAAATGCCCAATAAGTAGGGACAGATAAGAGTATTATACATCCAGTTATCAATAAAAGAAAGCTGACGACAAGTACTGTCTTTCTTGATAGGTGGTCCGAAAATTTTCCTCCAGGGTACTGGAGAAATGCAGATGTCAGTGTGAGGAGTGAAAGAGCACCTCCTGCAATAGCTGGCGTAATAGATAGATCAGCCGTGATAACAGGCAACAACGGAGGAAGGACTAACTTGGAAAACTTAGCTAATGTAGCACCTAATGTGAGTATTAAAAGAAGTCTTGCATGATAGCCACTAAATAGATGCTCTTTTTGGATAGAAAGAACATCTGAATCACGGTGATTTTTTGTTGTTTGCAGAAAAGTTTTATTCACTCCAACATATATTTAGAGATGACTAATATTAATAGTAGTTGATACTAAATTAATATTTTGTCAAGTATAATTTAAAGGATATATACATAGCATTAGAGCTAAGAAGATACCTTAAAGATTAGAAATTGAGATTAGAAATTGAGATTAGAAATTGAGATTAGAAATTGAGATTAGAAATTGAGATTAGAAATTGAGATTAGAAATTGAGATTATAGATGGCCGCCTCTTCTCCCAGTGCGATCCCCATGTTCAACGATTTTACTAGCTTCTGTATCGAGGAACCAGTGGCCACAGAAGGGACACATCATTTTATTTTCAGTACCTCGGAAATCCGCGGCCTGTGCCATGAATTCTCCGTCACATTTGGGGCATGAAGCCCAGAATATACCTACCATAATTTTTTACCTTTTTTATATTTATTTATTTGATTATTTTACGCTTGTTTTGAAATCGCCCAATTCACCGTCGCCACCTAATTTTCGGTAGCTCTCCATGTCAGACTGGTTGATCCAATCGCTAGGATTAGCTTCCACAATTGCCTTGACGTCCTCTGGAACGTTAACTCTAGCTGCGTAAGCGTACTCTAGTGGTTGAGTTGCATCAATTATCATCTTAGGTCCTTTTACATCATACCCAGGTTCGATAGTGGGATCTAGAGTGTTGTTTTTACAACCAGGAATTATATCAATGTCTTTGTCGAATCTACATCTTGTTGAAATGGCCCACAGAACTTGTGCTTCGTTGAACACATCGATGTCGTCGTCAACTACCACAACTTCTTTTAAGATTTGATCTGTTTGTGCTATTGCTGCAAGGGCAGCCATTTTACCTTCACCTTCTGCTTGTTTCTTTATAGAGATATAAGCTCGGAATCTCCCACAACCACTTGGAGGCTGATGGCAAGCAGTGAGATATGGAATCCTACCGTAATGTTTGAGTGCGTTGTACATACCAGCTTCCTTGGACAGTGTCCCTGCAAGCCAATGGTCTCTGTAACCAGCGAAAACAGTTTGTAGAACAGCATTTTCACGCCGGGTGATGTTTGTTACGTTTATAACAGGCCTCATACGCATAGGGCCATAGTACCCAGGGTATTCACCGAAAGGTGCTTCTGCTTCTAGTTCGTGTGGCGGGATTTCTCCTTCTAGAATTATTTCTGCATCTGCAGGTACCATGAATTCATCGCCCCAAGTTTCTGACGGGACAAGTCGAAGAGGTTCATCTAATACCCCACCCATGACTTCATATTCATCTATACCATATGCTGCAAGGGTTAGAGATCCAAGATAGTATGCTGGGTGATGGCCTAGAACTATGACAACGGGTGTTGCTTCATCATTTTTCCAATTTTCTGCCACGATTCTGTGGTTATGTCGGGGCGACATATGGATACCGAGTCTATCAGGTCCCTTGTATTGAGTTCTTAAGAAAGCACTGTTATAGAAAGGCTCGCCATTGTTGAGCTCGTCTGCTTGATCTTGAGGTCCACGCATGACATTTGCCATATCAAAATAAGGTGCAGGATCCATTTCATTGATCCTCATCATAGGTAACTTATCAACTCTGACTTCGCCATATTCCTTGACGTGACTTATTTCCTTTGCAGGAGCGTCTTTCGCTTTAATTATTTGAGGTGCTATTGTTTCTCGTTCGCGCCTAGCCAGCTCTAGTGCCAATTCCATTCGGTAATTGTTTCGAGGCATTCCAAGAGCCCTAGCAAGGCGTTTTCTGTCTGCAAAAATATTGCTTGCCAGAGATACTTTTCCTGGACCAGTGCTTTCGCCGCCGATTCCAAGTGGGTTGGTGAAATGCACCAGGGGCCATTCACTTCGTTTTTCTAAATAGGATAGGACTGCACTAGCTTCAAATAAATCCGGCCGTATTTCACGGTCTACGGTCAGAACTTCATCGGAAACTTCTTCGATAAAGCCTTGCAAACTTTTTGGCATTACATGACAGAGTAAAAGATATACTTACTTATATTCTTCGAAGTGTTTTTTAGAAAGGTGCCCTATAAGATTGCAGGGAAAATGAATATCCTAGGTGGTTAAGTTTATACCTCGATAGGCTTGAAGTTTGATAGTGATGCTTGAAATAAATGATTCTGCCCCAGATTTTAATTTGTTGAACCAGGATGGAAAAAAAGTTAGTTTAAGAGATTTTAAAGATAAAAATGTTGTAATTTATTTCTACCCCAGGGCAAACACACCTGGATGCATAACTGAAGCATGTGGATTTAGAGATGACTGGTCAGGATTTAAAAAAGAAAACATATCGGTTATCGGGATAAGTGACGACCCTGTTAAAAAAATAGCACAGTTTCATAAAAAATATGATTTGAATTTCGACCTGCTAAGTGATGAAAATGGAGAAATGTCCAGGGGATATAATGCATATGGGGAAAAAAATATGTTTGGGAAAAAATTCATGGGGGTTAAAAGGAGCACATATATTGTATGCCCGCACGGGAAAATTTTGAGCGTTTATTCGAAAGTAAAAGTTGCTGAACATGCTAAGCAGATTTTAATTGAAATGAAAGATAAAAAATGCAATCATGACGGTAGCATTTAGGATATTGAAGTATGGATGTAGCAAAGTTAGTTGTAGATTAAAGGTCGAGGCATATCGTCCTATCGGCCCATTTTTGTAGCTTTGATAATGAAGATTTTTCAAATTTAGATATTGGATCGTCAGACCCTAGCTCAGTTCCTTTAAAAGCGTTTATTACAGAACACTCTGCACCATCACAATAATTAATCAAGGTGTCCAGATTTTGAGAAGGGGACTGCAGGGGAATTGTTATATCGTTTATGAAAATTGCCTTTTTGGTTGGTGGTAAAGTACTGATTAAAGTTTCTGCTCTTTCAGAGTTCATGGATGCCATTTCAAGGGCTTCTTTTTCATTTTTACTTTCAGCCCTAGGTGCATAAGTTTCTAAATAACCATACCAAATATCAGAATTTAAAGTGGTGAAACGTGATAAATGCCGACCTAGTACCCTGCCATTATAAAGATATTCGGGGCCAAACTCCAATACAATTATATTTTTTGAACCATTTAATAAAGTCCATTTTTCAAGAGCCTTTGATGTGAGCCTAGTTTTACCGGAGTTTGAAGGACCAGTTATAAGAGTCGATCCTTGAAGTGGAAATGGTAGTTCATCATTAGTTAACATGGCATTATTTAGAAAATCTAAGAATAATGAATTTAAAGATTAGAATTAACATCGATACAGAAAGAATAAGAGAAAAGAATACAACTAATCCCGAAAGAGAAATTGGGTCTACAATACTGAATGAGTTTATATCGAATACAGAGGGTAGATGATTTTTTAGGATGTATGCAGCTGCTGTGTAAGAAGTGATGGCTACCAATGCAATCCCTCCAATATTCAATATGGGGTGAGTTTTGTCAGAGAGTTCAGAAATGTTTAGGATATATAAAACCAGGAGTAAAGCAAATGGAGTCCCAACCAAT
>Ga0302135_10001723_pt1 | contig 13110 bp, 14 predicted proteins | sample CBN3_surface_MG_FD_203119 | JGI IMG/M metagenome (GOLD analysis project Ga0302135, IMG submission 203119) | Marine microbial communities from Western Arctic Ocean, Canada - CBN3_32.1 | ecosystem: Environmental > Aquatic > Marine > Oceanic | place: Canada: Western Arctic Ocean | collected... | reverse complement strand
ATAAGTTTAAATCAGGAAGCCGCGATGATCCACCGCTGGCTTCGTGACTCGTGCGCGATTACTCGATAAATTACTGGCCGCACTCGATAACCGAGTGTTTTTTTGACATTGAAACGTTGCTATCGACATGGGAGGCAACCGACTTATGCGCATTATCCGTACACTTGGCGCCGCATCGCTCGCCGCGATCATGACGCTATCCGCGGGACAGGCTTTCGCTGATGCCTGCTCGAACGCGGCCGAGACCAAGAAGATCATTGTGATGGCCGACTGGATTCCCTGGGCCAACCAGGGACCGATGTTTGCCGCCCAGAACAAGGGCTATTACGAAAATGAGGGCATCGAGGTTGAAGTGATCTCGCCAGCCAATCCGGCCGATCCGATCAAACTGGTCGCCCGTCAGCGGGTCCATCTCAGCATGACCTATGTGCCCGAGGTGATGATCGCACAGGACACCGGAATCCCGGTGAAATCCATGGCGGTGGCACTTCGTGTGCTGTCCTCAGGCCTGACCGTAATGCCGGGCCAAGGCGTTAAGACTGTCGCAGACCTCAAAGGCAAAATCCTTGGTGTGGGCCCGAAGGCCGACGCGCAGGCTTTCCTGAACACTATTCTGACGAAGGCCGGTCTGACCAAGAAAGACGTCAAAATCATCGATCCTGGATTTGGTCACATCAACTATCTGCTCTCGGGCAAGGTCGTTGGGGCGCATTCGCTGAAGTATGCGGAGCACATGATCATCGAGGAAATCCACGCCAAGGATAAGAAGCCTGACCCGATCTTCTTCGCCTACTCCGATTACGGCGTGCCGAAGATGTACTACCAACTCTATGTCGGCAACGGCGATTGGGCCGCAGCGAACCCGGGCACGATGTGCCGTTTCTTACGGGCGACGCAAAAGGGTGCCGAGGCTTATTTCAACACCGACTACAGCGAAGAGCTCAACAAGTGGATCTTCAAGAAGAACGACATCTTCTCGCTGCATCAGCACGGCGTCATGATGAAGGGGATCAGGAACCATTGGGAAGATTCTGACGGCAAGTATTGGACTCAGAAAGAGTCGAGCTGGAAGGAAGCCCAGGATTGGGCGCTCTCGGAGAAGCTGATCTCCGTGCCGCCAGCGGCGTCGAACTACTTCACCAACGACTACGTGCCTGGCAGCTAGCACCAGGCCATACGAACCAGATTGAGCGGGCCCCTTGGGGCCCGCTTTTTTGTGGGGTCCGCGATATCGGCGGCGGGTTAATCCTGGATGACGTGAATATCAACGACCGCAACACCGCCGCGTTCGGCAACATCCAGTGCACGGTCGATCGCGACTTCGAGATCATCGTGCTCGGTTATCGGTCCCAACCCTTCCGCGCCCTGCGCCCGGGCCATGCCGGCGTGGTCGATGATTGGGTCCTCCATTCGTTGGCCGATCCATTTGTTGTCGACCGGCCGGTTGCGGGTTTCGGCAACCCGCTGCTGATGCCGTTCATCGTTCATGTAGCTGCGATTATTGGCAATCAACACCACCAGCGGCAGCTGGTAGTGCACCGCCGTCCAAATCGCATTCGCCCCCATGGCGAAATCGCCGTCGCCGACTATCGCAACTGGGATACGGTCGCTATCGGCGAGCGCCAGCGCCACACCGACCGCGATACCTGGACCTGAGCCGACCCCGGCGCCGCCATCGCGACCGAGGAAATCGAGCGGCGAACGGAAATCGCAGGTCGCGGCCGGCCACCCTAAGGACACCTGAGTGAAGCACAATTCTCGGTCGCCACGCACCCGATCGAGCGCCTCAGCCATGTCAAATTGGGTGATCGCGCCGTGCAAACCGACCCGCACGTCAGCGGCATCCTGGCCCGGTTTCCACCACACTTGCTGCCGCGGCGTACCGCCGATGCGATCGAGGGCGTCCATCAGGTCGCTGACCAGCACATCAGGGTGACAGGGAATCGAAATGTCGACCGGCGGCAGGCCTTGATGATCGGCACCCGGCGCCTTGTGGGCGTAGGCATCAAACGAGCAGTGGATGATTCGCGTTTTGTCGATTGAAACGCCTGCAAGTTTAAGGGTGCCCGCAAGGTCGAGCCAGTCGAGGCTCAGGATAACGTCAGCCTCAGCCAACATGCTTGCGGCATCGCCGTCGACCGCGAAGGTGGGTGGCGCAACGTGGAGCGGGTGCTTGGTGGGGAAGGCGGCAGCCAATTTGAGATCGGTTAGGACCGGTGATTCCATCCGCTCAGCGAGTGCGACGCGCTCGCGCCACGCCTCGTCACCACGCGAAACCCGCCCGGCAAGAATCATCGGACGTTCCGCCGCCGACAACATAGCGGCGGCCTCGAGGACGGCATCCTTGGCCGGCGCGGCCGCGCGCGGCGGTTGGAAGCGCGCGACATCGGGGAAAGTTACGGCGCTGTCCAAAGCCTTTTCCTGGAGATCAACGTCGAGGCAAATATAGACCGGTCCACGGGGACCCGTTCGCGCCAGGCTATTGGCGCGTAGGATCGATTCGAGCGCGGCGGGGACTGACGCCGGTTGGTCATCCCACTTGGTGAAGTCACGCACTAGGGCGCCCTGGTCCTGGCTGGTGTGAAGCCAATCGATCCACGGCCGGCGCCGGTCGGCATCCACCGGTCCTGTCGCCCCAAGCAACAGCATCGGCGCGCGATCGCACCAGGCATTGAAAACAGCCATTGTCGCGTGCAGGAGGCCGACATTGCTATGCAGCGCCACGGCCATCGGCTTTTCCGTCACCTTGGCATAGCCTTGGGCGATCGCAACCGCATGCTCTTCATGGAGCGTTACGATCATCGCCGGTTGTTCGTTGCCGAGATAATTGACGATGCTGTCGTGTAATCCGCGATAGCTGGCGCCGGGCACCAGGCTGATGAAGGGGATGTCTAACCGTCGCAGCATTTCCGCAATGGCGTCGCTGCCCCATCCCATTTGCGGGTTGCCGATATCGTCGGGTTGTTCGCGCTTCATGGCGTATCCAGTGGTAATGCAGCCTCGATAAGCAGGCCTATGACCAGAATTTCTACAACTTTTGACGAAACGCCGCAGTGATGGCGCTCACTGCATCGTAAATATCTTGCGTAATCCCCTGCTGATTTACCAGCGATTCTACCGGTAAGGGTTCTATGGATAGGGCGATTTCGTTCTCGGCCTGGTGCTCGATCGAGGCGATACAACTCGATATCGTGCCATCGTCGAATAGGGGCACCAGCTGGTTGGCGATCAACTCGATGAAGCCCGGCCAATGCGCCAGGTGGCGGTAGATACCAGGCACGATTACAGCCCGGTCTTCGCTTAAACGCCCGCTTAACATCATGAGCAAGCACTGTAGATCCGGGGCCAATCGATCCATCTGGAGGAGGGGTGGTAAGGCATAGGATGGCGTGGTCATTCGCGCTTCTGCTCGGGCCCGGATGGCAAGTTGAAGCGGTTGATCGAGCGCTCGCTGCAGCAGAATCACGGCAAAGATGGTCTGCCGGTTGCTGGCATTGTAATGGGCGAAGATCGTGCGAACTGCAGCTAGGGCCGGTGCGTCAACTTCAGCTGATATCAATGCCGAACCGGCCGAGGGCAGGGGCGGCGTGTCGCCCGCAAGGGACAAAGTAGCGCCCGCCTGGTCGAGCACGCCGGATTGGTATGCGGGCCGTACCACGCGCCACGACCAATCAAGAGCACCGGGCGCTGCCGCCAAGGTGCGAAACAGGAGGTTAACCACCGGGCGCTGGGTGATGGTGCGGATGTCGGCATAGAACTCGGCGATCGCGCCGCTCGCGTCTTGCTCAGCAATCTCGGGCGGCGCGGAACCGGTCACCGTCTCCACCTTGTTCTTTCGCGACATTCGAAACTCATCATCGCCGAAGTGACCGCCGTCACATACCTGAGCCGACGGGTGCATAAGAATCGCCGACGGTCGTATTCAGACGGCCGAGGGGTTACTAAATCAGATGTACCGTCCTGACGATCATCAGGGAGCCGCATTCCTGATCGCGCGTTTCTGCCCGCAAGCGCCGTTGCGTGCCGGCGCATTTCGCGAGCGCCTCACCGCCGAAGGCGACAGCCGCAGCGCTGCCCAGCTTGAACGCGTCGAAAACATCGTCGTGCGAACCGCGTCCGAGCCGGCCAAAGCGGCTAGTGGCGGGGGCCGCTAGCCGGATCATTGAGACGGCCTTGCGGCAATCTCGCGCAATTGCGAACTGCGCGCGAGTTCCGCGACCGCCTTTTGGTCATATATTTCCCGCCACATGGCGTAACTGAATGCGACCTCGCGCGGTGCGTCGATCGGCGGCACCTGTAGGGTCACGGGCTCGCCGCCGAGATACACAACTTTGATCTTGGATTTGTCGAGCAGCACACCAACGTCGGCCAACGGGTCGCTGTCGACGACCAGAATATCCGCATATCGATCCGGTTCGATTGCCCCGATGCGATCATCGAAGAATCGCGTATTGACCGACGTTGCCGAGCGCAGCGCCTCGGCCGGTGTCAGGCCCACATGATCTGCCAGTAGTTTGAGTTCGAGCGCGTGCCATTCGCCGAACGGGTTGATCGAGAAGCCCGAATCGGTGCCGCACATGATTGGCAGGCCGTTCGCGTGGGCGCGTTTCATCGACTCAACCGTCGCCGTCCACTCGGTTTTGCCGACATGGGTGAGACGGAAATAACCATCGCTCGGCTGCGTGAACGTGACGAAGTTATGAATGATCGTGAGTTGCGGATTCACCATCGTCCCGGCGCGCTTGATGGCGGCCAATGCTGCATCGTCCATCCATGCCGCGTGAGCGATCGCTTCGACGCCGACGTTTGCCGCCGCCGTCATGGCCCGGGAGCCTTTGGCGTGAACCTTGACCCGCTTGCCCAATCGGTGCGCTTCGTCGACAAGGCGGCGCGTGTCTTCGTCGGTGAAGCAGGCAACGTGACGACCTTCCCGGTCGCGTGCTTTGCCGTCAAGATCGAGCTTAATGAAATCGACGCCGTCCTTGATCTGGACCCGAATGGCCTCGACCCCGTCTTGGACGCTCGACACCAGCGCGCGCGTTGAACCAGCTGGGATACATGTCGGGATAGCCTTGGCGAGTCGTAATGAACGACCCCGCACAACAGATCCGTGGCCCAACGAACATGCCGGCGTTGATCGCGTCCCGTACCGACAGCGCCATTCGACCGCTACCACCTCCGTCTATGACGGCGGTGTAGCCCGCCGCAAGGAGTCGTTGCGCGTTAATCACGGTTCGCAATGCCCTGAATTCGGGTGCTGGATGAATATCGACGTCTTCCTCGGTGGGCGCGTTGCCTGCGACGAAATGGACGTGGCCTTCGATCAAGCCTGGCATCACGAAGCAATCGCCGTGATCGACAACCGTATCCGCGTCCGCAAGCGGCGGCGCCGCTCGCGTTTCACCGACAAAATCGATCAAGCCATCATTGCCGATAACGATGGTCTGATCGGTCGGCGCGGCGTCTTCTAAGCCTGTAAACAACCGCTCGCAGCGAAGGTGCTTAGCCATTTGCTCCACTCGTTCACCCGTAATGCTAAGAGGCACAGTGGGTGAGGCGCAAGGCACGTCGACACTTTTCCCAATCTGGCCCCAATCTGAGCAATTTTGTGGCAAGCGCATTTGGCCCTTGTGTTTGCGTTCGGCGCGACAAATATCTAGCCGACGTAGCCAATAATTGAACCGGTAAGGATTCATCAGTAATGACCCGCGTTGTCCGCCCAGCCTCGATCGTGGCCGCTGTTGCTATCATGCTTTCGCTCGCCACTGCCCACGCCGCATACGCGGAGGGGCCGGATCGGCGGGCGTCGGTGACGTCCGAGCGGTATCAGCCAGCGCCGGAGCGCTATCAAATCGTGCGGGCAACCGAACACCGTGTGTGGCGCCTCGATAAAGCAAGCGGTGAGATTACGGTGTGCAAACTTCAACGTGACCGAATGATGTGCGCCAACTCAACCGACGCCGTTGTTGCCCCGAAGCGGAGCTACGAGGACCTCCAAGCAGAGCGGGCAGCAAAGAAAGCCAGGGACCGCGATACGCAAATCGCAACGCTTGACCGAATGCTGATGCTTTTCCGGGAACTGGTGGCCTACTCAATTGAGCAGGAAAACGCTAACGCGGAGTAGCGAGCTAAAGGCGACGAGCCTTCGACGCTTCGCGAAATGCTTGGCGAAATGTTTGGCTAAAAAAAGGGCGTCCCGAAGGACGCCCTTTGCGACTACGTAACCAAACGGCGATAGCCGCCTCATCGTTTCCGCTTCAGTGCCAACCCACGAGGCCCGTATGTGGCGGGCCGGCGCTTCAACGGCTAGCGCAATAGAATGCGCGGAATACCTAAGATTACGCCGTCACACGGGTCGAGTCTTTCGCTCATAAGCGGTACTCCGTAAGGGGTGCTAAAGGGGCATATATCTCAAAAGGCATACTCCCTTCCACGCACAGTCGTGGACCCCGGGACCTCGGGCGGATGAGCCACGTCGAAATGTGTTACCGTCAGGTACACAGACGATTTAGTGGACCGATGGCAGAGATACGATCGTTCGATCCCCACTACACCTATGTTCACCTGCGCGGCGATGATCGGTCCTCTACCGTAGAGGCGACTTCCGAGTTTTGGCCCGATGTGATGTCCGGCAAGCGCAAATTCGATGGGCGCATGTTGATGGCATTTCGCATGTCCGAAGATATGGCGTATTGGGAAATGCATCCGGCTGGGGAGGAACTCATCTACCTAACCGTAGGTGCAATGAAGGTTGTTCTCGATGAAACCGATGGGGAACGGAGCTGTTCGGTTAGTGCGGGCGAGGCCTACCTCATCCCCCAGGGTGTTTGGCACCGTTTCGTCATCGGCGAAGCGGTTGAACTGATCGCGATTACGGCTGGCGAAGGCACGCAGCATCGGGCCTACCATGCGACTGGGGAAGACCAATGACGTTTGATCTAAGAATCACAAATGGGACCATCGTCGATGGCACCGGCGCGCCGCGCTATATCGGCGATATCGCGGTCAAAGATGGACTGCTTGCAGCGGTTGGTAAGGCCGACGGCGATGCCGCGCAGACCATCGATGCCTCAGGTCGCGTGGTCGCACCGGGTTTCGTCGACATACACACGCACTACGACGCGCAAATTGTTTGGGACCCGTCGCTGTCGATTTCGCCCTGGCACGGCGTCACATCGGTGGTGATGGGCAATTGTGGATTCTCGATCGCGCCGACCAAACCGCACCAGCGCGACCTTATTCTGCGGACGCTCGAGCACGTCGAGGGCATGAGCCTTGAGGCCTTGCGCACCGGTGTTGGCGATGACTTTCCTCTGCATTCTTTTTCAGACTATCTCGATGCCATCGAAGCGCGCGGTACCCTTATCAATGTTGGATTCTATGTTGGCCACACGCCGGTACGCCTATACGTGATGGGCGAAGAGGCGGTTAAGCGCGAGGCGACCAAAGATGAAATCGGACAGATGTGCCGGATCGTTCGCGAAGCCCGCGAAGCCGGCGCAATGGGCTTTACGACATCGCTGTCGCGCACGCAGCACGCCTATGACGGGCATCCGATCCCTAGCCGCCTTTCGACATTTGCCGAAATCGATGCCCTGTTCGGAGCGCTCGCCGAGGGCGGCGGTGGTTCCTCACAGGCGTCTATCGGCACCTTGGAATGGCTCGGTGAATTCGCTGAAATTGCCAAGCGACACAGCATTACCTTCAGTTGGACCGCGCTGCTTTCCGACATTGCCGGCCCCGGTTCTCACCGGCCGCTTATCGCACAGGCGCATCAGCTCCAGGCCGACGATTACCCGGTGTTTCCGCAGACCTCCCCGCTGGCGCAGGAGTTCGAGTTTACGTTTGGCTATCCCCTGCCGTGGGAACGGTGCGATTGGATCAAACCGTTGCTCAAGGCGAACGCCGACGAACAGCGAGCTCTGTGGCGCGATGCGAATTTCGTTAAAAGCTTCCGTGAGGAAAAACTAAGCGGCTTTAGCGCGTCGCTGAATGACTGGGAACGGCGCACCGTTATCGCCCACGCGCCCCATGATGAGTCCTTGAACGAGCGCAATCTTTTCGAGGTCGCGAATGAGCGTGGGGTTGATGCGTTTGATCTCGCCGTGCAACTCAGCGTCGAAAGTGACCTCGGCACGCGGTTCCGACTGCCGGTGTTGAATTTTCGAGAAGACGAGATCGCGGAGATATTGCGCGAGCCGGTCGGTGTGATCGCATTCTCCGATGCCGGTGCCCATGCGAGCCAGCTATGCAATGTGCATTACACCACCCACCTGCTCGAGCATTGGGTGCGCGATACCGGCACGCTCACCCTTGAACAAGGCGTCCATGCCCTCACCGGAAGACCTGCCGAAGTGGTCGGGCTCAATGATCGTGGCCGGCTCGCCAAGGGGCTTGCCGCCGATATCGTGATCTTCGATGCCGACACTATTAAGGCGACACCGCTGCGGCGCGTATACGATCTGCCAGCCGGCGCCGATCGCATGATCTGCGAGGCCCCCGGGTTGGAAACGGTCATCGTCAATGGGGCCGTGATCCGCCACGGCGGCAAGGATGTCGCCGGCGACGTACTGCCCGGACAGATGCTGCGCCGACACTAGGGTAGGCGGCTATTCCTGGCGCCGATGCATCGTTAGCGCCGGAATCCGGACTGCGCCGTTTCTGTGGAAAGTTCGCCGCGTTAGCCGGTAGCCCAATCGTTCATAGAAAATGCGCCCGGTGAGTGTGCTGTCAACGCGGATGATCCGGCGGCGCAAAGCGCTCGCGTCATCGTCGCAGGCTTGGTGCAACGCCCGCCCGATACCTTTGCCATTGTGGCCGGGATCGACATAGAGCGAACAAAGCTCGATGTCCTTCCAGGAGGCAAAGCTGACGACGACGTCGTCGAGGGTTGCCACGAACATCCGTTCACCATGCGCTTCGACCATTTTGACGTAGCCCTCGGGCGTACGCCCAGCCAGCCAACCTTCGATCTGTTTGTCCGCGTAGTCTTTCGCGCAAAGCTGTCGCAGGCACGCTGTGTGCAGCGCTTGCATCCGCGTTGTATCGGCCGTCTGCATGGGTCGGATGACCAGCGCCGGTTCGCTATCGGGGGTGCTCATCTACGCGCCTTGCGCTCCCGCGCCAGGCGGGTCTCGCGGCGCAGGATGTAAAGGCCGCTCCCGACAATTATGGTCGCGCCGGCCAGCGTCCAGCTATCGGGAAGATCGCCCCAAATGGCGTAGCCTAACAATACCGCCCATACTAAAGACGTATATCGAAACGGCGATACCACCGACGCTTCTGCATAACGAAACGCTTCGATGTGCAGAAATTGGGCGATGGTGAACATCGCCCCGGCGACCGCCAGCGGGGCCAGTGTTTCTAATGCAATCGGTTTCCACGCGACGAAGGGTGCCGTCGTTGCGCCGAGCACGGCTTCCGCGAGCGTCGTGTAGAACAGCATGCTGATCGAGCTCTCGGTTGGATTGATCCGCCGGGTGATCAGGTCCCGTAGCGCGCCCATCGTCGATGCCCCCAGCGGGAGGAGCGCAATCCAATAAAGTCCGGTGGGACTGGGCCGCAACAGAACGATAACCCCGACGAAGCCGACGATAACGGCGGTCCACCGACGCCAGCCAACGTGTTCACCGAGCAACCACGGCGATAGTGCCGTCACCACGATTACCGAGATGAAGGTCATCGTCGTGATGTCGGCGAGCGGCATCGAGCCAATCGCGCTGAAGTAGATCAGCGTAGCGACCGACATCAGGGCGGCCCGCAATGCCTGGCCTCTCACATTGAAGACGCGAAGCTGGTGCCACGATCCGCGCACCGCGACGTAGGTCAACAATGTCAGCACCGCGAAGCCGCTGCGCAGGAAAACGATCTCGCCAACCGGCAAAGCGTCGGTCGACCATTTGACGGCAACGTCGTTGATCATGACGAAGAAACTGCCACCAATCAGGCAGGCAATTCCGAGGCCCGGCGCGTCAACCCGGCGGGAGGGAGGGGTAATTGGATCAGTCATAGGGAGGATGGGTCGCCGTGACTTTATTGCGCGGCTGGCGCGCTCGCCAACATTTCGTTGCGCGGTTTCTCATCGGTCGTGGAACTTCATTGCGTTGTTTCTATCAAGCACTTGAAAACATTGAAAACATTACCTCGCATGGCCATTTTTTCTATGAAGGAGTTTACGATGATGGCGATCACCACTGCCGATGTGTTCGACCCTGCGCATGGCGACGACGAGGTCTGGCGCAACTGGAATCCGACGCTGGATAACGACCATCTGACGCTGGGCGAGGTCTACGAATCGTTGCCCGGTTTTCCACCTGAGGCGATTCACCCGCTGGTTTGCCTGTTCGAGAATCCGGAGTCGCGGCTTTCATTCCCCGGTGTCGCGAGCCTACGCCGTCACGATTGCCTGCATATCCTTTTGGGACGCGGGCTCCTCGGGCAAGACGAAGCGTTCGTCATAGGCTTCACAATGGGTACGAGTCACATTTCTTCGCCCCAGGTGTGGGCCTTCAAGAAAATCGCCCAGCATCTCTACCCCGACATTTATCGTATGTCGGCGCGAGATCTCGTTGCCTACGATCTCGGCTTCGGTTACGGCTCGCGGCACGGTCGCCGCGACATCGCCGAGTTCCCGTTTGGGCAGAACTTTGCACGATCGCTCGGTGAGTTGCGGTGCGAACTCGGGTTCAACAAGCGGAACCTGCGCGCGACCTACCGGCTCGAGCAGATCCTGCTTCCCGACAGCGCCGCGAGCCGGCGATTGCCGGTCGAACGAGGGATGCCCAGGCTCGCGGTATGATCAATAAGCCTCACGATTCACTCGATCTCCTCAGATAGAACCAAGCGAGCCGATCCAGTCGCCTAAGCGGACGGGGCACGCTAACGTAGACCCAACGTTACGATCCCGCTTTTGAAGAAGCCCAACGGATCGAATGGGGGAACGATCATGAAGCGCTTTGAAGGAAAAGTTGCGTTTGTTACAGGTGCCGGAAGCGGCATCGGTTTCGCGGCGGCCCAGCGGATTGCGGCCGAAGGCGGGCGGGTCGTGTGCGGGGTTCAGAGCGAGGCTCAACGCGCGGCAACCGGGGACCTTGAGAGTGTCATTATCGACGTCGCCGACGAAGACAGTTGGGCCACGACGATCGAGGCCGTCGTGAAATCGCACGGCGGTATCGACGTGCTCGTTTGCTGCGCGGGCATTCTTCGCAAAGGAAATGCGGAGGAAACCAGCCTCGACCTCTGGAACGAAGTGTTGTCGGTGAACCTAAACGGTGTGTTTTTGGGCGCGCGTCATGTTGTGCCGATCATGCGCGAGCGCGGCGGCGGTGCGATCGTCAATATCTCGTCCCTCAACGGCATCCGCGGAACGCCCGGCGCACTAGCTTATGCCGCTTCGAAAGGCGGGGTGGTCGCCGTCACCATGTCGATGGCACTCGACTATGCGGCCGACAACATTCGCGTGAATTGCATCTGCCCGGGCTCGGTGCACACGCCCATGGTTCAAGCGGTTTACGCCCAGACACCTGACCCTGAAGCCGCGCGCCAGGCGCGGGTCGCGCTACACCCGTTAGGGCGTGATGGCGTGCCCGAGGACATCGCGGCAACGATAGCGTTTCTCGCCTCCAGTGATGCGAGCTTCATGACCGGCCAGGCGATTGCTGTCGACGGTGGCCGCAGCGCGGTCGGCTAAATCGGCTTGCGGCGGGGTGACGCGTTAGCGCTCGCGCATGGCCCGTTCGCGGGCTCGCAATACGGGCTTGAGGATGTAGTCGAGCACTGTCTTCTTGCCGGTGAGAATATCGACCTGTGCCACCATGCCGGGAATGATCGGCAGCGGATTCTCAATACTGCCGAGATGACTGCGATCGGTGCGCACGCGAATCTGATAGAAGCTCTCGCCCTGCTCATCGATGATCGTATCGGCGCTGATTTGCTCGAGTTCGGCTTCCAATGAGCCGTATTGCGCAAAATCATAGGCCGTTATTTTTACCTTGGCAGCCTGACCGGCGCGCAGAAAAGCGATATCCGAAGGGCGCACTTGTGCTTCGATCAGCAAGTTGTCCTCGAGCGGGACGATCTCCAGCAAGTCCATGCCCGGCCGTATCACGCCGCCGATGGTGTTGATTTTGAGCTGCTTGATGGTACCGAAGACCGGAGACTTCACTTCCGTGCGTCGAACGCGGTCGGCTACGGCGGTCATCGCCTCCTTCAAAATGTTACGCCGATCCGCCGATTCGTTGAGTTCGATTTGGGCTTCTTTGCGGAAAGTCGCACGGCGTTCTTCGATCCGGCGGCGTGTTTCAGACAACGCGGAGCGAATCCGCGGCACCGATAGTTTTGCCCCTTGTAGTTCGCCATCCAGGCCGGCGACTTGGCGGCGCAGCCGCAGCAGTCCAACTTTCGACATCACCCCCTTCTTGACCATCGGGGCGAGGATCCCAAGTTCCTCATTGGCGAGCGCTAACCGGTCCTCGAGCTGTTTGACCTTGCTCTGAACCTCAACGATTTCTTGTTGGCGTTGCTCTTCCTGGCGCCGAAGTATCGAAATAGAGGAATCGAGTTCCGCCCGCCGCGCCCGGAATAGCGCCAGCTCGCCGGCGATAGTTTGGGGCGAGCCTTCAAACGTGCTCGGGAAGATTAAGCTTGGTATCCCCTACTTCGGCTTTGAGCCGGACGATCTTGGCTCCGAGTGAGAGCGAGCGTGCGCGGTTTTCACGAAATGTCGAGGCCGCCCCGGTATCGTCGATCCGCAACAGGGTCTGACCTGCTTTAACGATCTCGCACAGCGTTCTTCCGCATTGATGGAGGCCTGGGCGCAGATACGTTGGGTCTGGCGGGTGCCGGACTGGCGCTTGATCTAACGGGTATCCGCAACACCAAGATTCTCGGTGTTGAAAACATCGATCTCACTGGCACCGGCAACAATGCGGTGACCCTCAACGTCCAGGATCTGCTCGATCTCTCCCCGACCTCCAACACGTTGCGGGTTCTCGGCGACGCCCGCTTGGCACCCTCAAGCACGTCTTCAGGAGGTTTGTGTCCAGCCTTAGCGGTAATGGTGGGCATCTTCGAATCAAGAACCCCGACGGTTAGCTGCCCTCGTGTTTTAAA
>Ga0302135_10001721_pt1 | contig 13113 bp, 17 predicted proteins | sample CBN3_surface_MG_FD_203119 | JGI IMG/M metagenome (GOLD analysis project Ga0302135, IMG submission 203119) | Marine microbial communities from Western Arctic Ocean, Canada - CBN3_32.1 | ecosystem: Environmental > Aquatic > Marine > Oceanic | place: Canada: Western Arctic Ocean | collected... | reverse complement strand
TCACGCCACTCGGTGGCCCGCCGAGAGATGGACGCCAGTGTAGGGTTGAAAGGGATCAGTCGGGTCATCCAAATACGGAAACGACATTAACGCTGCTTGTACGTCGCAACAGATATTTTGTCTGGCTGCAACGTGACGGTCGCTGGTGCGGATTCCGGCACCAAGCTGAAAACCTGTCTTTGGTAGGCGATTGATTTGCTATTATCGCCTTTGGTTTTATAAATAAGCCCCATATCGCAAAGAATTAGGAGCAGAATGCGGTGAACGTTCGGCAGCCTTCTCGATAAGCTGTAACGCCCGACTGTTTCGTCCGCGATCCCGGGCAATGAGGGCGGCCTGATGGAGGGTGTTGGGATCGTTTGGGGCCCGTTTTAGGGCCAGTTTTATGTGTTTTTCCGCTTTCTTAAGCTTGCCATCCTGACGTGCGTCAACCGCGGCCGAAAGTGTAGTGTTCTCGCAAATGATTGATTTGTCTTTGTTTTCCACGCTATTGCTGGAATTTTAAATTCTTCAACCAATGTGTTTCCTTTATAAGAACGGAGGCTACAGAACATTGTTTGAAAAAGGGTTGAGGCGTAGAAATCATAATTACCGACCTATAATAGGTAAAGTGGTGACACCTTTATTCGACACTTGGTAAATTGTCCGATGACTCTCTTAATTAAGTAGGTGTTCGCCGGATAAAATCGGGTTATTGTCCGCCCGATTATGGTTTGGAGGGGTGGACAATGATTTTAGTTACCTGTGCAGCGGGTAAAACCGGCAAGGCTATCGTCGACGCGCTTGTCAAAACTGGCCAAGACGTTCGGGCAATGGTCCGCAGCGATCGTTCATTGGAGAGTGTTAGAGCAGCGGGGGTGGCAGAGGCCATCACGGGAGATTTAGCGTTCACTGAAGATGTCCTGCGCGCTGCTGATGGCGTTGATGCAGTCTATTATATAGCGCCCAATATGGACCCAAATGAGCGTTTAAACGGCGATAACATTATTGCCGCCTGTCAATCGGCAAATGTTGCCCGCCTAGTGTTTCATTCTGTTCTCCACACGCAGATCGAGGCCTTACCGCATCATTGGGAGCGGCATTTTGTCGAACAATCGATCCTGAACTCCAAGTTATCTTTCACAATCCTCCAAGTCGGGTCTTACATGCAAAATATGCTGCCGGCGTGGGAAAAGATGGCTGAGACCGGCGTTCACCGGATGGCGTACGATATCGACGCGCCAATGAGCCTGGTGGACCTCGATGATGTTTCTGAGGCAGCGGTAAAAATTCTTGCCGATGACGGTTTCGCAAATGGAATGTTTGAGATCGCGGGACCGGCAATATCGCTCAACCAGAAAGCCGCGATCTTATCATCGGTACTTGGCAAGGAGATCGTCGCCGAGAAAGAGGCATTGGATGCTTTTCTCGATCATGGACGGGCGCTTGGATTTAGCGACTTCACCTTGGCGACTATGGCAAAGATGTTTCCCTATTATGACAAGCACGGCCTGGTCGGCAGCAACAAAGCGCTCGGCTGGATTCTTGGCCGGGCCCCTACTGATTTTGAGACTTTTGCCCGGCGCACAGTCGCCGGGTTAGGTCAAGGTTCGTAAATCAACGCTTGAATGGGCTGACCAAAATCCGGTGCCGCTAGATCAGGGCAGGCGCTGGCCGCGACGGCGAGATCCATTTCCGCCCGAAAATCGACATAAATCGGATCTTTTGGCCGGTTGGGCGTGTGTTTAATCTCGCCAGACGCCGTGTCAATATCGACATGCTGAAAGATGTTGAGCGGGCTTGGGATGAATTCCGGCGGTACCTTCCACTGACTAAACCCGTCAATGAGGTTTTCCCAGCAACCGCGGGTTGGCACAGCGATGTCATCTCCATGATTATACTGGTTTAAGCGGCCTTCTTCCTTGGCGCGGGCATAACGTGGGCCTGAGCAAGTGCCGTATTGCAGGTCGTGATAGCCCATGCCAGCAAACTGGTCTTCGGTAATGGTCATCATCGGATTATTAAGCTTGCTGTAAAGCACGTCACCCGTCGTGATCCATAGCTTCATGTTGTAGACCTTGGTACGGGCCTGGTCGAAGCGCTCATCATTGTTGTGCAGATTAATACAGGCAAAATCGATGATGGTTTTGGCGGTAAGCCTTAAAACCTGGCCCTTTTGCATTGGGGCACCCCAGCCGCTATTTGCCGGTACCAATTCGTCGCTGATAATTTTCATGTCTATTCTCCTTAGCGGCCGGTCAGGGCTGTAGAATGGTGATTGTGGCGTCGGCCCCCGAAGCTGATGTCTCAGAGGCCGGGCAATTCATGATGGCGCAAATCAGATTAATCTCTGCTTCGAGATCGATTGCGACAGGCTCCGGTGGGCCCTTTGGTTTGGGACGAATGCGCCCGTCCTGGCTGATATCGAGATTGCGGAACAGCCCCATCGGGTCTGGTAAATCCAGATAATTAATGTTGAGGGAGCTTAAAATAGAGAGCATTCCCTCGGCGCAGCCATGGCCGGATTGTAGATCATGCAGCCCAATGCCGGCAAAACCATCTTCCAATACGCGCATCATCGGGTTGTTCTGCTTGCTGAACAGACGATGCCCCTTGGTGGGGTACATATTGAGGTTATAGATACGGGTTCGCGCAGTATCGAAGTACTCGCGAATGTCGTCGCGTTTGAAGGCGTTGAAATCGATGACGCTGCGGCCTGTAATCCGCAATATTTGGCCCTTATCGACATTTCCCACCCAGCCCTTTTGCGGCGAGACGGTTTCTTCGCAGATGACATTCATGACTTTGATCCCAGTTCCCAAGTTTTATTGAAATGGTTTCGATTAATCTTCAAACACGGTGGCATTTACTTCAAGTCCCCTGGTTTTCGACGCCATATCGGGGCAGGCGCTAAATCCAACCAGAAGATCCCGTTCGGCCCGCAACTCTAGATTCACCAGCTTTTCGGGGCGGGTCTGGGTGCGTTTCATGCCGCTGGTTTGCTGGTCTATCGTCATATTTTGGAAAAAGTTTACCGGACTGGGGATGTTTTCGTAAGGGATACCCCAGGGTTCCAGCGCCCAGGTCAGGTTTTCAGAGCAGCCATGATCCGGTAGCTCCATATCGGCGCCATGGAGATATTCTCCGAGGCGGCCTTCTTCTTTGGCCCGTTTGTGGCGCGAACGGCCACACATGCCGAACTGCATGTCATGAGTGCCGGTGCCGTCAAATTCATCTGTGATCATAGTCATCAAAGGCGCGCCGCTGCGCGATAACATCCGGTGGCCCTTTTTCAGATAGATGCAGCCATTGGCTTCTTTGGAAGGTGCCTGATCAAACGCTTCACCATAGTCGTATTGGTCAAATGCCACAAAATCAATGATCGTACGCGCGGTGAGGCGGAGGACCTGTCCTGCCTTCATTTCTGTCGCCCAGCCGGTGTTTTTGGGGGCGAGATATTCTTCGATGATACGCATTCGGCTCAATCCCTGTGATGCCGGTAGTTTAGGGTACTTTTTCGGGCGCACAAGGTGGAGGCTGATATTCCATGTAGATATGCGGAATGTCGACTTCCTCAAATTCCTGACCTATCTGAAAAAATCCTAGAGCCTTATAGAAAGTCTGGGCATGACACTGCGCGTGGATAGCGATAGTCCCGGCACCATCTGATTTTGCATCTTTGATAGTACGAAACATAAGTTCCTGACCAACGCCATGGCCGCGCTCTTCTTGAAGAACTGCGACTCGCTCGATTTTGGTTTTCTCGGCACTGTCTTTCCGAAGACGCGCCGTACCAACAATGTGGCCCCCACGCCGGGCCAGATATTGTCGGCAGTCACCATCTAACCCGTCGAATTCTTCTTGCGCGTCGACCTTTTGCTCATCGCAAAACACGACGCGGCGGATGTGGAAGGCTGCTTCCATGTCCTCATCCGAGAAAATCTCGACTATTTGGATGTCAGTCATTGTGGTCGCATATTAACCATCGATCGCGCAGATCAAAAGCGCAACCGCCATGGACCATGAGTGTCCGGATGATTATGGTGCAGAAACTTTGGCGATACCGCCAAAAGCCAACAGGGAGAAACTTCGATGCATATACTCGTATTTGCCGGATCGCTTCGCAAAGAGTCTGTGAACAAGAAACTCGCCACTGTGATTTCTGGCAAGCTGGATGTTCTTGGCGCGGAAGTTGATTTCGCGGATTTCCGGGAATTTGACATGCCTCTGTTTGATGGCGATCTCGAAGCTTCTGATGGAATTCCCGCAGGCACACAGGAACTCGCCAGCCGGATCACGGCTGCTGATGCCATTGTCATTGTTTCCCCAGAATATAATTACGGCGTTCCTGGTCCGCTAAAGAATGCCATCGATTGGTTGTCTCGCATCCGGCCTTACCCGACGATTGGCAAGATTTGTTTTCTCGCTTCGGCAGCACCGAGCCTGGTTGGCGGCGCCCGTGGCCTGATCGCGATCCGGCCTGCTTTGTCCTTCATGGGGCTTTGGCTGTCAGGTGACAGTTTCTCACTGGCCCAGGCTAACAAGGCCTTTAACGATGATGGTGGGCTGAATGATGGCGATCTCGACAAAATGCTGGATGGCATGCTCGACCGGTTCGTTAAAGTGGCCGGTTCCGCGCAAACGATCTAATCCTGGACAAACTATGAAACACTCCAATGGATCTTGGAACTACCTTTGACGCTGCTGTTGCACGTCAACCGAACGCTTTAGCCCTTGTTGATGGCGCGATTAGGCGCGATTTTACATCTTGGCAGGATGATATCCGGCGCATTGCCGGTGGCTTGTCGGTTATGGGCCTTAAGCGGGACGACCGGCTCGTCTGTGTCATGGCCAATCGGTATGAGATGGCAGCGCTTTACTGGGCCTGTCAGATGTTGGCAGCGGTCTTTACGCCGTTTAACTGGCGAGCCACAGCAGACGATGTCGCTTTTGTTCTGAGAGATGCCGACCCCCGATTGATTGCCTTTGATGATGCCGCAGGTGATTCCGTTCTAGCTGCCTTGGAGGGCAGTGGCATTTCCAACGATATCCTGATCAGCGCCGGGGGGGGCTTGCCCGGAACCAGCTTTGCCGATCTGTTGAGTTCTGACCCGGTTACAGGACCTGCGGGCGCAGAAGATAATGAAATCTGCCTGATGTTGTATACCTCAGGCACCACAGGGCGTCCCAAAGGCGTGCCACGCTCGCATCGGGCGGAACGCACGGCAGCGGCTTCTGTGATTGCGCATTTGCGTTATCAGTTCGGTGATAGCGCGCTCGGTGTCATGCCGTTGTTTCATACAATGGGTATTCGCATTCTGTTGTGTTCGACGATGATCAATGGGGCTCTGATCAACATGCGCGGGTTCAACGCAGCTGAGGCGCTGCAGCTGATTGAAGCGGAAAAGATCAATTCACTGTTCCTGGTGCCGACTATGTTTCATGACATGTTGGGGCACGACAGTCTTGCGGCAACGGATGTTTCTACGGTACGAAATGTTGCCTATGCCGGCATGTCGATGACCAGTGAATTGGAACGGCGTTGTATTGATCTATTACATCCAAAAGTTCTTGCAAACTATTATGGTTCAAGTGAAATATTTACTTTTACTGTATGCGATCATCTCGACAAAAAGCCAGGCGCCGCCGGATGGCCAGGCATCAACCAGATGATCCGGGTAGTGCGAGCCGATCCCGATGGCAAGGCGTCCCCTGATGAGGTGCTGGCACCGAATGAGATCGGCGAAGTAATAGCGACCATGCAGAGCCCGGAGGCTTTTTCAGGATACTGGAACCAGCCGGATGCTGATGCTAAGGCAATCCGCGATGGCTGGTATTTCACTGGCGACCTCGGTTATTTCGACGATGACGGCGAGTTATTTCTCGCCGGCCGGACCGATGACATGATCATTTCCGGTGGCGAAAACATTCACCCGGAAGAAGTAGAAGATACGCTGTCAGATTGTGATTTGGTCTCTGCAGCGGCAGTCGTTGGGTTGCCGGATGAACGCTGGGGCCAAAAGGTGGTTGCCTTTATCGAAGCAGCCAGCGAAAAAGCCACCGCCGAAGCGCTTGATGCGTTTTGTACTGAATCGACCCTAGCACGGTTTAAGCGGCCACGGGCCTATGTGTTCGTTGAGGCCTTGCCGAAATCGGCGTCGGGTAAATTGTTGCGGCGTCATCTCCGAGGTGGGGATTATGCAGTGTCACCGGATTTTGAGAATACGTTGTGAAGGAAAAAGTAAAATGACCAAAGATTACGCCGCCGAGCGGGGCGCCTTGTTAAAAGATCTCGATGGACTTCGGGTAGAGGTCGATGCCGAGAAAAAAATCGGCTATCTGATCCTCGACCGGCCACCGCTGAACATCGTGTCTTACACCGGGCGTTCGCAAATTCGCGCTATTATTGAAGCGATGGATGAAGACGATGATGTCGGTGTGATTGTGATCCGTGGCGAGGGCGGGACCTATACATCCGGTGGGGACGTGAAGAGTTTTCCGGATATCCCATTCGACGGCATGTCGGACCTCGCCTGGAACATTGGTGCGCCCGAGCGCTGTACCAAGCCGGTTATTGCGGTTCTGGAAAAATATGCCTTTGGCGTAGGGTTTGAATTGGCGATGGCCTGTGATTTTCGCCTTGCGACGAAAGAAACACTGGTTGCGTTGCCTGAGATCAATCTTGGCGAAATGCCGGGCTCCGGCGGTAGTGTCCGTGTTGTGAAGATTGCTGGGCTGACGCGGGCTAAGGACATGGTGATGCTCGGTAAACGCATTCCGGCACTGCAAGCCAAGGAATGGGGGCTGATCACCGAAATTGCTGACGATTCAGAGGCGCTGACAGCTTTGGTCGAAGACTATGCGGCGAATTTGAATGCTAAGGGTCCGCTGGCTTTACGGGCACTCAAGCGGGTCTTAAACTCGGTCTATGATACCAGCCTAAAAGTAGCGATGGATATCGAGGGTCATTCCTACGAGAAGCTGCGCTCGACGGCGGATTATAAGGAAGGTATCGATGCCTTTGCCGAGAAGCGTAAGCCAAAATATACCGGGCGCTGACGTAAATCAGACGGCGGAGTTATGTGAGAGGAACTTCTGAATCATCTCCGGCCTCGTCATTGCCGTTTTCGTTTTGCAGCGCGGTATCTGTTGTAATCGCGAGGAATTCTCCACCTAGTGAGAGCGCCGCGACGTCGTTCTGGAGTAGTTGGTCGGCAGTCGGCGGGTTGAAGTCGGGCAGGTTCTGCTGGACGATAACGATCGTGCTGGCCGGTGCGAAGACCTGTGACACGCCAACACCACATAAAACACCAAACATCACCGTTGCTGCTGCTGCTTTGTGCCAGGAACTGTTTGATCGCGGTCGCCATTGCGCGATTGTCGTGACCAATCCGTGATTTTCGTTCGCTGCAATCAGTTTGGAAGGGGTATAGGCGTCAAGGACACTGCTTCGTAGCACCGCTGACGGTTCTGGCGTTGGCAAGCTGTCGAGGGCCGCATCCAGCAATTGGGCCTCTTCGATGAGGCCCTGCGCCTCTGCCGATGTCGTGATAAATACCAGCGCCAAATCGCGCTCTTGGTCAGGCCACCTTTCCCAAGCGGCGCCATAAGCGTCAATCAGCTCACACAGTCGATCCAGCGTCATCGGTTCGATTTTGTCTGACATTATCTTTCTCCTAGTAATTCTGCGGCGTCGGGCTTTAGCGCCATACGCAGGCTACGTCGCGCGCGGGCCAGCAGGGACTCCACGGCTTCGACCGAGATATCCAGTAAGTTGGCAGCCTCGCTACCCGAAAATCCTTCGTAATGAACCAGCACGATTGCGGTCTGTTGGCGTTCCGGTAACTCGGCAAGGGCGAGCTTCACGGTGTTAGCGATATCGATGCGCCGGTTAGTTGCGTCTCCATCGACTGGATCTCCTATAAACTCAGCATTTTCAATTGGTTCTGGTCGTTTTTTGCGTTTGTGATCGATGCATAGATTGCGAGCTACCCGGAACAGCCAGCTCTTTAAACCAGCGCCATTCGCTTCCCAGGTCTGGGCTTTTTTCATCAATCGGATGAAGGTCTCTTGAGCAACGTCTTCCCCCTGGGCGTTGTCCCCCAGTACGGAAGCTGCGTAGCGGCTGACCGCGGGCAGATGGCGGTCGACAATAGTTCCCCATGCACCAATGTCCCCGGCGGCAATTTGGGCGAGGAGTGCATCATCCGATACATCAACCTCGCCCGTCATGGGCCCGGGACGGGGGGTCGGCCAATTCTTATTTGAACCGCCGTCTAACAATCATGTCTCCGCTATCAGTGGGTTCATTTCCGGCGTCCATTCCCACGGCGGCTACGGTTGCGTTTCCCGCGACTCTTCGGGACCTCACTGGCTTCCATCACGCCATCTCCATTGGTATCATAGCGCTTGAACCAACGCTGCATGGGAGCTTCCAGTTCATCGGCGGATACTTTTTGATCGCCATTGGTGTCGAGAAGGTCAAAGAGGGTTACGGACTGAAAGAGCTGTAGACTGAGTCCGCGGCGGCGCATTTCGTCTACGGACAGACCTTTATCGTTATTTAAATCCATGGCGCCAAGAATGCGCGACTGGTCTTTGGCAATCTCTTTGGGGCCAACCTTGCCATCACCATTAAGGTCATAAAGCCGCATAAAGCGTTGTGTACGTCTTGATTTCCGCGTTTTTCTTGCCTTTTTGCCTTTTTCGGCTTTTCCTGCCTGGGCCAGTTGGTGGCCACGGGAGTGCATGCCATCATTGGCAAAGCTGGGTGCGGGGACGGCGAGTAGCAGGGCTACGGCCGAGATTGCGGGAAGAATGGGAAGATGTTTGGGCATAGTCTGTTTCTCCAGTTTAGTGGTTGCAGTTTCAAGGATTTACCAGCATCCACCTTTCGTATATGTGGCTTGCCAGCGATCCTGTCCACTCAAGACACGGCGCAGCGGGACCAAACCAGTCGCTATTTCTCAAATTACCATATCGAACCTTGCGTGTTGCGCTTGCTTGTTTCAATCTGTCAGCAACGGAAAAGGGCCTTTTAGCGAGTAATGTCTGCAGTTGTTTTGTCTTCAATTGAAACCTTCGAGGGCGACCGGTGTGTTGATATTTTCCAGCGAGAGGACGGCACTTTCGGGTTCGATGAATTTCGTCGGGACCCCGAAACCAAGACGGGCTGGTTCCGGACGGGACATTTTGAAAACGATGCATTTGGCGCTTCGGAAGACGCTTTGGAAGAAGCAAAACGACGTGTCATTTGGCTCGATGAAGCCCTAAAAAATTTGGCGGAGCATAATAAAAACTGATGGTAAACAAAAAATCCAAAACCTGGCACTGGTCACAGGATGTGCACCAGCTGTTCAAGAAAATCGGCATCAAACAGATTGCTTATGTTCCCGATGGCGGGCTTGCGAAATTGCTCGAACGGGTTCAGGCCGACAAGTCGATGCGTTCGGTCGTTTTGACAACCGAGGAAGAAGGCGTCGCCCAGATGGCCGGCGCGTGGCTCGGCGGTCAGCGCGGCGTGCTGTTGACCCAGTCCGGCGGCGTCGGGAATTGCATCAATATGCTGTCGATGATGCAGGAATGCCGAATTCCGCTGTTGTCGTTGGTCTCGATGCGCGGCGAATGGGGTGAGCAATATCCGTGGCAGGTGCCAATGGGCCAAAGTACCATTCCGGCCCTCGAAGCCGCCAAGGTGATCGTCCATCACGTTGATCAGGCGGAAAAGGTGCCGGAGACCGTGGCGGCGGCCGCAAAACTGGCTTTTGATGCGAACCGGGCGGTGGCGGTAGTGCTGTCGCAACGGATTGCCGGCAGTGGAGGGCAGGGATAATGGTTGTGAAATCAACGAACAAATACACTCTGCAGCGCCGCAAAGTCGTTCATCGTATCCTCGAAGATCGCGGTGACGCCGCGGTTGTCACCGGGATCGGCAATGCTGTCCACGATGTCGCCTCTGCGAATGATGATCCAAAGAACATGTATCTCGCTGGTATTATGGGCGGGGCGGCCATGGTGGCATTTGGCGTCGCCCTGGCGCAGCCAAAACGGCGGATTCTGGTGATTACTGGCGACGGTGAGCTTTTGGCCGGCATTGGCAGCCTTGCGACGATTGGCGTTGAACAGCCGAAGAACCTGTCGATCATCGTGATCGACAATCAGGCCTATGGCGCGACTGGCAATCAGCACACCCATACGGGCCGTGGCGTTGATCTGGTCGGGATTGCAGCGGCGTCTGGTTTCAAAAAAACCGCGCTGATTACAACGAATGCCGAGCTTGAGGCGGAGTTGCAGCATATTCACAACCAGCCCGGTCCTTATTTCGCGGTGGTTAAGGTGATGAGTAAGACCTCACCCCGGATTAACGCCCCGAAAGACGGAACCTATGTTTCCCGGCGGTTCCGTGCCGCCGTTACAGGAGAAAGTGCTTAGAGTATGGCGACCAAAAAGAAGACCGACTGGTCCAAAGATGTTTTCAAGGTTCTCAAGAACGCTGATGTGAAGCAGGTAGCCTATGTGCCAGATGCCGGGCATACATCGCTGATTAAGATGGCGATCGCCGATAACGCGATCAAGCCGGTGTCACTGACCTCCGAGCAGGAAGGCGTTGCCGTTCTTTCCGGGGCGTGGCTGGGCGGAGAAGCTGGGGCGCTTCTGATGCAGTCATCCGGCGTTGGCAATGTAATCAATATGCTGGGCATGGCCAATGAATGCCGGTTTCCGCTGCTGATGCTGGTCACAATGCGCGGCGAGTGGGGTGAGTTTAACCCGTGGCAGGTGCCGATGGGCCAGGCGACTGAAGCCGTGCTCGAAGCGGCGGGTGTGATCGTGCACCGTGTCGATGAGCCATCAGAGATCGCCGAAACTGTCGAAGCGGCGGCCAGGCTCGCCTTTGAGGGTGGGCGTATGGTGGCGGTGCTGATTGGGCAGCGGGTAGTTGGTTTTAAGGATTGGACTAAATAATGACGGCACGTAGAAAAATTACACTGGACCGGCGCAAGGTCGTCTCCAGAATTCTCAAGGATCGTGGCGAACTGCTGCTGGTCACCGGGCTCGGTGCGCCGACCTGGGATGCAGCCTCGGTCGAAGACAATCCCAACAACTTTTACCTTTGGGGCGGCATGGGCGGTGCAGTGCTGACTGGCCTCGGCCTTGCCTTGGCACAGCCCAAACGCCGGGTGCTGGTAATCACCGGCGATGGCGAGATGCTGATGGGGGTTGGCGGACTGGCAACGGTCGCCGTGCAAAAGCCCTCAAACCTGGCGATCTGTATCGTCGATAATCAACGCTATGGCGAAACCGGGATGCAGGAAACCCACACCGCGCATGGTGTCGATCTAGCAGCAATGGCGGCGGGGGCTGGGTTTCAGACCACGTCGACGGTTTACACTTCCGCAGAGCTCAATACGGCGATCCCAGTGCTTTATAATGAGCCCGGTCCGGTGTTTGTCGACGTCAAAATCACGGCGGTGGACCAACCAATGTCTTTGCCGCCGCGCGATGGCCCGACTTTGAAGCACCGTTTTCGCGAGAATTTGCTGGGCTCTATCTGATCCAGCCACTGACATAGCCGACAAGTTTGATTGAAGAGGAGACTAAAATGGCCGAGCTCGAACAATTTAAAATGGTGATCAATGGCGAGTGGGTCAATGCCGCCAGCGGTGAGACCTTCGAGAGCTTTAACCCCTATACTGCGCAGCCTTGGGCGGAAGTGCCGAAAGCCGGCGCTGCCGATGTCGATGCCGCGGTAGAAGCCGCTTATCAAGCGGGCCGGCCCGGCAGTGAATGGCGTTCGATGACCGCCTCGGCGCGTGGCGCGCTGCTGTGCAAGTTCGGCGATGCGCTGATGGAAGCGGCTGATCATCTTGGCGAGATGGAGACCAAAGATAATGGCAAGCTGATCGCCGAAATGGGCGTGCAGTGCAAGTATTTGACCCAGTGGTATCGCTATTATGGCGGTCTCTGCGACAAGATCGAAGGCTCGGTTATTCCGATCGATAAGCCGGATACGTTGAACTATACGGTTTGGGAACCGCTGGGGGTGGTCGCCTGTATTATCCCGTGGAACTCGCCGCTTTTGCTACTGACCTGGAAACTCGCACCTTTGCTGGCGGCGGGTAATACGACGGTTATCAAGCCCTCTGAATACACCTCGGTCTCGACGCTAGAATTCATGAAAATTGTCGAGAAAGTCGGCTTTCCGCCGGGGGTCATCAATGTTGTCACCGGGTTCGGCGCCGATGTTGGTGGGCCGCTGGTTGAGCATCCTAAGGTCGCTAAGGTAGCCTTTACCGGTTCCGATGCGACGGGCTCACAAATTTATCAGGCCGCTGCGAAAACCATGAAGCATGTGACCATGGAACTCGGTGGCAAATCGCCGAATATCGTGTTTGACGATGCCGAGATGGATAACGCGGTAAAAGGCGCAATCTCTGGTATTTTTGCCGCCACCGGGCAGACCTGTATCGCAGGTTCACGCCTGCTCGTGCAGGAGAACATCCATGACGAGTTCGTTGAAAAGCTGGTGGCGCTCGCCGCCACGGCAAAGATGGGCGATCCGATGAGCATGGATACCCAGGTCGGGCCGGTCACCAATATCGCGCAATATGAAAAGATCCTCGGCTATATCGATATCGCCAAAGGCGAGGGCGCAGAGGCGGTGCTCGGTGGTGCCAAGGCAACCGCGCCGGAATGCGGCGATGGCTGGTTTGTCGAGCCGACAATCTTCACCGGCGTAAAGAACTCGATGCGTATTGCGCAGGAAGAAGTGTTTGGTCCTGTGCTGTCGGTGATCCCGTTCAAGGATGAAGAAGAAGCCATCGAGATTGGTAATGATGTGGTTTACGGCCTCGCCGCCGGTGTCTGGACCCAGAATATCCGCCGCGCGATGATCATGGCGGATCGGCTGGAAGCCGGCACGGTTTGGGTCAACACCTACCGCGCGGTGAGCTATATGTCGCCGTTCGGCGGCTACAAACAGTCAGGCCTTGGCCGAGAAAGCGGGCAGGAGATGATCAAGGAATATCTGCAACAGAAATGCGTATGGATTTCCACGGCGACCGAGGTGCCGAACCCGTTTGTACTACGCTAGGGGGGGGGAGACACTGTCGGCTTGGTGATCTCAGGTAAACGCCT
>Ga0302135_10001718_pt1 | contig 13129 bp, 8 predicted proteins | sample CBN3_surface_MG_FD_203119 | JGI IMG/M metagenome (GOLD analysis project Ga0302135, IMG submission 203119) | Marine microbial communities from Western Arctic Ocean, Canada - CBN3_32.1 | ecosystem: Environmental > Aquatic > Marine > Oceanic | place: Canada: Western Arctic Ocean | collected 2017-09-15 | reverse complement strand
CGATCACGGCATCTTTTGGAGGCATGCCCCCATCGCGGAATTCGTTTGCTGCGTCGATGAGGACCAGTGAGTCGTTCACAACCACTCCGGAGAGGGCCACCACTCCCATCAAGCTGATGATGCTCATGTCGAATCCCATGATCAGATGACCCGCGAGAGCGCCGACGATTCCAAAGGGGATGGCGGCCATGACGACGAAGGGAAGCACATAGCTTCCGAAGGGAATCGCCAGCAGCCCGTACACCAGCAAGAGCGCGAAGATGTACCCCAGCCCGAGGCTCTTCAGGGTGTCGGACTGTTCTCTGTTGGCACCCTCAAAGGCATAGGAGAGTCCGGCGTGTCGCTGCAGAATGCCGGGCATTACGCTCTTCTGCATCTCTGAGAGGACCCGGGGACCGTTGGCGACGCCTTTTTCGACGTCGGCCGTGACGTTGACCACCCTCCGTCCATCGGTTCGGGAAATGGTCGTATAGGCTCTGCCATGTTCGATGGTGGCGGCAACACCGATGGGCATTTCACCGCCGGAAGGCGTGCGGATGATGAGAGTGTCGACGTCATGTTCACTGCTCCGCTCGTCTCGAGCAGAGCGAACAAACACCCGAATCTCGTCCCTTCCCCGTTGTTGTCGAAGGGCTTCGGAGCCATGGAAGGCGGCTCGAAGCTGGCGACCGAGACTCTGTGCTGTCACACCGGCCGCTCGCCCTGCTTCGGTGAGGCGGAAGTTTCGCTGATGTTTACCGGGAGAGAACCCATCGTCGATGTCGCGTACACCCTCAAATCCTCGCAACTCCCGAGCGATGTCCGCGGCCGCGATCTCCAGGGTCTCCAGGCTGGGATGACTCAATTCGATGTCGATGGGGAGGCCTGCCCCCCGTGCGACGTCGTAATGAAAGGTGAGGGCTTCCACTCCGGGGACATTCCCGAGCTCATTGCGCCATTTGTCGACGAATTCAGCCACGGTGACCTTCCGTTCTCCCGCTCCGACGAAGCGCATCTCGATGGTCCCGATGTGTCCCCCGAGGTAGCTCGGCGCTCGGGCGCCCGGCCCCCCTCCGCCGCGTTCAAAACCGATGCGTGCGAAGATGCCCTTGTGGATGTTCTCTTCGTCAAGATTGCCGAGGACCGTTTCCGCGGCGTCGATGACCTGGCGTTGAACCCCTTCGGTGGAGTCCATGGAGACCCCGAAGGGCATCTCGATTCGGGCGGTCACCCGATCCAGCTCGATCTTGGGCATGAAGGTGAAATCGACGCGTCCGCTCACCCAGTAGCTGATGGCGACGATGAAGATCCCCGTGCAGACCGCGAGGGTCATCCCGGCTCGGTGAACACAACGGGTGACCGCAGGAATGTAGAAATTCGCGATGAATGTCTCGAGTCCGCGACTCACACGTTGCTGAATGCGCACGAGAGGAGAAAGCCAGCGGGAGGGTTCCCTGTGCTTGAGATGAGCCAGGTGTGCAGGGAGCACGAACAGGGACTCGATGAGGGATATCAGAAGCACACTGATGACGATCGAGGGGATGACGCGGAAGAGCTTTCCGCTGGTCCCCGGAACGAAAAACATCGGCATGAAGGTGGCGATGGTGGTCAGGATGGCGAATGTCACCGGTCGGGCCACACCGAGAACTCCGTCAATGGCCGCCTGGATCGGTGGCACTCCCCGATTTCGGAGTTCGAAGATGTTTTCGCCGACGACAATGGCGTCGTCCACGACCATTCCCAGGGTCACGATGAAGGCAAAAAGCGAGATCATGTTGATGGAGACTCCGAGAGCCGGCATCAAGAACAGGGATCCCAGAAAGGAGATGGGGATCCCCATGGTCACCCAGAAAGCCAGTCGAAGTTCCAGGAAGAGCCCGAGGATCAGGAGCACGAGCACGAGTCCCAGCGCGGCGTTCCGCACCAGGAGATCGATGCGCTGACGATAGATTTTGGACTGGTCCTTCCAGACGGTGAGTGCAACTCCCTCTGGAAGCGATTGGGCAGCGAGCTCGGTATACGCCCGGCTCGCGTTGGCGACGGTGATGGGAGTCTGCTCTCCGACGCGGAACACCTGGACCGCGACGCATGGCACGCCGTTGAAGGTGTTGAGCGTATCCTGCTCCTGGAACCCGTCTTCAATGGTCGCGATGTCTCTGAGCTGCAGTCGTGTTCCGTCACTTTGGCTGATGATTTCCAGCGTTTCGAATTCGCGGGTGAGGTTTCGGCGTTCCGTGGTCCTCAGCAGAATTTCTCCGCCGTCGGTCTTCACTCCTCCACCGGGAAGCTCCACTGCACTTTCACGGATCTGTTGGGCCACGCTTTGGAGCGTGAGGCCATGGGCGCGGAGAGTGGCGCGCCGGATCTCGATGGAGATTTCTCGAGGGCGTGTTCCACTGAGTTCCACTTCGGTGATCTCGGGATCGATCGCCAGATCCTCCCGAATCTGTTCGGCGATCCTGTGCAGAACCGCCTCGTCTTGATCTCCGTGCACCAGGATGGTGAGGACCTCCTGGCGGTTGACGGCGAGCTGGACGGTCGGTTTCTCCGCATTTTCCGGGAAGGTGAGGATGCGGTCGATGGCCTTTTGAATGTCGGCTGTCGCTCGCTCGGAGTCGGTCCCGAGGAGGAGCTCCGCTCGGACCGTTCCGCCGCCTTCCAGGGCTGATGAGCGGATGCGTTTGACTCCATCGACGCCCTCCACGGCTTCTTCAATCGCCAGCAGGATTCCCTGTTCGACCTCGGAAGGACTTGCGCCGGGATAGGGCGCCACGATCGCGACGAGATCGAGGTCAAACTCCGGGAAGACCTCCTGCTTGACCTGGAGGCCCACCAGGAGCCCTCCGAGGAGAAGGAAGGTCATCAGCAGATTGGCAGCGACCGGATTTCGCGTCATCCATGCGATGGCACCCGCTTTGTTGAATCGGGAGGTCATGGGCTGCTCTCCCGATCCACGATGGAGGCGCCTGGTGACGCATCCACCTGGAGTGTCATTCCACGGATGGGCGCGGAGAGATCACTGATGATGATGCGTTTCCCGTTCTGGATTCCGTGCACATGCACCTGATCCCTGTCCCGCCATACGACGTTCACATCGAGGATCGCCAGGGTGTCGTCGTCCTCGGCCAGCCAGACCTGGGAGTTGTTGCGGAGAGCCAGCCGGGGAAGAGAGGTCACCTGGTTCAGCGGGGTCGCGACCACCGAGGCCTCCACATACGCTCCGAGTCGGAGCGCCGCGAGTTCCGATTGCAATCCGAGCGGATCTGAAATGGCGACCATGATACGCGCCATTCTTCCCCTGGGGTCCAGGTCTCCCAGAACGCGGACAACCCTTCCATCCCGGAGGATTGCGTCGCCTCCAGTGGATTGCTTCAATCGTACACTGGAGCCGCCTTCGTCGCTCGCGGTCAGGTGTTGGACTTGATCCACGGGGATGGCAATTTGAGCCCAGAACATGTCGGTTCCGACCAGCACGGCGGCTCGGGATGCGGGAGTGATGACCTGGCCCTTCTCAATCTCCTCCGACTGAATGATGGCATTGAATGGGGCCGTGAGTTCCGTACGTTCGAGGGCCATCCGAGCCCGTTCGAGTCCGCTTCTGGCTGCCTTCATTGTCGCTTTTGCGCTCGCGAGATGGGGTTTTCTGAGCGCGAGGTCTCGCCCCTTTCCGGTCGCCGCGCTGGCGTCGTCGAGGAGTTCCCATTCCCGTTCAGCCACGTGTTTCCGTCCTTCTTCCAGTTTCCATTGGAACCGTGCCTGCGCAAGTGTTGCCTCTGCCTGGACAACGGCCGCTTCGTAGTCGCGAGGATCGACGATGGCGAGGACATCTCCCTCGGAAACGAGACCGCCGGGTACGAGCTGAGGAGAGGCGGTGATGATCTTGCCGCTGACTTCTGCCTGGAGAGCCACTTGTTTCGCGGGGATGACGGTCCCCATGCCTTCAATGGTTCTTGGGATCGTATGCGTCTTTGAAATCTCCACGGTGACGAGCGGAGCGACTGCGAAGGTCGGTGTTCGTGGCGCCGATGGACGCGTGTTCAGGAGCGCGAACCCGATGATCCCGAACACGAGGAAAACAAACAGGGGAGCGATGAAGCGTAGAATTCGACCGATCATGAGCCATGTACCTCTTTGGCGGATTCAGATGGGGCGGGGACTGGAATCGAGGGGCTCCATTGTCCCCCCAGAGCGCGACATAGCCGCACTTGATGAAGCAGCGCGTCTTTTTGTGCTCGCAGGTGATTCTCTTCCACCCGATGCAGTGCCTGGAGCGCTGTCAGCACGGGAAGATAGTCGCCGAGGCCGTTGATATAGCGCGTGCGGGACTCTGCGAGCGTTGCTTGAGCCAGCGCTCGCTGCGTATCGAGCGCCTTCAGGTGCTGGGCCTGCCGGTAGGAGAGGGCCAGTGCGTCTTCGACTTCTCGGAGCGCGTTGAGCACGGCTTCCCCGTACCGATGCAGGAGCTCTTCCATGACAGCGCGGGAGCGATCGACTTCGGCAGCTCGTCGGCCGCCATCCCAGATGGGCGCGAGGATGGAGGAGGCGAGATTGAAGACCCACCCCCCAAAGATTTCCGAGATTTCCGTGCTCTCGAACCCGGTGCTCCCCGAGAGGCGAATGGAGGGGAATTGTTGGGCGATGGCTGCCGCGATCCGGTGATCCGCTGCGCGTACGCGATGATGCAGTGCGCGTAGATCCGGGCGTTGTTGAAGGCGATCTGATGGGACTCCCAGTGCAGGGAGGGGGGGAAGTGCGGGGAGGCCGGACTGGACCGGGCCGATGGCGACGCCAGGAGTCTGGCCCGTCAAGACGGCCATCTGGTGTCGAAGGACGGTGATTTGTCCTTCAATCAGCGGCTGTCTGGAGTCCTGACCTGCCACTTGAAGTCGTTGCTGATAGACGTCGACAGCGGAAGCGAGTCCCTGGGAGAAGCGCAGTTCCACGAGCTTCAGGAAGGACTCGTTCACGGCGCGCTGACGTTGGAGGAGCGCGAGCTGCAGCTTCTGTTCGCGTAGGGTGAACCACGATTCTGCGATGCGAGCGGAGAGCGTCATGGCCTGGGTTGCGATGTCCTCCGCAGTTGCCTTGAATTCGAGTTCGGAGGCATCGTGAAGAGAGCCAATTCGTCCCCAGAGATCGATTTCATAGGTCGCACCGAGGGAGAGGCCGAAGCTTTCCCTCGTCTGGGCATCCGTGACGCTCGAAGGCAGTCCGGGCGGCAGACTGTTGCCGAAGTTGATCCGCGATTGACTGGCTCTTCCGGAGGCGTCGATTTGAGGCCACCAGCTGGATCCTGCTGCACTGAGAGCCGCATCGGCTTGTTTGAGCCGTGCCCATGTGGCGCGGAGTCCCCGGTTCTCTTCGAGTCCCCGCTCGATCAGGGTGTGGAGTTCTGGATCCGCATAGGCCATCCACCAGGGGGTCTTGCTGGCTTTCAACGCATTGCTTGTCCCATGGGTCTCGGGGAGCGTGATTCCGGAGTCGAGGGTGTCCGACACCTGGTGAATTCGACAGCCCATGGGTGCAGCAATGAGGAGGAGGACAGCGATCCATCGTTTCATGAGGATCCTCCTTGAAGTGAGATGCCGTCGAGAAGAATTTGAACGACCTCTTCCGCGTATTGAGCGTCATCGAGGCGATCGTGACCGGGGATTTGCATCCATGAGAAGGACGCCAGATTCATGGCTGCGCCCATCACCATCCGCGCCACGGGCTCGGGGTCCCGGAGTCGAATGCGGTGCGCGTCTCGTTCGGAGGCGAGGTAGCGACTGATGGCGTGGAGGCCTCGGAGAGGGGGGGATTCGGGGTTGTCCATGAACTCTTTCATGGGGTCGAAGGCGTGGATCTGCCGAAGCATCATGGCCCGGGGAATCATCACCTTGTAGAAACGCACCAGTTTCCGGATCAGTGTGTTCAGCACGATCGGGACGGGCTCCACCCCAACGCGGGAGTCCAGGAATTCGTCGAGGTCGATGGGTTCGAATTGGAGCGCCTCTTTCAGGAGCGCTTCTTTGGTCGGAAAGCGTTTGAAAATGGTCGCTTCCGAAATATTGAGCTTCTGCGCGATTTCGCTCGTGGGAACCGTGGGTCCGTGCGCGAGAAACAGGGTCTCTGCAGCCTCGAGAATCTGTTCGTTGGTGATGGTGCGAGGTCTTCCCATAAGTAAGTGCTTACTTACTAACTTGAGGTGCTCGACGTCAAGACCCCAGTGCATCCACGAAAATTTTGGGTCGGTCCCTTCCCGCGGGTAGGGTGTTCACGGACACAGAGAGAGCGGGGGGCATCGCGTGAACAGGGTCTTGTTGGTGATCGGGAGTGCGGCGTTTTTCTTCGTCTTTGGCGTGGGTCAGGCCGGGGCCGACTGTCCGGAGTCCCGTGCAGGCACGGGAGAGCTTCCGGGAGTGGTGGAGGAGGATCGAAAGGGCGTGACGTGGAGTGATGATTCGATCCTCCTCGATGCCGCCCAGATTCGCGCAACCAATGCCGCGTGGAAGTTGAAGCCCACCGCGGAAGTTCGTCAGGACCTCACTCGCGCAGTGCTCGTGGAATCCGCGATGCGGCTTCTGGGCCGGGAATGCGGGGGTGACGCCCCATGCTCTGCGGTTCTTCCAGAGCTGCTGGGCTCTCTTGGTCTCGCGATTCCGAGCGGGGACACCTCTGATCTGGGGACTTTTTCCATCGACATGGACTCGATCTCCGAGGTCGCGGAGCGCCGTCGCATCGTGGAGTCGGCGCACGCACGCGGTCTGGTGTTGATTCGAACACCTGGGGGCGACGGTCTCTACCTCGGAGGCGCACGTGGAGGGCGTGTGCTCCTTCCGTTGGTGGATTGGAGCGAAGCCTGTCCGGAGGCAGGTCGAACCCGTGTGGTGGAAGGACGCGTGGTCATTGCTCCGTTGGAAGGCGTGGAAGACGAGTCAGGCGTGGGATTCCTGGGACGCGCGAATCGCATTTTCGTGTTCGGGGAGTCTCCAGGACCCGCGCTTTCGGGGATCGTCTCCCTGCGCCCTGCGGCGATGCCGCCGGTGGTCGGGAGCCGGGATTGCGATGACAGCATGGAGTTTGCCTTCTACACCTCTCCGGAGAAGGCGGCTTCCAAAAGTGACGTTCGGGTCATCGCGACGCTCGAGAAGGATCCCGGGCCCGTGGTGCTTGTCGTGCGGGATCGCTCGGGGAAGCTCGTGGAGACCGTCCAACGCACGCTCGGTGGCCCGCCCTTCACTCGGGTGGCGACGCTGCAGAATGCTCCAGGAGGACGGTATACGGCGGTGCTTGGAGATGGGGAGCGGGTGCTCTCCTGTACGCGTTTCACCGTGCATCGTCGGGTGAAGGCGAAGCCCCAGCGCAAGAGCGCGGAAGTGTGGCCGGTGACCCGTCAGTGGTCGCGTGGAACGGAGAATCTGTTTTCGGCGTTTGTAGAAGGCCTCTTCGACTATCCGATCACGGAGGATTTGACCTGGCCCCGTCTTCAGGAGCTCCTCAACCAGTCCGACAAGAATCTCCTCCACAATCATCTGGGACTGCGTGAAGACGATGTGCTGAAGCTGGAGCCCGATTGTGCGGATCTTCCCCATGTGCTGCGGGCGTATTTCGCGTGGAAGATGGGTCTTCCCTTTGCCCATCGGAAATGCGGCGCTGGATGGAAGGGCAATCCTCCGAAATGCGGCATGGAGCTCGTCGGAAACACCACGGAGGTTGAAGGAAAGACCCGGATTGAGGCGTTTCGGGAATTCGTGTTTCGCGTGATGAATGGAGTGCATTCGGGGGGAACGCGAACGGCACCGGATGCCGAGGCGAGTGATTTCTATCCTGTCGCGCTGACCCGATCGGCGTTGCGTCCGGGTACGATGTTTGCGGATCCTCATGGGCACGTGCTGCTGATTGCCCGCTGGCTTCCGCAGGAAATGGAACGGTACGGAATCCTCGTGGGTTCGGACGCCCAGCCCGATGGGACCGTCGGGCGGCGACGATTCTGGCGGGGCTCGTTTCTCTTCACGTCGAGCACGGAAGACGTGGGGGCGGGTTTCAAGGCCTACCGGCCCATTCGGTGGAAACGCTCGGACAACACGCTTCGAGCCTACGACAATTCGGAGTTGGCGAGCACGCGCAAGTTCAGGCGGATCAGCGGGGACCAGCACAAGGGGTCGACCTCGGATTTCTACGAAGCGATCGAGGGATTGATCAATCCGCGGCCCCTGGATCCCGTTGCGATGCAGGTCTCCCTGGTCGACTCCCTGGAGGAGTCGGTGTCCCGTCGCCTCAATTCGGTGAACAACGCCGAGGTGTTCATGGCGGATCAGGGATATGCCTCGGTCGAGATGCCCACGGGCGCATCGATTTTCCAGACGGTGGGTCCCTGGGAGGATTTCTCGACCCCCTCTCGGGACATGCGCCTGTTGATATCCCTGGATACGGTCCTGGGATTTCCGGACCTTGTTCGCCGTCACCCGGAAAGATTTGGGGCGAATGCGGAGTCGGGAGATGTTCTGGCCGATGCAGTGGATGCGGCACTGAAAAAAGAGATGAAGTCCCGCATCATCACCTACATGCGTTCGAATGGAGAGGCTCAGCGTCTCACGCTTCGGGTGGTTGCCTCCCGGGCCAGGGCGTTGGAGATGGCCTACAATCCGAATGATTGTGTGGAAATTCGCTGGGGGGCTCCGCCGGACTCTGCGGAGTATCAGACCTGCAAGCGATTCGCCTCGGAAGAGCAGCGCGATCGGATGGCGTCCTATCGGGAGTGGTTTGTGACCCGGAGTCGTCCGCCGCGGGGCGCGAGCGGGCCCTGAAACCGTGGGGATGTTCTCCGTTGCGTTTGACCTTCCGCTGGAATAGCCTCCGCGGCATGAACGCTTTGAATGCCTTTGAGATGTCGGACCTCAAGCGGATCTACAGGGTCCTGCATACGCAGTTGACGCGGGACCTCGACCTGCTTGATTCCGAGTTCCTCTCACAGCTCCAGACTCATTTGCAGCAGGCGGCGACCGCGGATGGCGTGGATGTCGGGATGCATGCGGACTGGGATCGGTGGTTGAAGGATGAGGAACCGACTGCGCGATTGAGTCTTGTGAAGGAGAACTGAGCCTCGGGAGGCTGCCATGAACTGGGATGCGCTGGCTGCGACCGTGTTGGATGGAGGGAGAATTTCCCGGGACGATGCTTTGGGGATGCTGCATTGTTCCGATGAGGAACTCGAGGCGCTTCTCGGCGCGGCGGAGACCCTTCGAACTCATCATTTTGGTCGGGAAGTGCATCTGCATGTCCTTCACAACGCACGCCGGGACCAATGCCCTGAGGATTGCTCATTCTGTAGCCAGTCTTCACGCTACGATACGGGAATTGGCGCGTATCCACTCGAGGATGTCGACACGCTCGTGGAGGCAGCCCATGCCGCTCGGGCGAAAGGAGCGGTTCGCTATTGCATGGTCACGGCCACCCGCGGACCTTCCAATTCCGATCTCGACGTGATCTGTGAAGCGGTTCGCCGCATCAAGGACGAGCTGCCAGGCCTTGAAATCTGCACCTCCCTTGGATTGCTCAACGAGTCCCGTGCAGGTCGTCTGGCCGAGGCGGGAGTGGATCGCTACAACCACAATCTCGAGACGAGTGAACGCAATTTCCCCAATGTGACGACGACCCATGATTATTCGGATCGTGTGAACACCGTGCAGGTCGCTCACGCTGCGGGAATGGAGTCTTGTTGTGGGGGCATCGTGGGATTGGGTGAGAGTCTCGAGGATCGCGTCGATCTCGCGTTTGCGCTCGCGGATCTCCAGGTGGCTTCCGTTCCCTTGAACTTTCTGGACCCGCGTGAAGGGACTCCGATGGCGCACCTTGTGAAGCCGAGTCCGGAAGACTGTCTTCGAACGCTCGCGATGTTTCGATTCGTGCACCCTTCTGTGGATCTGCGTGTGGCCGGCGGACGGGAAACCTGTCTGGGAGATCTTCAATCCATGGCCTTGCGTGCCGCCAATTCCATGTTCTCGGAGGGCTATCTGACCACCCCAGGGCAGGGAGTTTCCGATGATTTTCGAATGCTCAACGAAGCCGGCTATGAAGTCGTGGAGATGATCAACCGATGAGCCCCACCCGGCGTGAGCTGGAGGCATGGGATGATGCGCACGTCTGGCACCCCTTCACGCCTCATTCAGTCTATCGAGAAGAGGATCCCCTGCTCGTGGTTCGCGGCGAAGGCAACCACCTGATCGATCCTGAGGGCAATCGGTATCTCGATGCAGTCTCCTCCCTCTGGTGCAATCTCTTCGGTCATCGTCATCCCACGCTCAATGCGGCGATAGCGGCTCAATTGGATGAAATCGCGCATGCCACGTTTCTGGGGAACGCGACGGCGCCCGCGATCACGCTCGCCCGGAGGTTGGTGGAAGTCACCCCGGATCCCCTGACCCGCGTGTTCTATTCGGATAGCGGCTCGACTGCGGTCGAGGTCGCTCTGAAGATCGCTCTTCAATATTGGCAGCAATGCGAAGGGGGTGCGCGGCGAAAGCGTTTCCTGACGATGGCGAATGCGTATCATGGCGATACCGTGGGCGCCGTGTCGCTCGGAGGGATGGATCTCTTCCATGCCCGCTATGCTCCGCTTCTTTTTGATACCCTGAAAGCCCCGTGCCCCGATACCTATCGTCGCCCCGAAGGGGAGACGGAAGAGGCGTTTCACGCCCGGTGCATTGCAGAGACGACCGCGCTGATTCGGACGCATGGAGACGAGCTGGCCGGGGTCTTCCTCGAGCCCTGTGTCCAGGGTGCAGCCGGGATGATCACACAACCTCCCGGGTTTCTCCGAGCTGTCGCAGCGGCTGCGAAAGAGGCGGGGACCCTTCTGATTCTGGATGAGGTGGCCACCGGGTTTGGACGCTCTGGGGAGACGTTGTTTGCCTGTCAGCAGCAGGGCGTGGATCCGGATATCCTCTGCATGGCAAAGGGGTTGACTGGGGGGTATCTACCTCTCGCGGCGACCCTCGCGACGGAGCCCATTTTCGAGGCGTTTCTGGGACCTCCGGTGGAAGGGCGTACGTTCTTCCATGGACACACATATACGGGGAATCCGCTCGCTTCCGCGGCGGCGCTCGCCACTCTCGACATCTTTGAAGAGGAACGCATTCTTGAGAAGCTTCCGGCAGTGACGGAGCACTTCGCGGAGAGGGTCGAAAGCCTTCGAGACTGCCCAGGCGTGGGAGATGTTCGTCGATGGGGGCTGATGGCGGGGATTGAAATCGTCGCAGACAAGGCCTCTCGGCGCTCGTATCCGGCAGAGGAACGACGGGCCCAGCGCGTCTGTCGTGTGGCGCGGGATCACGGTGTGTTTCTCCGACCTCTTGGGGACACGTTGGTTCTGGTGCCGCCTTTGAGCATCCAGCCGGAGGAGATCGAGTGCATTCGTGCGGCGTTGGCTGCTGCTCTCCAGCAGGTGTGCGGAGATTCCTCATGACCTCGCATCGCTTTGTCGTGATGGGAACGGATACGGGCGTGGGGAAGACCCATGTGGGGGAGGGACTCTCGGCAGCCTGGAGAGCCCAGGGTCATGACGTCGTCGCGCTCAAGCCCATTGAAAGCGGAATCGCGACCGTGAGCTGGGAACAGGAGGATGGCGTTCGCCTCGCACGGGCGACCGGTCAGGCGTCCCCGGAGTGTGCTCTTCAGCGGCTACAGGCTCCCATTGCGCCCCCGGCGGCTGCCGAGAAAGAGGGGAAAACGCTCTCGTTCGCGGGAATGCTGGATTCGCTCCGGAAAGCGGAGGGGGATGCGGAGGTCACGCTCATCGAGGGAGCAGGGGGCGTGTTGTCTCCCCTGACCTGGGAACACACGGCCCTGGACCTTGCGCAGGAAATGGACGCGTCCGTGATCCTCGTGGCGTCGGATGCGCTTGGCTCCATGAATCAGGTGCGGACCGCGCTTCGTGTTCTCTGGGGCGCTGATCTGGAGGTGGTGGCCGTGATTCTTTCAGCGAGTACCGCTGCACAGGATCCGTCTCTCTCCAATCAGGACGGGTTGAGCCGTGTTCCGGAGGCCATCCACGCTCATCTGCTCCCGAGGACTGCGAACGTGGAGGAGACGGCCGACCATTTGAGCGCTCTCGCGCGGGAGCTCGTGGCGTGAACTGGATTCATGAAGCGCTCTTGAACCTGCAGCGGGTCGATCGTCTTCGGGACCTGCGAACGCTGGTGCCGCTGGATGCGCGTCGAGCGCTTCTGGACGGTCGGGAAGTGCGTCTCTTCTGTGGGAACGACTACCTGGGCCTCTCTCAGCATCCGGACGTGCGAGAGGCCATGTCCCAGGCAGCGAAGATGCATGGCATGGGTCCCAGGGGTTCGGCCCTGATTTGCGGCCATACGGAGGAACATCGGGGACTCGAGACAGATCTCGCGGAGTTGAAGGGATCGGAGGCGGCGTTGGTGTTTCCAACGGGTTACGCCGTCAATCTCGGAGTTCTGGCGGCCCTCGGGGGACCGGAGACGGCGTTCTTCTCCGACGCGCTCAATCACGCCTCCATCATCGATGGATGTCGGCTCGCGCATGGCTCGGTCTCCGTGTACCGGCATCGGGACATGGCGGATCTGGAGCGTCTGTTGAGCGAAAGCAGCGCCAGCCGAAAGGTCATCGTGACGGATACGATCTTCAGCATGGAGGGTAGCTGGGCTCCTCTCGCGGAGCTCGTGGAGTTGAAAAACCGGCTGGGCGCGATCCTCGTCATCGACGAGGCGCATGCGACCCTGGTACATGGTCCAGGCGGCGGCGGTGTCGCCGACGCTCTTGGATTGGCGGGTGATATCGAATTTCAGGTCGGGACCTTGAGCAAGGCCGTGGGCGCTCAAGGAGGGTATGTGGCGACCTCGGCTCCAGCGCGGAAATGGCTTTTGAACACGGCGCGCAGCTATGTGTTCTCCACCGCCCTGCCCCTCCCGGTGGTGGTGGCGGCGCGGGCCGCTCTCTCCGTGGCGCGTCGAGACCCCTCGCTCCGGGAGACGTTGCGAGCACGCATTGCACAGCTTTCGGAAGACCTGGGGACCCCCTTGACCTCTCCGATTGCCTCCATCGTGCTGGGCGCAGAGGAGCGTGCGCTCGAGGCCAGTGCCCAGCTGCTGGAGGAGGGGTTGCTGGTCCCCGCGATTCGTCCGCCCACGGTTCCCGTCGG
>Ga0302135_10001717_pt1 | contig 13131 bp, 10 predicted proteins | sample CBN3_surface_MG_FD_203119 | JGI IMG/M metagenome (GOLD analysis project Ga0302135, IMG submission 203119) | Marine microbial communities from Western Arctic Ocean, Canada - CBN3_32.1 | ecosystem: Environmental > Aquatic > Marine > Oceanic | place: Canada: Western Arctic Ocean | collected... | reverse complement strand
TCTAGGTTTTCGCGTAATAAATTACTCTTTTGTCATACAAACTAGATTGTTAGTCAGTTAGACTAACTTCTCGTCATTTCTTACACTAAACCTCGGATTGAGGGACTTCATCTATGCGTTCTAGCTCATTAAATCTTCGAATGTTTCAGTTACTTGGTATTCTTCTTATGACAACAACAGCCTCTTCTTTAGTACTTGCGCAATCCGCGAGATCAGAAAAAACCGTCATTGCTCATCGGGGAGCTAGTGGCTATCTCCCGGAGCATACTTTGCCAGCTAAGGCCATGGCTTACGCAATGGGTGCTGACTATATCGAGCAAGACGTGGTAATGACGAAAGATGACCAATTGATTGTGCTACATGATATTACTTTGGATAGAACAACAGATGTTGCTCACCGTTACCCTCAGCGAATAAGAGATGATGGTCGCTTTTATGCTATCGACTTCACCTTGGAAGAGATTCGAACTCTTAGTGCCAGCGAGGGTTTTAATTTGGTGGGTGGTGATAAACAGCAAGGGTATGCGCAACGGTTTCCTATGGCAACATCGCGATTCAGTGTTCCGACTTTTGCCGAAGAGATAGAGTTAATTCAGGGATTAAATCGATCCACTGGTAAAGATGTGGGAATTTATCCAGAAATAAAATCTCCCGAGTTTCATCGAAAGGCAGGCAAAGACATCAGTACTGCGGTGGTTACTCTATTGAAACACTATGGCTACACGGACAAATCTGACAAAATATATTTACAAACATTTAGTTATGCAGAACTAGAAATAATTGCTACGGAAATATTTCCTGCTATTGGGGTTAGGTTGAATCTTGTTCAGCTTATTGGCGGCGATGATTCTTATCGTTGGATGTTACAAGAAGACGGAATGACGAAGTTAGCAATTCATGCTGATGGTATTGGTCCAGAAAAAAGTTTAGTTATTTCGCGTCGTTCGACTAGGGAAAATGTAGAGATTTCCGAATTAGTTTCTAGGGCTCATGAAGCCGGCCTTAAAGTTCATCCATATACTTATAGATTAGATTCAGGGCAGGTGCCACAGTACGCTAGAGATTTTGATGATCTATTAAGGCTACACTATTTCGAGGCTAATATAGATGGAGTGTTTACAGATTTTCCAGATAGAGTGGTAGAGTTTTTAAAGGCGGCAAATTAAAATTCAAAAACTGTAACGTAATCCTAGGAATGCTGCACGGGGTGCGCCGGCTCCAAGAAATATAGGAATATCCATTTCATCGAATAATGGTAATCCTATTTCTGATGGTTCTTCGCCCAGTAGCCCAAAGGTTTCAAATTCTTCATCAAAAAGATTGTTAACTCTAGCGAATATTTCTAAATTCTCATTTAGTGAATAACGTGCTCTTAGACTTGCCACTGTGTATCCATCGACCTCGTTCAGCTGGTTTGATTCGTCGCCACGAATTATTTGACTATCATTGCTGGTAATGTCTAGACCTAGATTCAACCCATTGACAAAGTCATAATCTAATAAAATTTTGAATTGATTTTGTGGAATCCCAGGAATCCGGTCGCCGTTGCTAACAGATATTTTACCTTCATCATCGGCAAAGTTATGATTAGGACTGAGAACGGCAAAATCATCTTCAAAAGTAGCATTGATATAACTATAACTAAACACCCAATCTATAGACTGAGTTTTGCCGCGCAAGCTAGTTTCCACACCGCTTCTTCTGGTCTTATCGACGTTTGCGAACAACCCGGTTGAGCGACCGGTGGTTTGAAAAAGGATATCGTCAGTGTTGGTAGTATTGAAAAGCCCAAGGGAATAATTTAATTCAGAGATGAAGCCACGCACTCCCAATTCAAAGCTCTTAGCAATCACATCATTCAATGGAGGATCTGCGAGAAATGCATTGGGAAGTCGACACTCAAAATCAACGTCATTCGGGTCCTCACCATCGGCAATTGCATATTGCATCGCTAATTCGAAAACGCCTTCATTACAAGCTAATTCTATTGGGGTTGGAGCTCTAGAGGATTCGCTATAGGAACCATAGATATTATGCTCTGTACTTGCTTGCCAGGTCAGCCCCACTGCTGGGTTGATCCTACGGAAATTATGATCACCGTTTAACTCCGGTTGAATTCCGGATTTGTCTCTAAGCTGAACATCTGTATCGTTAGCGCGAGCAGAAATTGTTAGCGCTAGGGTATCACTTAGGTCCATAGTGTCGGTGAAATAGAGGCTGCTTGTTTCTGTCATCGCGCGAATAGATGTAGCTTCTTCACCCAGAAATGTTCCAGTGCCCAAGGCTTTAGTTAATCTCGTTATAGGATCAAGTCCTGCAAGCTCGAGGGCTGAATTGAAATATGATTCCCCTTTGAAATAAGAACCGCCAAGGATTACCTGATTACTGAAACCAAATACCTTTCCGCCGATCGTCCATTGAAAATCCAGCCCCGAGCTTTTCTGTTCACGATTACTTATATTATTAATGCCGCGATCAGAGAGAATGCCGGTCCCTGAAATCTCATCATCGGAAAAATGTTCCAAATTGAATTCATCATCGGCGTCAAGATATAGAGAAACTGTTTTGTTTAAAAAATCTTCAAGAGCATCTGCGCTTGCATATTGATTGTTACACAAGTCAGCAGTATTCAAACCAATTGCTTCGAGGTCCTCATCTTCGAGACCTTCGAGAAGTTGTGGACTGCCACCTAGTTTACAAACAGAGAACTCAGAACCATCACCATTAAACGAGTCTGTTTTGTTTTGACGGTAAAAAATATTGCCATTAAAATTTATATTGGCAGCTACTTGATGGCCTAAATCAAGACTTAGCATTTGCATGTCATTAGCAGTGATATCGGGGCCCGTAAAAATAGCTTCTCGATCAATATCGAGTAGTTGACTGGGTGCTGCGCCATTACCGATTAAGTCAGAATCGGCGTATTGCATGTTCAAATTAATTTCAGTGTGGTCTGCCCGCCAACCAATACTGCTGTAAAGATTTATTGCCTCGGATGCAGATTCGTCTCGCCAACCATCTTCATCAAAATACTCGACGTTCACATAGTAAGCCACTTGACCATTATTCCAGCCAGATTCAAAATTACTAGTAGCTCGTCCGAAAGAGCCAGCACTTACCTCAACACTATTACCTTGATAATCGAAGCCATTTTTCATATTGATCGCGAGTGAGCCACCAAGACTATTTAATCCGAAGAGTGGGTTAGCACCCCCCACCAAAGTGATATCTTGAATTGCCGATTGTGGGAGTAAATCCCAATTGACTGCGTCCCCGAGTGGCTCATTGATCCTTACGCCGTTTTGGTAAACTGCAAGGCCCTGAGCCAGGCCCAGTAGTGGTGAGGCAGTAAAGCCCCGGTACTGTAAATCTGGCTGCAAGGGATTATTTTGAGCGTCATTTAGGGAGATACTAGAAAAATTTTGTTTAAGGAAGTCAGCAATGCTAGTGGCATTGGAATTCTCCAACATATCGGAATTAGCCGCTTGCACAGGGAAAGGAATTTTTTTTCTATCGATACCCGCCCCACCAGGTGTTATCCCAATAATGATGATCTCTTCGATAATCTCACCTGAATTCTGTTCGCTGCTCTGAGCAGCACAGACTTGGACCACCAGCAGACTTGCAAATGTTATGAAAATCGTTGTCTTAATAGCTGTAAATCGTGGTTGCAGCATTTGTGGTTCCCTTAATTCGTTACTACTTTCTCGTTGCTATCTATTAAATTTTAGTTCGGGGACACCCCTTCAAGGCGCTGGCCAAAGCGGCATTTTAGCCGCCAAAAAGTATACCAGATGGGAGTTGTTCGTAAACTCAAAATTTGTTGTTATTAAGGTTTACTCGTGCAATGCAATCGGCGTTAAGAAAATTGACGTTGACACAAACCCTAGGTAGATTTAAGTCTATTCTGCTCTACTCTGTGGCGCGGATAATCTTCAGGGAGACGGAATGGCTACGGTATTGGTTACAGGTGCAAATAGAGGTATTGGGCTAGAATTTGTTCAGCAATTGTTGAATAGAAATGACCGAGTAATTGCAACTTGTCGAGATTTTGTAGCTGCCGCAGATTTGCAAACTCTTAAGTCTGAAAATCCCGAATTAGAATTACTGCAATTGGATGCAACCAGTGATGAATCAATAGATCAATTTGCCAGCTCACTTAAAGGCGTGGCTATTGATATCTTCATAAACAACGCAGGGGTTTATGGCCCACGAGACGCACAATTTGGCAATGTAACGAGTGAAAGCTGGGCGATAGTAATGCAGGTAAATGCAATTGCCCCTTTGTTATTAACTCAGGTTTTGATTGATAATTTCGCCAAGGGGAAGGGGAAAAAATTAGTCTATATCACTTCAAAAATGGGCTCTATAGAAGACAATCAGGGTGGTGGCTCCTATGTCTACCGGAGTTCAAAGTCTGCTTTAAATGCAGTAGTAAAAAGCATCGCCGTGGACTTAGGTCGAGAAGGGATCTCAGCTGCCGTCCTCCATCCAGGCTGGGTACAGACAGATATGGGAGGCCCTAGCGCTCTGATCGACACTCAAACCAGTGTTTCTGGCATGCTGTCTGTGATTGACAATTTGGATTCCGAAAATACCGGCAGCTTTTTCAACTACGATGGTACGATTATTCCTTGGTAAAAAAGTTTTGGCGTCCTTTAGACCAAGGCTATTAAAACGTAGTATCTCGTGAATAAATAAGTAAGACCGTGGAGACTAATTTCCCAATAGATCGCACTTATATCAGGCTCATCTCGAGTCGAACATATTGAGCAATCATGTTAAGGTAGCGGCCTTTTTCTCCTAAGCAGTTTTAAGTCCATGACCTCGAACACCACCAAGTTTAAATTACATTTATTATTGACATTTAGTCTTTTTTTCCAGAGTAGTACAGTTTTCGCTCATGGTGGTGTCGTCTCTGAAAATGATGTTTGCTTAATCAATATTAATTTTTTGCAGGCACACTTTACAGTTTTCCAACCTGAGTCTAGTCAAGACGATGAATTCTGCGAAGACATTCCCGACTTAACCCGTTCAGTGTTCGTTATGGAGTATCTCCACGATTTATTGCAGGACATGCGGGTCGATTTTCGGATTATTCGAGACGAAACCAACATTGGGAAATACGCGCAGTGGGAGGATGTTCAACAATTAGGTGATATTGATGCCTTAACTGTTTTCTATGAGCCGCCGAGAATCGAAGAAAGTGGATTTTTTAGCGCCAGCTATGATTTTGCAGATAAAGGTACATACATTGGTATCGTTACCGCATCACATCCCACTGAAGCACGTGATTACAATGCGGTATTCTATTTCCGAGTAGGAGGATTAAACTTAGGGTCATTGCCAATATTTGCTGCTCTGATACTCTTAATTCAGCTCGGCTACTGGTATTCTTATGGTGGTTATAAAGAGTTTCGTGCAAGGCGCCGATAAATTTTAGGAAAGCATTTTTTAACTCAAACGTATCCAGTGAGCGTCCATGAGCGCCAAGATTCTGAGGTTGAACAAAGCTGGTATTCCAACTTCTTGGTTGACTCGGGAGGAAACTGCAACATTGCTGGTTAAAGATCTGGTGATTTGGTCCTTGGGTAATACTGTGATGGAAATTCGTGGCGGATATAACCGTACGGGTGTGCAATCTATCCTCAAACTACCCAGTATCATTGCTTGCAATGGTAAGGTTCACAAGGAAAATTTTGATCCTCCGCTGGAGAACAAATTTCTCTTTCGTCGTGACAAAAATATTTGTCTTTATTGCGGCGCACAATTCCCTATTACTCAGCTTTCCCGAGACCATGTCTATCCGCTTTCAAAGGGTGGCCGTGATATTTGGACCAATGTAGTAACGTCCTGTCGCCGTTGTAACAATCGTAAGGCTGATAGAGTGCCAGAAGATGCCAGCATGGAATTACTGGCTATTCCATTCGTTCCTAATCAATATGAATTTCTTTACCTCTCCAATCACAATGTATTGGTAGACCAAATGGAATTCCTAAGTGCCAGATTTTCGCGACACATTAAGATAAATTAAACACGTTTATTTTTGAGAAAATCGCATTAATCTTTTAGAGAAATCCCTCACTCTATTTTCCTCTCTTTTCGCAGAATATTTCTCTATCCAGTTAGCCGAACAGCCCCCTATGAGCCCCCAACTGAAAATTTATGCTAGCATGACAAGGCTTGAAAATTCCTAAAGAAAAGACCAATGCATATCCCCATATTTAAAAACTTTAAAGGCTTCTTTCTGTCGCTTACCGCTGCTCTTCTGTGGGGTATGTTACCGGTCGCGCTGAAAGAGCTACTCGCCGGAATGGATGCAAGCACTATTGTCTGGTACAGATTCCTTGTCGCCGGCACAGTGTTATTGATTTGGCTTGGAGTGCGTGGTCAATTCCCAAATCTGGCTAAGGTAAATTCTCGAATTAGATGGTTCTTGGTGATCGCGGCGATTGGTCTCAGCAGCAATTACTATTTATTTTCTTTTAGTTTGAATTTTATAAACGGTGAAACTAGCGAAGCAGTGATTCAGCTAACGACATTATTTCTAATTATAGGCGGCGTACTAATTTACAAAGAATCTTTTGTCGGGATACAGAAAGTTGGCACAGCACTAATTGTTCTTGGGCTGCTTCTTTTTTTTAATGACCGTTTGAGCAATTTCGTAAATACCAATAATAGCGAAACCATCGGCGTACTAATCGTAGTTGTTGCCGCTATAACTTGGACAGTCTATGCGCTATTGCAAAAGCATCTCCTGTTGAAATTTTCTTCAGTTCAAATACTTTTTCTCATCTATATTTTTTCTACTTTTGCGTTAATGCCATTTATAACGCCAACTAGCCTTTTCCAATTGTCTGCTTTACAACTAGGATTACTGTTGTTTTGTTGTATCAATACTTTGGTTGCTTACGGGTGTTTCGCCGAGGCGCTGAATTGCTGGGATGCATCCAAGGTTAGTGCTACTCTCGCCTTGGCCCCTTTGTTCACCATCAGCTCTCTAAAAGTAGTAGTGCTTTTTTTTCCTAATTATGAATATTCAGACCGGCTAGGGTGGCTTTCCATATTGGGGGCTTTTTTGCTAGTAATTGGCTCGGCGCTGACAGCTCTAATGCCTTATATCTCCGAATGGCGCTCACAGAGGGGGGCAAATATTTCTGCGCAGTAATCTAATACTCTGCTAGTCTTAAGAATATTTCTGTCGTTTTGTATAACCGTTGACAGCAGAGTAGAAATGTTAAAAACTCCTGGCTCTTATATATAAACAGGCCATTCCAGAATTTGTGTGCTAAGTAATTCATATGTATTAATAATAATTATTGGATAAATTATGATAAAAATTAATTTTAACAAATCATTGTTTGTTTTAGGACTTCTGGTTTTCTGTAGTTCACTTTCCGCGAATGTTAGTCGTATTGAAGTCATTAGCCGCGAAACTTTGTCGGAGCCGGCAAGTAACTTTAGCTATGAAGCTATTAATGGTGTTCTATATTTGACCCTCGACCCTTCTGACTCTATGAATGCAGCGATTATCGATATCGCTCATGCACCAGTGAATGCTGATGGCTTAGTAGAATATGCTGCAGATTTTAAGATGTTGGTTCCGCCTGCCTCTATAGCCAATGGGGGGCTGCTCTATAACGTTAATAATAGAGGTCGCAGTCGAGTAGCTCCAGAAATTTCACTGAGCCACCCGATGAGCAAAATGGGTTTCACTTATCTAGTAACAGGCTGGATTAATGAACTTTCTCCAAGGAGCGGTAGGTTGAGATTGCATGCCCCCATAGTGGGAAGTGTGGAACAGCCTATTACTGGCGATGTCCGTTATGAAGTCAGCGTTGGCGAAGATTCAAATGATGTAAATATTGCTGGGGGTGGACACCTTGCCTATGAGCCGACACAAGAAGGGTTGCGTACAGCTACTTTGAATCACCGCTTGTATCAAGATGACCCGAGGATTGTAGTTGAAAGATCCCAATTCTCTCTCGATGTAAAAGCTGTAACCGACAGTAACCAACCTACAGTTACCCTAAACCTTGAGGGTGGTTTCCTCGCTGGCCATATCTACGAACTTATCTATGAGGCAAAGAACCCAGTATTGGCTGGTGCTGGCATGGCAGCTATACGGGATATGGTTTCATTGATTCGTCACGGCGGGGAGGCTAGTAACCAATTAGATCAGTTGAATCTTCCCGAGATCGAGAATACAGTTGCTTGGGGCAATAGCCAAAGTGGGCGACTACTGAGGCAATTCATGTATGACGGTTTTAACGTTGATCTTGCAGGCCGGAAAGTTTTCGATGGGGTTATTCCAGTAATTGCTGGTTCCGGCTACGGTATGTTTAATAATCGGTTCGCCATGCCAACCCGCACCAATGGTCAACACTCTAATCATTTATATCCCAATGATATCTTTCCATTTACCTATGGAGAAAGTACGGACCCCTTTACCGGTCTTACTGAAGGAATCTTAAGCAATGCCAGAGCATCAAACACAGTACCGAAAGTCATGCATATTCAAACTTCAAATGAATATTGGGTTCGTGGCGGATCCCTGCCTCACACCAATCCTCAGGGCACAGCAGATGCCGAGCTGCCTGCGGAGGTTCGCTTTTATACTATAGGTGGTTCGCAACACGGCTCTGGTAGTGGTGCCCCACGCGCCGCTGGTAACGGTCAATTACCACCAAACCCCAATATGTGGGCACCGTTTGCGGATTCGCTATTAGTCGCTATGTATAACTGGGTTGCTCACGATCAGCAGCCACCAGAATCGCGATACCCCCGTATCGCTGATGGCACTTTGGTGCCGTCTCACACAGAGAGGGGGATAAACAGAGGTGCCTGGAATAGGCTTTATGGTATCGACTATCCAAGCTCGATTTATACAGTAGGCTTTGCTAATTATGGAGATCGTTGGAGAGATGAACGAATTATCGATATCCATCCCAAAAGTACTGACATGTTCTACCGGACATTAGTGCCAGCAGTTAATACTGACAATAACGATTTTTCCCATAGCACAGTGTTGCCGCCATTAACACAAGTGCCGCTTGCAACATTTACTCCGTGGAACTTGCGCGCCGTTGTGACTGGGGCTGAAAAATCTTTAGCACGTCTCACCGGAGGTTATATCCCCTTCTCACCAAATACAGCAACAGCGGTGCAGTCCAGAGATCCGAGAAACTCGATAGCCGGGTTGTATTCTTCATTTGCGGATTACTTAGAAAAATACGAAGAGGCGACCGATACGCTTATTAAAGAAGGTTATTTGCTGCTAGGCTTTAAAGAAACTATCCTAAATATTGCTCGCAATAATAATACGGTGTTTGAATAAAAAATTATTAATATAGGTGACTAAAAAAACCTGTGTAGCAAGTTACTCAGGCCTTTTGTGTTTCTTAGTCGAATTATTATCTTGTCCGATTATTACAGCTTTGCTTTTGACGATATGTTTGCGGATATTGCACATCAATAGAATTGCCTTTCCTTCAGTATTAAAAGTTGCTGAGTCGGCATCTATAGTTTTGTTAATTTATTTTCTTACGGTGCAATTGTTTGACATAGACCTGTCCTCTTGTTCGTCAAAACCTTGATTGAATGATTGTATGGTTATTCAATATCTTGGAGTGTTGGGCAAAGCTAGATTTATTATTGCAAAAAGCGGGAAGTTCGCTGGAACTTTCTTGAGATGAGCTCGACGGAGGAATTTTGTGAATGCTGGATCAAAGCTTATCCTAAACTCTACTCAAGTCTGTTAAATAAATTACAGAGTGATTTGGAATCAGTCTAGTCGTAGATTCAGATTGGCCTAATCATCACCTGCTAGGTCAAGGCTAACGGGGGGGAGTCTTGGTAATGAGCAGCGATGAGGTGTGGCGTCGGTGCTTGCGTCAGCTACATTTTTCGCGCCGTTCAAGTTAAGAAAGCTTTGGTTGCCAGTTTCGCCTAGGCAAACAAGCTTATCACTACTACCACCATCCTTAATTAAGCCACCCCAAACGACATTAGGAATCGAACTGTCATTTTCTTCGAACCAGGGCACCAGGTAAGGGCTCTCGGTAGCTTCGCCACCATTTACGAAATTATTATCATGCACATAAATTTGTTCAGGGTAGGGATCATAGTTTTCATCGCTCACCACGCGGCCGTTCAATACAAAACTATAAATCATAATATTGAGGCTCTTGTTGCCTTCAAAGCGATTGCCAAAGACTTCGATGTTGTCATTTGCTAGAACTAATAAGCCTGAGCCAGCTGGAACATTACCAACTATATTTCCTTCTGGTGCAAAGTTTTCTTGGTTGTTATCAAAGATCTCATTATTAAAAATACGCGTGGACTGACCACCCTGAACTGGCAGATTAGGTAAATCAAATACTAGAATTCCACCAGTGTTATTGGTGGCTACATTGTTATAGACATCAGCAAAAGTAGAATTCTCAATCTCAATCCCAGCAACATTGTATTCTGCGCGAGAATTTCGAACTATAATTTGGTTAGACTGACCAACATAGATGCCAGCATCTGAGGCTCCTATTGCTATAGAGCCATCAATAAGTAGGTTTGTAGTTTGCACAGGGTAGATGCCGTAGGCACCATTTTCTGTGTGAGCTCCACGTGTCCATTCTGTGCGCACCCGACGAATGATGACATTGGTGCTTTGATTAATTTTAAGTGCATCACCAATGGGGTCTTCGATCGCTAGGTCCTCAATTATGAAGTCATCTGCGCTCACTAATAAACCTTCAGCACCCTGGACTTGGTTTTTGAACGAAAGAATCGATTCATCCATCCCTGCGCCACGTAAAGTAACCCCAGGGACCGTCAATGAAAGACTGCGAGTAAACTCATGGATTCCTGCAGGAATAGTGATGACATCACCAGGCTGTGCTTCAATCAATTGAGTTTGAAAGGTCTCTGCAAAACTTAGTTCCGGCGCCTGGGGTTCAGATTCTCCGCAACTTATAAGCACTAGTGGGACTGATAGAGCAAATAGTGATTCTCGGATGTTTGTCAGTAAAGTCATAAGTCTCTCCTACAATAGCGCGTCGAATTAAGATGATCCTGCGATATCTAGTTTCTGAAGGGGGTAGTAACCGGAACCCTAGAGCACAATAATGCCACAATTGATCAAATCTCGATATTAAAGGCAGCTATTGCCTTATTGAGGGTACCCCTTTCAAGGCTCAATATAACCGCTATTGAATTACTCTCGTGATCTCCAGACTAGCGGTCAACCACTTCAAACATCCAAGTATCACCGTTGGCGATAGATTCTGTGGAAGAAATACTGCCACCTCCATACTTACGACCAAACTCGTTAAGAATGGGTAGGACATTTGGCCCATCCATTACTCTAGCCAGACGTTGTTCATAGATTTTGCCATCAATTCTAAGGATAACTCGATCATCGTTTTCAAGGTAATGAGGCCACTGCTTCCAGATAGCTCCATAGTTGGTATTCATATAACCACTCACAATAAACAAGCGGTCATTATTTACTCCCAGCCAAACGATTCTAGATGTGCTTGGGTCCAGGGTCTGGAATTCTATTTCACCGCGATCTTTCAAGAATTCCCAACTATCAGGAGCTGCACTGATTTCTCCAGAAGAAAAAGGGCCACCAGAAAAGATTGCTATCGGGCCATCACTAAAGCGCATGCTGAATAGGAACACACCGATGGCTAGGACAATCGACGCAATGAGTATACCGACCCACTTTACCAAAACTTTCATTTCTTAAATCTCCTTATAAGTTTTATGACAACAAACCACTAATTGCTCGAATGCGATGACTTTCGCTATCAGTCACATAAACGAGTCCATTATGCACACAAACACCATGAGGACGATTTAGCTTACATAATAATGGGTCACCATCTGGTCCATCGCCTCTCTCTCCGCTGCCGAGTACCGTATCAATAATTCCAGTTGTCAGTGACATGCGCCGAATAACATGGTTTTCGGTATCAACGATGTACAGGCAATTGTCCGTTCTGGAATAGGCTATTCCCTTAGGGCCATTAAACGTCGCATCCATCGCGGCGCCGCCATCACCGGTATAACCTTTTTCTCCAGTCCCAGCGATGCGTTGTAAACGGTTGCCACGCAAATCCAGTTGATAAACCGCATTACCCTCCCGTAATACAAGATAGGCATTGCCGTCAGGGTCCGTATCAAGGGATCGAGGCCCAAGTAGAGGAGTTCCGGTTAAAGGTCCGCTGTCTGGAGTAGCTTCTCGCTCGCCGGTACCTGAGAGAGTGGAAATAATTCCAGTTTCTCGGCTCACAATTCGTAGTCGACTATTGCCAATATCGCAAATTAATAGATTGCCTTGAGAGTCGAAAGCAATGGAATGAGGCTGACGTAGTTGTGATACTACTCCTTGGCCCCCATCACCTGAATCTCCCGGCTCACCATTGCCGGCCAACGTGGTGACTAGGCCAGTTTGGCCTGCTATTCGTCTCACTGCGTGAGCATCCCGTTCCACCACATAGAGATTTCCCTGTTGATCCCAGCGAATTTCATGGGGGGCTGAGAATGCTGTTTCCAATGGGCGTCTAGATTCTGACATATAACCCTTCTCACCATTGCCAGCAACGGTACTCAGTCGCAGGTTTCTCAAGTCGATCCGCCGAATACGGCCGCTATCAACCTCGCAAAAATACAGGGCATTGTCTGGCCCCGGCACAATGCCGTAGGGATTGTTTACCATTGTTTCTGTGGCAACCACGCCACTGGGTCCTTCAACTTCATAGCCTGCTATGCCGTTGCCAGCCACCGTGAATACCTCTGAGCCTTGTGCGAAACTTCGCAGAGGAAAGCTTGCCAGCAAGCTAGAAGTTGCAACTTTGTGGAGAAATTGACGCCTAGAGGATGAAGTCATGGATTTTCCCTTTTTCAATTCTTTTCACCGACTATACAACAATCTTGAGCTTTCGTGCTGCCCAATGGGCTAGCTATTCTTAATTGATTGCGGTAAAAACAGCACAATAATAAGACTGTACCCTTAGGAGAAAACCATGTGTGATCAAGATACTCAAAAAGATGTAGACGAATATTTACGCCGCCATCCCGAAATGACTCGAAGAGACTTTACTAAATTCGCCACTGTTGCTGGCTTGGCCA
>Ga0302135_10001716_pt1 | contig 13142 bp, 9 predicted proteins | sample CBN3_surface_MG_FD_203119 | JGI IMG/M metagenome (GOLD analysis project Ga0302135, IMG submission 203119) | Marine microbial communities from Western Arctic Ocean, Canada - CBN3_32.1 | ecosystem: Environmental > Aquatic > Marine > Oceanic | place: Canada: Western Arctic Ocean | collected 2017-09-15 | reverse complement strand
TCGGCTCGGCCTCTTTATCTAGATCGATGAGCTTCGCGTAACAACCGTCCTCAAGGTTCGAGACACCCACTTCTGTCCAACCTGTTTCGTCATCACCAACAAGACGGCGATCCGGATCTGCCGAAAGGGTCGTCTTACCCGTACCGGACAGCCCAAACAGAATAGCCGTGTCGTTGCGCGCACCGATGTTAGCGGAGCAATGCATCGACAAAAATCCCTGCTGTGGCAGCAGAAAGTTCATCACGGTGAAGATGGTCTTTTTCACAAGACCGCAATAATCGGCTCGACCAGCAACGAGACAGATCTTGTTTTTAAAGTCGATGATCGCAGCCCGCCCTGAGGCCGTCCCATCACGTTCCGGCACGCACGTGAACGACTGCACATTCAACATCGTCCAACGCTTGCTCTCGCCGTCTTCGATGCCGTCCACATGTTTGGGGAACATGTTGTGGGCAAACATGGCGTGAACGGCATACTCGCCGACAAATCGGTACGGTACTGAGTAGGTTGGGTCGGCCCCGGCATAAACATCCTGAACATAAAGATGCCCGCCTCGGTCATTCAAATGTGCGATGACACGCTTTAACAAACCCTCGTATTTCCCAGGATCGAAGCGCTTCAAGTTATCTTTCCACCAGACCTCGCCATCTACTTCGGGCCACGCCACGGCGAAGGTGTCGCTCACTGGCCGGCCGGTGCAGGTCGGATCAGTGTGAAAAACAAGCGGCCCCTCCACACCAAGTTTTGTCGCAAAGGTTTTCTGTTCGGTATATGGGCCATCCAGCCGCACGCGGCCACGGTCGTTTGCAATCGACTCGTTAAAGAGCTCCTCTTTGCTCAGATTGTGTTTATAGGTAATACCGTTCAGTCCGAGCCGACTGAGCTGCTCGCGAAGATTCATTCAATTTGTCCCTAAGGTGGTCAAAACGTGCTTTCGACCACGGTGGAGGTTTTAGGAAAGCCAGATGACGCAGCAGCATACCGGCGAATACGGCAAGCCGGCAACCGCAGGGGCGCATTCTGCTTCATGTTTTGTGACCTAGCCGGCCTTTGGCAACTTCGACTTACCAACTCAAAAACCAAGCGCACAGCCATCCTTGCGTGACTCCGAGGCCGCATGCAGGACACCGCGCTCCCAGTCGACGTAGATACACTGACCGCCGCCATGGGGCGCATCCGCAGACTCCACCTTATGACCACGGCGGACCAACTCATCCAAAGTCTCGGTCGCAATGCCACGCTCGACGGCAAGCGCATCGCCCACGGGTAGGAATCGCGGTGCATCCACGGCTTCCTGCAAATCCATGCCAAAGTCGACCCAATTACTCAACACATAAGCGTGTCCCATGGGTTGATAATGCCCCCCCATGACGCCGTAACAAAGCACTGGTTTGTCGTCCTTGTAAACCATCGCGGGGATAATGGTGTGCATCGGGCGTTTACGCGGCTCGATACAATTTAAGTGTCCTTCTTCGAGACTGAAACAAACGCCGCGGTTTTGTAGCAGCACGCCGGTATCTCCAGCAAGAACACCACTGCCCCAGCCATAACAAACACTATTGATGAAGGACACCATATTGCGGTCGGCATCAACAACTGACAGATACACCGTGTCTTTGCCGGGCCGGTAGCCGGACGCAACCGGCGGCTCAAGGGCTTTCTCCGGGTCGATTCGTCGCCATTGCTCGGCGGCAAACTCCTTGGAGATCAACCGATCAACCGGGAGTTTGTTAAAATCGGGATCGGCGGCAAAACGGTCCCGCTCGGCCAGCGACAGTTTGTAAGCCTCCGCGAATAGGTGCACATGGTCGGCTCCGAACGGCGCTAACTCCGAAACCGCCACCTGTTCGACGATGTTCAACATCATCAATGCAGTGATTCCTTGTCCGTTCGGTGGCAACTCGAACACTTTGTAACCGCGGTAGTCACTCGACACCGGGTCGACCCAATCAGTTTCGTGCTCGGCGAAGTCGTCGAGACTGAACAGACCGTCATTAGCTTTGGAGAAGGCCACGATACGCTCCGCAACCGAGCCTTGGTAGAACGCTTTCGCGCCCTCTTTCGCGACTAGCTCCAGCGTCGCCGCAAGTTCCGGGTGTCGGTGTACATCGCCAGCTCGTAATGGCTCGCCGCCTGGTAGGTAGACGCGCTTCGAATCCTCAAATGCCGCCAGCAAGTCGCGGCCCTTCCGCCAATTATCGGCAACGACCGGAGTCACCGCAAAACCGTTCCTCGCATAACCAATCGCGGGTTGCAGAAGTTCTCCAAAGCTCTTGCGGCCAAAGCGCTCAACAGCCTTTTCCCACGCGTGCAGGGAGCCGGGCACCGTCGCTGCGTACAAGCCTTGCGCTGGCGCCTCGGTGTAACCTTTAGCCTGGTATCGTTCTAATGTGGCGGCGGCGGGCGAACGTCCGCTGCCATTCAAACCGTGTAATTGACCAGTGCTCGCCTCGTGATAGAGCAAGAAACAATCACCGCCAATACCGGTCGATTGCGGTTCGGTGACAGCCAGTGTAGCGCTCGCCGCGACAGCGGCATCCATCGCGTTTCCACCACTTCGCAAAACGTCCAAAGCGGTTGCAGTCGCCATCGGCTGACTGGTCGAAACCATTGCGCCGGTACTCATGACAACCGACCGACCCGGAAAATGTAAATCTCTCATCGCGCGGAGCTTCCCATTAAACTCAAAGACAGTTCGCTGACAAATACAACCTCATCAACTTCAAGCGTACGATTGCGCGCGAATGCTGATTTTGTCTCGCGAAATCATATTATTGAGTAGTTTACAGGCTGCGTAGATTGAGCGGATCGCTGGTGTTGGCGTATCGGTCATCTCACCAAGCTCAACCACCGACCCGACCAGCGCATCGACTTCCAAGGCCTTGCCGGCTTCAACATCCTGCAACATCGAAGTCTTGTGTTTGCCCACACGCTCGGCACCATTGATACGCTTCTCAAGCGACACCCTAAAGGTGATGTCGAGTTTGTGCGCAACGTTCTGGGCTTCGGTCATCATCTCCTCGGCAAGCTTACGGCTCTCGGGAAATTGGCAAATATCCACGAGCGTCGCGTGTGTCAAAGCGCTTATAGGATTAAAACTCAAATTACCCCAGGCCTTCAGCCAGATTTCGGCACGGATATTGTCCAGTATTGGCGATTTGAAGCCCGCCTCGATGAACATCGCGGATATCGCTTCAGCGCGCTCGCTAGTTTGCCCATCCAACTCACCAATGGGAAATCGCATACCTTCCACATGTTTGATGACCCCAGGTTCAGTAATTTCCGCGGCCGGATAGGCAATGCAGCCAATAATCTTTGCCGGATCAATCTTGGCTGTTATCTCACCAGTCGGGTCGAGCGAAACAAGCGCCTTGCCGTCGTGTGGGCCGCCGTGACGCTGGAAATACCACCACGGCAATCCATTTTGCGTGGTGAGCACAGTCGTTTCTGGACCGATAAGAGAGCAAATATCATCAATGACGGGGGCAATCTGGTGTGCTTTCAGAGCCAAAATGACTAAGTCCTGACTACCACATTCACGCATGTCGCTGGTCGCAGTGACATGACTAGCCACGTGCTCTGTGCCGTCATTCATGATGAGTTTCAGGCCATTCGCCCTGATCGCGTCAAGATGGGGCCCGCGCGCGATCAGCGTGACATCGACGCTAGCATCTAGTGCCAGCTTAACTCCGAGAAGTCCGCCGATAGCGCCAGCACCTACAACACACACTTTCATTGCACTCTCCGAACGACGCGCAGTCGTCTTCGTCACAAAAAGCCGCAGTTTAGAGAGGCTCGCCCGAATCCGCCATGGGGGACCCGAAATCAACCTCGCAGTCCACCGGAATAACCGCAATCGTAACGCGGTCGAGCCTTTCAAGCTGGCGCGTTAGAATGTGATAGCGTTTCTCTCACCGACAGTGAAGATGGATTTTAAGCACCAAAGCGACTTGCTCGGCAAATTTGCCCACCATCGAGTGGCCGCGAATCTGCTGATGGTGATGATGATCCTGGCCGGTCTCTGGGGACTGGCAAAGCTAAACACGCAGTTTTTCCCGAACTTCGCCCTCGATTTCGTCAACGCACGCGTGACCTGGACCGGTGCCACTGCGGAAGACGTTGAAAATTCGATCACCGTGCCCATCGAACAAGAGCTTCGCTCACTGGATGGATTGCGGGAAATGACTTCGTCCTCCACCGAAGGCGTCTCAACTATCACCATCGAGTACGACGAAGGCACCGACATGGGCGTCGCACTCGACCAGGTTAAGGAGCGCCTCAGCCTGGTACGTAATCTGCCGACCCGAGCGGATGAGCCGGAAGTCACCAAGCTCGTTCGTTACGAACCCATCGCGCGAGTGTTAGTCACCACCCGGGAAGATCTTCGCGGCATCCGTGTCTTGGTACATTCACTTGAACGAGAACTGCTCGACCGGGGCATCGCAAAGGTCGCCGTGACCGGCCTGCCCGCCGAAGAGATTGCCATTCAGGTTTCCACCGCGGCACTGCGAGATTTGAACTTGTCACTGTCGGACATCGCTAATCGTATAGCAGGGCTCAGTCGCGACATGCCCGCTGGCACCATCGGTAGAGACGAAGCAGCACGACAATTGCGCGCCTTAGAACAAATGCGTACCGAGACGGAATTCGGCGCCTTACCGCTAGTGTCTGATTCGACTGGACGGTTGGTACGACTTGGCGAGGTCGCGACTATCGAAAGACGTCCTCGCAGTGGCGAAACGCGGCTCCTCTTCAAGGGCAAACCGGCCGTCGAACTAAGTCTTTTGCGGACTGAAAACACCGACACACTGAAAGCCGCCCGCATTCTCAAACAGTGGATTGAAGACACCAAGCCGGTGCTACCACCCGGTGTCGAGCTACACGTTTTTGAAGAAGGTTGGACGCTCATCAAGCAACGCATCGAGCTGTTGCTTAGGAATGGGGCCGGCGGCCTGGTGCTGGTTGTGCTCATCTTATTTTTGTTCATGAACGGCCGCGTCGCCTTTTGGGTGGCAGTGGGTATACCGGTTTCGTTCATGGCAACACTCGGTGTTTTGTATCTGGCCGGTGGCAGCATCAACATGCTCAGCCTGTTTGCCATGATCATGACACTGGGCATCATCGTCGACGACGCCATCGTCGTCGGCGAAGATGCGCTTGCACACTACGAAGCCGGTGAACATCCGCTCCAGGCCGCCGAAGGCGGTGCCAGACGTATGTTCGCGCCCGTCATGGCGTCTTCCTTGACCACGGCCGCGGCATTTTTACCGCTCATGATGGTCAGCGGCATCATAGGCAACATCTTGTTTGACATCCCACTGGTTGTTATTTGTGTAATTGCCGCTTCGTTAGTGGAGTCTTTTCTCGTGCTGCCCGGTCATCTCAGGGGCAGCTTCAACCGCATCCATCATCGACCACCAACCGCGATTCGAGCCGCACTAGACAAAGCATTCAACAAGTTTCGCGAAGGACTCTTTAGACCTGTGGTACGTTGGACGGTCAATAACCCGGCCACCCTGATCAGCCTGGCGTGCGCACTTCTTGCACTGGCCCTCGGACTCCTCGCCGGCGGACGCTTGGCGTTTAACTTTTTCCCGTCCCCGGAAGGGACGATCATCCACAGCAACATCGGATTCGTCGCCGGGACACCTGCCGCGCGTGTTGAACGGTTCCTGTTGCACGTCGAAGACAAACTCATGGAGACACAAGAATCGTTCGGTGAGTCGCTCGTCGATACAGCGGTGATCCGCTTAGGCAGTGCCGTCTCGGCCGATGAGCGCAGTGTTCGAAGAGGCGACCAATACGGCTCCATTCGAGTGGAATTGACTGCACCTGACACTCGCAGCATACGAAATTTAGAGTTCATCAACCGCTGGCAGACGAGCGTCATTTTGCCACCCGGGATTGAGACCTTCTCCGTCTTCGAGCTAAAACCAGGACCACCGGGGCGAGACATCGACGTACGTCTACACGGAACTCAGGCGGCAACGCTCAAAGCCGCCGCCTTAGAATTGGCGGAAACTCTGTCGACGGTGCCTGGTGTGATTGGCGTGGAAGACCAACTCCCATTCGGGCCAGAGCAGTTGATATACAGTCTGACGCCACTCGGCGAAACGCTCGGTCTGACGGTGGAGTCTGTTGGGCAGCAACTCCGGGCAGCCTATGACGGTCACATCGCGCAGATCTACCAAGACGGTGACGATGAACTGGAGGTACGCGTCGTCTTACCGCAAGCAGAGAGAAACGTCCTGTCGAGTCTGGACACGCTCGGTGTCGTCTTGCCGAGCGGAATAACGGTGCCGTTGCCGAGTGTTGTCATGTTCGACGTACGCCGAGGCTTTCAGAGTCTCACCCATACCGATGGCAGATTGTCCGTCCAGGTCGCTGCGGATGTCGATCCCGCATTGGGAAACACCAACGAAATTATTGATGTCATTGCGCAATCCAACCTGCCTGAATTGGCGAAAAAACACGGCATTGAATACTCGTTCGAAGGACGTAATGCCGACCAATCCGAAACCCTGGCGGACATGCGTCGCGGCGGATTGTTGGCGCTCGCGATGATCTATCTCGTGCTCGCCTGGGTGTTTGCCTCTTACGGCTGGCCACTCGTTGTGATGATGGCCATTCCGTTCGGACTGATTGGCGCACTCACTGGGCACTGGATGATGGGTATCGAACTCACGATCTTGTCCTTGTTTGGTATCTTCGGTTTGTCCGGTATCGTCGTGAACGACTCAATCATCCTCATTACGTTTTACAAACGCTTGCGCGAACAAGGTATGGAAATGATGGAGGCCATCGTCGAGGCCGCGTGCCAGCGTCTGCGGGCGGTACTCCTCACCTCTTTGACAACGATCGCAGGGCTCCTGCCGTTGTTGTTTGAGACCTCCTTACAAGCCCAATTCCTGATACCGATGGCGGTATCCATCTCGTTCGGTCTTGCATTTGCGACCGTGCTGGTGCTGCTTGTTGTGCCAGCTATGTTGACCGTTCACGAACACGTTGCCGACCGTTTTCAAAGTCCACTTGAACCCCAATTCGATCAAACTCAAAAAACATGACTCACCCGGCCCTTGTCAATCGCGAGACCACTCTCAAACCGCCGTTGAAATGGGCAGGCGGCAAACGCTGGTTGGTGCCGGTACTTGAGAAACTTTGGCACAACACGAAAGCCAAGCGGTTGGTGGAGCCTTTCTGCGGTGGTTTGGCGGTTTGTCTTGGCTTAAAACCAGAGCAAGCGCTGTTGAACGACGTCAACCCGCATCCGATCAATTTTTACAAGCAACTGCAAAAAGGCCTGCAAGTCAAAATCGCACTGCGCAACGAGCGCGTGCTTTATGACGCTCATCGGGCGGACTTTAATCGGATCATTCAGGGGCACCACCGTGACACGAAAAAGGCCGCGAGTCTGTTCTATTACTTGAATCGCACGGGCTACAACGGCTTGTGCCGTTTCAATCAGAAAGGTCTGTATAACGTGCCATTCGGCCGTCACGAGCGTATTAACTATCAACGAGACTTCAGCAACTACCAGCAAACACTCACGCAGTGGGCCTTCCAGTGTGGCGACTTCGAGACAATCGCGCTGGAGGCAGACGACTTCGTCTATGCCGACCCACCATATGACGTTGAATTTCGGCAGTATTCTGTCGGCGGCTTTGATTGGTCATCACAAGAGAGGCTAGTCGCGTGGCTGGGCGAGCACACCGGTCCAGTAGTGCTTTCGAATCAAGCAACACCGAGAGTCATTGAACTCTACCAGCAGTTTCGGTTTAAAATTCGCTACTTGGATGCACCGCGAATGATTAGCTGCAATGGTGACCGGACGAAAGCCCGGGAGGTGTTGGCTACGCGTAATCTTTAGCTGTTCGGTGACATTGGTTTGTTTCGCTGTTCATCGCCGGTGCTTAGTTCTACCCCCCTCGCCTCGGTCTGCTCGAGGAGAGGAAGATTTCTTTTCATTCCTGTTTTTGGATACCCTTAAGCTAACCAAACTAGCCCCTCGGTTCTAAACACTTCGTGCAGCCTCACACAGATTGCGCAGCTTGGCGACCGCTAGCTCGTGACCGAGCAGACCGAGACCGCAGTCGGGCGCGAGCATGAGTCGGTCACGGTCGATATGCTCCAGCACTTGTCCCAACCGCACACGGATTTCCTCACTGTCTTCCACTCGACTGGTGCCGATATCGAAGCAACCGAGAATAACGGTTGTTCGCTGAAACAATTCGAACAAACGCCCATCGTTGTGTCGATGAGCATCTTCTAGCGACACCGCTTGAATTGAGGACTCGTCCAGAGAAGGGGCCACCTGAAGATACGCTTCCTTCGGTCCTTTTGGACAGATTTCGGCGTCCAAGCTGCCTGGATAACTGCAGCAAATGTGTATGGTGCGCGTCACCGATCGTGGACACTTGTGAAATGCGCGTTCTAAGTTCTCGATGCCGAACTCGAGCACTTTCGGCACATAACGTACAAAGACCGGTTCGTCGAGTTGGATGTGTCGACACCCGGCATCGGCCAGCGCGCGGATTGCTACATTCAAGGCATCTGCATAAGCAGCACCACATTTGGCCTCGTCATCGTAATAATCGTCGCCGGTGGTATCGCGTGTCGTCATCGGTCCAGGCATGGTGATCTTGACGGGTCGGTCGGTACACGCTTGTGCACGTTTCCAGTCTCTGGTGATGTAATCATCCTTCAACGAGATCGGCGCCACCGATGTCGGGACGCGCGTGACGTAGTCACCAGCGCGCGCGTCACGCTCCGTCAATCGCTCGAAGTCTATGCCGTTTAAGTGTCGACAATGATAGTGGATATAGTTTTCGCGAGGGACCTCACCATCAGTCGGAATATCAATGCCCGCATCCACTTGCGCGCCAACCACGTCTCGCGTGGCTCGTTCTAACAGCGGCGGCAAATCGTCACCCAGCTCTTCCATGGCAGCCGCCCAGCGCGAGGTGGGCTCAGGGGAATTTGTTCCATCTGGGTCATTGAACCAATCGGGTAGCTTTAGATACTCCGGTTTGGGAAACGCGCCGATCGCTGTTGTTCTCAAGGCCATGGCTTTTTACCGTCGGTTGACTGTTCAGTTTATAGAGCGTCCTAAAGTATCGGGCGCCGATGTTTTACACCACCCTGGCAAGGTCAATCGACACGTCGGGCGGAAAATCTAAGGCGCACATAATCGGCCGTCCAATTACCTTGCGCATCGCACAACGTGGGCCGCAACGCCTCGCGCACCGCCTCTAGGAAAACGCTTCGCTCACTGACTGGTAGTGCACCCGTGAAGCTTTGAGCGAAAGTTTCCAACCAACCGACAATGTCTCCAGGAAGCGGCGTCGGTCGTTCGAACAATTCAATCATTGTCACTGCCAATCCAGCCGCTTCGAGCACGCTCCGGTACGCTTCGGGTTGGGGGAAATACCACGGGTTAAGCTCATCGGAATCGATTCCACGCTGCGCTAATTGCCCGCTAAGTGCCTCGACAATCGTCTTAACGTTATGTCCACCACCGAATTCAGCAACGAACCGACCACCCGGCCTTAACGCACGCCTGACACCGGCAACCACATCATCGTGGCGCGGCATCCAGTGCAACGCAGCATTGCTGAACACCGCATCGAACTCACTTTCGTACGTCAACTCTTGCCCGTCCACGACGTGCGCATTGAGACCCAGTTGACACGCCGCCGCGACCATCTCCGGGCTTGCGTCTACTGCTACCACCTCACATCCTAAGCTCACTAAGTGGGCGGCTAACGGACCATCGCCACACCCAAGGTCCAGGACTCGCTCACCTGCCCGCGGCGCCAACAACGCAACAACCCCACTACCGAGGTCGGAAACGAATCTTACATTTTCAGCATATTGGTCAGCGTTCCACTGTTGCATATTCGAATTCAATTCCAGACTGAAAGTCGTTTTACTCTGTCACGAATGCAACGGCACAACTGCCCCTAAAAAAACCCGGCAAGCTGCTCCAGCGTTTGAATATCGTCAATGTGTGACTAGGTTGGCCTAAAATTTAAGCCCATCTTCATCTATAAGTTACTGTGGCCATGGGAATTCATCGCACAGCGAGAAAGATACCGACAACGTGACTGAACGCAATATTAACGTGCTCGGCAGGTATGACGTTATCCGAGAAATCGGCTGCGGCTCCATGGGCACGGTTTATCTTGGCCATGATCCGTTTAAGAATCGTGACGTCGCAATCAAGATTGCACACCCGGAGACAGAGCAGATTGAGAGCGCTCGCGGTCGATATCGAAAACTGTTCTTCAACGAGGCCACAGTCGCTAGCCGATTGAAACATCCAAACATCGTCGAGGTGTTCGATGTCGGCATCGAGGAAGACGTTTGGTACATCGTAATGGAGTACGTCGCAGGCGCCCGCACATTGCACGACTTCACCCGTGCGGACAAGCTGATGTCGATGGAAGACGTGGTGCTCAACATCTTCAAATGTGCCAAGGGCCTCGACTATGCACATCGCCACGGGGTCGTACATCGTGACATTAAACCGAAGAACATCATGCTGACTGCAGACCACGAACTGAAGCTCTGTGATTTCAGTATCGCACTCACGACCAAGAGCGATGTCACGGAAAGCACGCAGATACACGGCTACGTCGGCTCCCCGCTTTATATGTCACCAGAACAGATTCGTATGGAGAACGTCACCAATCAGACCGATATATTTTCGCTTGGTGTCGTTTTGTTCGAACTGATTACCGGCCAACACCCCTTCGAGGCAAACAGCTTGCCGGCCATCACGCACAAGATTACCTCGATGGCACATCCGCCATTGCGCGAGCTACGCTCGGACGCGCCAAAGATTCTCGCGCATATTGTCGACCGCACTCTCAGCAAAGACCCAGCAACCCGCTACAAGATGGGATTGGACTTGGCGGCCGACCTGTCGCTCGTGTTCGCCCGCATCACACCGGCGGACGAGCAGTTACCAGGCGGCGAGAAGTTCAATCTTGTCAACAGATTGAGATTTTTCGATGATTTCAGTGAAGCAGAAATCTGGGAGGTCATCAACGCAAGCCTCTGGCAGGAGTTTCCGCCAGACTACGAGATTATTCTCGAAGGTGACGTCGACAACTGCTTCTACGTAATCATCACTGGTGAGGTCATGGTGCGAAAAGGCACTCGCAAAGTCGATACGCTCATGCGCGGTGATTGCTTCGGTGAAATGGGCTTCATCGCCCGTCAGCAGCGAAGCGCGAGCGTCATTGCGACGTCGCCCGTCACGGTGATGCAAGTACGGGCTACACTTATGGAACGTGCATCGCTCAACTGCCAGCTTCGCTTTCATAAGGTTTTCCTAAACACCATGGTAAGGCGTCTTTCGCGCACAACCGAACAGTACAGCCAATCAGGTAACAAATAGGCTGGCCGATAACATGCAAAACAAGCGTCATCACGACGTTTGACGCCAAATTCAAGCGCCAAAAACAATAAGAATCGGTTGACAGACTCTAGAGCGCGCAATTTCGGCAAATACGAACTTGTCAAAGAAGTCGGTAGAGGCGGAATGGGTACGGTCTATCTCGGCCACGACCCGTTTGCAGACCGACAGGTTGCCATAAAAGTTGCACATCTGGACGCCTTGGTAGACGAAGCATCAGGCAATCGATATCGCAAACTTTTCTACAACGAAGCAAAAATTACCAGCATGCTCCGCCACCCCAACATAGTTGAGGTATACGACGCAGGTTTTGATGAAGATCAGTGGTTCATCGTCATGGAGTACATGCCGCGGGCGTACGCTGCACGAACGCACAGGCCCTGAAAATTTGCTGCCGCTCGATGAGTTGATACGAGTGATCTTTAAGTGTGCAAAAGCTTTGGACTATGCGCATCGAAAAGGCGTCATACACCGCGACGTCAAACCCAAGAATATTCTGCTCACCGATTCTGGTGACATCAAGGTCAGTGATTTTAGTGTCGCACTGCGCACGGGATCGGATGTCACGGATACGCAAGTCGATGGGTATCTGGGTTCACCGCTCTACATGTCACCTGAGCAGGTCAAGGGCGAGTCGATCACCTCGTGTTCGCACGTATTCTCGCTAGGTGTGATGATGTACGAGCTGCTGACCGGCAAGGCTCCGTTTGCGGGCAACACCATTGCCACCGTGATCTACCAGAGCACTGCGGCGGAATTGTCGAGCGCCGCGTCGGCCGCGAAGTTGCGGCAACCGCGACCAACAGCCCAAGCCTGTGCAGTCCGGAGTAGTTCGGTCGCCACGCCGACCCGCCGTGCACCACAGTTTGACGAACAGTGCATCCAAAGAGCCAACCGGCGAAGTTTCACAACCGTCGACTCGCGTAGGTAGCGAAACTTCAGTGAAACCAAGCGGTTGGTCATCAGAGTCGACGCTGACTAAAGCCGCATACTGGAATTTATTCGCAAACACATACTCGATGTCAGCACGATGAACATCTAGTTCAATCGTCGGGCGCAAAGCACATCGAAACGTCAACCACGCGTCGATATCATCATCGGTGACGGGACGGACATTCATGCTGCTACTGGGCCCGGCTAAAACGCCGCAGCATCAAGCTCCATTAAGGTGCCCGCGCCAGCACGAATTGTCGCGCCCAGCGTCTCGACTTGCGGCAACAAACGGCGCATGAAGAACCGTCCGGTCTTAAGCTTTGTGTCATAAAACGAGGCATCTCCGTTCGCACCGCCCGCGAGCGCCCGTTCGGCCATCATCGTCCACATGTAAGCAAGACTGAGCAAACCCATGAAACGCATGTAGTCCGTTGAGACAGCACCTATCTCCGCGACGGACTGGTCGCTTTGCTCGCGAATCCAATCAGTGCACGCCGAAATACCCTGCAGCGCTCCTGCCAGCGGCTCAACAAAGTCCGCAAGGTTCGTATTAGCTTGATGGCTATCAACAAACACTTGAATCCTGGAGAAATAGGTATCGGTCAGTCTGCCACCATGCATCGAAATCTTCCGACCAACCAGGTCCAGCGCTTGTACGCCATTCGTTCCCTCATAGAGCTGCGCAATGCGTGCATCACGCACCATTTGCTCCATCCCCGACTCGCGGATGTAACCGTGCCCTCCCAGCACCTGCATACCTAAATTGCATACCTCGCTGCCGATGTCAGAG
>Ga0302135_10001715_pt1 | contig 13147 bp, 19 predicted proteins | sample CBN3_surface_MG_FD_203119 | JGI IMG/M metagenome (GOLD analysis project Ga0302135, IMG submission 203119) | Marine microbial communities from Western Arctic Ocean, Canada - CBN3_32.1 | ecosystem: Environmental > Aquatic > Marine > Oceanic | place: Canada: Western Arctic Ocean | collected... | reverse complement strand
AAGGGTGATCGTGGTACGGATAGGGGTAATATCGTAGTAGTTATCACCAAAGTTTACATATAGCTTCAGATTAGTCCCGATTCCAACATACTTGTTACCGGAATCGGTGACCCAATCGTGAAGCTTTCTGGCAGTTCCTAAGTAGGTCGCTAGAACATACTTAGTCCAACCACCGATCTTCTCAGCAAATCCCTTACGAAATCGCACCTTATCAGAATCATACCAAGTACCCTGCGCGGAGTACCTAGTACCATCCGTGAAAAGCCCAGCTTTGGGCGAGATTTTAGTAAAGGGCATAGCTATTATTCCTTAGCGATACCGTTACTCGTCTTAATCGTTAGGCAACGCTTATTCGGATCACCGCTATCTAGGTCACCCCCGACAATCTCATCACCGGGACGCATCCCTATGCCTATGAGAAAAGCTTCCCACTTGGACTGAGCATCAATGTGTACATCGCGAGATTGATTTACGGCCTGAAGCAAGTTTTTAGCTAAATTGGCTTGCTCCAAAGAAAAACGAATATCTCTGGTAAGTAGCCCATTCGGCTTTTCCTCAATTGACATATCTTCACTTTCTAGCATTGGTGACTCTTTCCTTGAGGTTGCCCGTTTCCGCTTCAATCGCCGCAAGGCGTTCCCCATGATTATCCACCTTTTCGTCCAGCCTGTTAACAATTCGCTCAATCTCCATAATCGAATGCCTTGCTCCATTTAATCCGCTTTTCACTCCAGCCCAAGCCGCACCCGCAGCGGCTGGGATCGCGAGGAAAGATAGGATTTCCCCCACACTATCCTCCATTCGGTCCCAGCGGGGACTCTTTCTCAGGCTCGACAATTACACGACCATCATCGTCGGTCCATCCCGTTTCCATCATATGTGGATCGCAACGCTCTGCCACAATCATCCAACTCACGGTATCGCTGGAACTCGCCTCCTCGCACTCAATCGTGAGAGTGTTTCCTTCGACTGAGCCACGGACTGCGTCCCACCCGCTGTCATTCTGTATCCACGCCTGTGGGTCGCGGCACAGAAGCTCCCATGTTCCTGCGCTCATGCCAGCAGCTTCGTCTAGGTCCACGGTCGCGGAGCCACCAGAAAGATTAGCGACACCCCTATAAATTAGATCTGCTTGCGGCCCTTCTATGAAACTGTGGACGAGGTAGTGCGTGTCCGTTTTGGCTGGCAGCGGGTGGGCGATTTTAAAGCTACCTGAACCCTTGGAGACAGCACCTGTAACAGCTAAGTCTCCGGCCATCTCCACGTTACTCGTAAAGTTGACCACTCCCGTTTGCTTAATTCTAAACCGCTCCGCGATCACACCATCGACGGCGGTATTGAAGCGCATCTGTCCGTCACGGGTGGAAGCCGTGGAGGTCCATGTCCCAACTTTGTCCACGGTGATCGAACCCGCATACCGCTCGACTCCGCCATTATCGGACATCGAAAATACCAACCCGCCGTCCGTGGTCGAGCCTGTAGCAGTGTTCCAAAGGTTCAGGCCCTTTGATGCTGATGGCGCTGCCGTCGCTGTGTACTTGAAGCGCCCCATGTTGGTGTCGGATGCGTCCTCAACAACTTCCAGTGCGTGGCCAGTCCCAGCACCTGTACCCATTCCGACATTATCACCGAACGACACTGCCCCGGTCCCCGTATGGATCGCGTAGTTGGTGCCACCGCTCGTCTGGTTCTCAACCTTCAACCCGTACAGGTTGGTGATAGTAGAACCCGAGCCTTCGTAGCCCGACTCTATCAGGATTCCGTATGTATTGGCTTGCGTGAAAGATTCATTGATTGTGGCAGCAAGCACCCTCACACCGTAGCCACTCGCTGTGGCATCACTCGTAAATGTCGGGTTGACGTTGAGGCCGTATTGGCCCGTTCCCGCCATGTCGTTCGATGTGATGTTCAGGGCGACTGCGGCGTTGGCTGCGGAACCGATGCCCAGCAAGCCAGCGAATGTGACATTGCCCGTGGTCGAGAGCGTAGTTCCCGAAATCGCACCAGCAGTTAGAGCCCCACTTCCTAATGTGCCCGTGGTAACCAAGTTTTCATTACCAAAGGTTATCGCGCCAGATGTGTCGGTGATCGAACCAGCGCCTAGAACTAGGGTTCCGGGCTTGACGGTAGTAGTCGCTATGACATCGTCTACCCACAAATTCGCCCAACGCACTCCCGTTGTACCCAGATCATCTGTAGAATCGGTATCTGATACAACATTGCCGCCATGAGTTGTAACGCCCGTTAGTGTACTAGCACCGGCTACCGACAGGGTGCTACTCAACTCCAGATCAGCAAGCGCGTCCAAGACAGTCGCTCCAGATCCGGCACCATCGGTGAATATTACCGCAATTTTTCCTGCGGCTATTGTAATATTGTCCCCGGAACCCTGACTGATAATGATGTTTTGAGCGCCGCTTGTAGCATTCTCTATGAACCACACCTTGTTAATGGTGTTCGGTGCCAGAGTAATGGTACACGCAGAGTCCAGAGTGCCTGTGTATTTCAGGAATAAAGCACGGCCTTCATCAGCCGCACCATCTGCTATGGTAGTAGTATGAGCGTCGGCGTTAGTTGCAATCGCTTCCGTACCAGAACCAAGGGCATCTGCTATAAGCTCTAGGTTCGTGTTGGTGGAAGTGCCCCAAGTACCTGATTCGGCACCTGTAGCAATTTCCTTCAATCTCAAATTATTAACGTATGTTGCCATTTTTTATTCCTAGATTCTTATGAGGGCACAACTTCCCAATCAGGCGTTTGCGAATCGGATACCCCAGACCATCCCGGTGTTTGTGCGTCATCTACAGCAGCCCACCCCGGTGTCTGTGAATCCGGCACCTCCGACCATCCCGGTGTTTGTGCGTCATCTATCGCTCCCCAATCTGGTGTCTGAGAATCATCTATGATGCTCCATACATTGACTCCAGTTATTCCCGTTGTTCCCACCACACCCGTTACTTCGATATTCTGACTAACGCTCGTCGTAACGCTTCCTACCGCACCCGTTCCCGCTACTCCGGTGACGGTTACACTTCCATCTCCTGCTACCGTTACCGAACCTACACCACCTGTCGCCGCGATCCCGGTTGGGGTAACATTTGCATCAGCCGTTACCGATACCGAACCAACTGCGGCTGTTCCGGCCAATCCTGTTACCGAAACACTTCCATCACCTGTTACCGTTACGGAGCCAACTGCACCCGTTCCGGCTATTCCCGTCGCCGTAACATTTGCAGTACCCGTTACAGTGACGCTTCCTACCGATGCTGTTCCCGCTAGACCAGTGACGGAAACATTTGCATCTGCGGCTACCGTGACCGATCCTACTGCCCCGGTACCAGCAACCCCTGTTACGGTAACATTGGCATCGGCTGTTACTGAAACACTTCCAACGCTACCCGTTCCAGCTACACCCGTTACTTCAACGGGTACTGGCTCACCCCAAGTACCGGAACCCCAAGTAGATCGGCCCCAGCCTGTTATATTTGCCATGCTACGCTATGCGGATAATCGCGTTACTCGCATCTGCCGCAGGAAAAGCAATCGTGAACGTACCAGCGGTGGCAGTCTTGTCTGCACCGAAATCCAGAACAATGACTGCCGGATCACCTGATGTAGTCTCGTTATATATCAAGGCACCTCTGGCCGTAAATGTTGCTGTAGTCCATGTTTCATCAACGAAATCGGTGAAACCAGTAGTTCCACTGCTAGAAGGGTCTACCCGCGTTAACGATTCTCCTTCAGCAGTATAGTTCGTGCCACTAATCTCATTAGTAGCAGAATACGCTGTAGTAGATGCGCTCATGGTTGCACTGCTTGTATAAAGCGCAATCTTAAAATCGTTGCCGCCGGAAAAAAGGAAATTGTGCTTCGCTTCCAGCAATTCCTTCTTAAAAGACGTACACATCGCCTGTGTAATAGCCATTACAACTTCTCCACTGAATTAGCTAAATCATTGTGACCTGCTGAACGTAGCAGGGTGATTACCTTGGAGCGATCTTCTTTGATCGCTTCTTTGATATAATAGTTGAAGACATGGCGAATACGATCCTTGAACGCCTTCGCTTGGTCTACGATCAAGGGATGTGCGTCTTCACCTATAGAAATAACCTGCTCCGTAGCGCGGTTGGCCCAATGCTCCGGGCCAAGGGTCGAGTTGCTCGTCGTGATGACGCTGACATCACCTACTTCCCCACTTATCATTGAGCAGTCGTCATTTGCGGTGATATCCTTATAGTACCATCCCTGTATTCATCGCCAGTCATCCGTCCTTCAGCTTCTAGTTTCAATAACATCAACGCTTCTTGATACCTCTGTTGATATAGCTGCATCATATCCGCATCGCCTTTCATGTAGGTGTATGCTTCCACTAAGCAACCATAAAGCAAAACTGTATCAGCATTAGTGCCCAGCCACGATGTACTACTCGTTACGATTGAGGCTGGCTGATAGTAATAATGAAGCTCCGTAACGAAATCGGCGTTAGGCGTAGGACCGACGATAAATGTGTCACTGTCAAAAATACCGTAATACTTGGGGACACCTTCCGTAGATACGTTGGGATACGTTGATCTAATAAAGTTCGCATCTTTGTTCAATAAAAATATTTGGTTACTGGAGCTTGTAATCGCTAGTGATAGTGGAAACAAGAAGTCAGTAGGCATTCCCAGGTACTGATTGCCATCGGTGATCGTGCCAGCAACATTTTTGCGGCTTACGGGCAGGTTGACTGAACGATAGATACGCTGTTCAGCCTGCTTGACGAACGTGGGGATTGCCGCAACAAAAGCTGATTCAGTGTTCTCGCAATAATCCTTGATAGCCGCAGTCAATTCGGCGTAATTCATGTGGTCACCGTCACGATGCCGACCCTACCATGGGCTACGAGATTGCCCGAAGCGCCCGCATTACCATTTCCTACAGGATCAAATGCCGAAAGCCTTCGGCTATCATCCTGGGATAAGTCAGGGCGTGGATCCCTAATAGCCTGTGGATCAGCATAATCGCCAAGCCTGCCAAGAAAGTTCTGGGGCTGGTCCTTGTCTAGCATATCTTTGCCAACCATCAGACCTGTCATACGGCCAGCCTTAACCTGCGGAACCAGATCCTTGAGCTTATAACGAAATCCGGTACGGTCGCAGAACCCGAACGCATATTTACCTCTGGCGAACCTAGCCATCAGCTATAGCCCCCCGGCACAAAGTGAACAGACGCTCTGTCACGATCTTCCTGTTCTGCTAATTGCCATTGAAATTCATACTCAGCTTTAAGTTCAGCAGATCGAACGAACGCTTCGGGGTACTTCTGTGATATAAGGTACGCCAAGCCGGATACAAGCGCCGGAAGGAAGCGAGCAGGGATGTCAGGATTATTTGATCCTACAACACCTGTATCTTCAATACGCCGAATACGCTGATAAACGAATGTGTAATCTTTATTAGGGGTGGGCCACAGGTATACAACCGGAGCAGCACGCTGCTTGTCGATATATAGGTTTACGGGACGCCCCTCGGTAAGCTTGTTTGGGATCGTGGAATACTGCGACACGCTGAATCGTGATAGGGGTAAGTCACTTTGCGTGGTACCAGATCCATCACGAATCCAATGCTGAATCAAATCTATGGTATCTGCTGGTAGCGTGATCGTGGAAGTGCCGTCTGATGCGGTGGCAGTTCCTTGCTCTACGGTCCAGAAATTCAGACCACGATTCGTCCATTCAAGGGATAGCAGATTCAGCGACCGACGAGCCGTATCCATATCATAGCCCGTCTTCGACTGAAGGCCACATCGCTCAAACGCTTCCTCTACAACCTCTGAGATATCAAGGTTGAACGTAGCGGTTCCAGATGTAGCCATCAGCCCGAGTCCACATCAGAACATCCAAACTTCTTGCGTACAGATTCCTTGTAAGAAACGACACCACCTTTGGCCAGCTTGGGCATTCTAGATCCGTTGCCAATCATCCCCTTAGATCTCATATGAGATAGATCAGCAAGATTCATATTCTTGGCCACTATCTTTTTGAGCATACCACCACTAATTAGTCCGCCTGCAGCATAACTCGCAGCAATAGCCTTGGCCTGCTCCCTGTCCGTGACCTCATGGCCAGAACCCGACCTAAGGGTACCTGACTTGAATTTGGACATAATTTCATCTGCTGGCATGATTAAAATGCCCTCCAATTAGGATACTCCTTGGCGATATGGCTTGTATGACCGACTTCTCCTTCATGGTCGGGATAATTTTCAACAAGTCTACTGTAATATCCCCAATTATGATCTGCCTCCGCCTTCTGACGAGCGACCTTGTTGTACGTCGGAACCTTTGCAGTCGAGTTTTTCGGATCTTTAGCCATTAGTAGCTCTTCCTTACGGCCAGCATCACGGTATAACGGTCCCCGTTGGTGGCTCCCGTAGTAGTGAAATCGACATCTCCGTCTGGACTAGTCGCATTATTGGTAAGAGGTCCAGCTTGTCGGAAATCATAGAAACCGTATCCGCTAAGAGTCCAGCAGATCTTGTGGGTACTCGCAGACCACATAATGTCTACGGTCATACCGGAGAGATCATACCATATCTGCTGGATTGTTACACCATCGCAGGCTTTTCCGGTGCCGGATTCGGCTTGGAGGGCGGAAACATCGACCTTTATCTCGTTAGCTTCATCTGTGCCATCGGAGATATTGGTGAATTTCATAACGGCGATGCGGTCGCCGTCTTGGATCGTTTGGGACGTTGTTGCGTTAGCCATCTTGTTCTCCCCGCAAGGACAGGACTCCTGCCCCGCTTGCAATAGGAGATAAAAACCGCCCACCCATTTAGATGGGCGGTCTATCTCATTCTAATATACTACTTGAATCACTATGCAACAGTCGAAATGGGTGTTCCAACAGAAGTAGCCATCCAAACCTGACCAGTACCATTGTCAGATACACAGGTGATACGACAACGAGCGCCGATTGCCGTGGCTGCAACAAAGGTAAAGGTGTCGCCTGAATTGGTGATTACCGGGTTGGCTGCTGATCCTGCCGCAAGCTGTGCTTGCAGGTAGAACGTGCTTCCCGTAGCTGCTGGGATAGCAATCGTTGTCGTCTTGCCAGATCCTACAGCAGTAGTGACTAGGAAGTCAAAATATGCACCCGTATTCGCACTTGAAGATGCTGGAATATTGATCACGTTATCCAGCGTTCCATGAATCAGAACGATGGAACCTGACTGTGCGATGGTCAAAGCAGAGGTAATCGCTCCAGAAGCTTCCCAAGTCGTAATGATGGGCTGCCGCGCAGCTAATGTGCTGCTAGTGGAAATAGCACCGTCCGAGTCAACATCGAAATTTGTAGTGAACGCACCAGTCGTTGCATTCTTGGTGACTTGTTCAAATCCGCCCTCTGAGCGAACTGGTCCTGAAAAAGTTGTGTTAGCCATGAGTTTCTCCTGTCTTGGCTAGTGTCCACCGATCTATCGGCAGTCAGGAAAAAAAAATCAAACCCCATAGGGGGCAGGGGCCGAAGCCCCCACCCCACTAAGGTTGTACAATACTACGCTCCGGGCGAACCCCAGATCCCAAGGGGATCGGAGACACCAAAGCTGTACCGCTCGCGAGCCTTGTAGCGAACATTTCCGGTATCGAAATCACCGTCCATGCTCGTTTCCAATGCCACACGCTTGAAGTGCTTCATCCCGTCTGGGATATCCGTCAGAAGGAACCACGCATCCGTGTCCGTTAGATAGTGGTTCACAACCGTACCTCCCGAAATAATATTCATCGAACGCACAGCGTTGATGTCATTATCGGCAGTCCCAGGACGAAGTTCAGACTTCATCACCCGTGTTGCCACGAACTGCAAATCGGGCGGGATGACGAGAGTCTTCGGACGAGCAGCGATCAACAGGCCACGCTCATCCGTCCATTTACCAATCTGAATCACGGCAGCCTCAAGAGAAGTCTCATTGAGATCAGCAGCGGTAGCCGGACGATTGGAGTTCTTGCCACCCGAAACAAGCGGATGACCGTCACCACCAGTTATGCCGTCACCAGATGCCGTGAATAGATTTACACCATCGCCGCCCTGATAGGCAGCGGTGAACCCGTTGTTAAGCGGGAACACAGCTTTAACCTGCTTGGTGTGAGCCATGGCGCGAGCCAAGGACTTGGTGTAGCGAGCCGACAGTGAGTCATAAAGATTATCTTCCATGGCCTCTTCCGTAATGGCAAAACCCATGGCGATAGTTTCGTGGTTGTACCGCGCCACGAACGACTCTTGTGCGGCGTCATACGAGATCGCATCACCCTCATCCTTCACGGGTGCCGCGTCGAAGCCCGAAAGCTTCACTTCTTCCTCAAAAGAACGATCCGAACCTTCCGTCTCATAGATTTCGGTATGCTCGTCATCATAACGTGCATACTCCATTCCGAAGAGCGCGTTCAAACCTGGAAGTAGTTCCTTGAGGAGTTGTGCGCGTGAAATAGCCATTTGTCAGTCTCCTTACACGCCTAAGCAGTTTAGGTAGGAATGGGGGGAAACTGTGAAGCTAGACGCAGCATTGAACTTCACAATAACATCTGGAAATGCATCACTCGCCGTTGTCCCCTTCGGGGGCAGGCTGCTAGGCCCGTCAACGAAATCAATGATACGAAGGGGCAGCGTGGCCGTTACTGCTGGAGTGGTGCTATCAAGTGCGTTCTTGGACTTGCCAAACGTCGCACTTCCCGCCGTAACGACCACACCCACGTTCAGTCCGCGATCCGTAGTCTCCATAGACGCGCTGCCCTGCATCTGAATAAGGACATTAGGGTCGTCTAGCACATACGCCATCGCATCAGTGGCCGCATTCGACGCGGGCCAATAATTTGAAAACGTCTTCTGGCTGGTCGTGGGGTCCGTGTAGGAGCAACCCAAGAAAATCCCAACGCAACCAAGCGAAGCTGTACCCGCATTCTTCGTAATCGTACCGTTTGCCGCGAGCGTAACAAAGTCGCCGTTGGAAATCAGAGTGTTATATGTCGTAATAATCGGCAGATTTCTCGTCTTGCTGGTAAATGACCCGGAGGCACTAAGAGTGCCGATGGGCCTGGCCCCGTATGGGGCCGCCGTAGTAGCCATAATATTTTTCCTATCGAACATTGCTAGTTAGATAACCTCAGCGTTTACCACCGCCGAAGGTCACACGAGTTTGACGATCAGGCGGGAGAACGGGCATTCGAGGATCGCTTTCCCGCATATAACTGTTATCGACGGCCTGCATCTGTGAGGCAGCGTGTCTTTCGTAATACTCACGCCTCTTGCCCACGCTTTCCTCAGATTGCTTACAGAGCAATAGCCCGCCGAGTTCGATTCCTCCCTTTTCTTTCCACTCCGATTTATGATCGCTCATAATTCGGAGTTCTGGATGATCTTCAGCTTTAACAGGTTCCCATCCTTCACGAAATTTCTTGGAAACATTCGTGTTGTCTGGGCTGCCTACCATAGATGTTCGTATCCATCTGAACACCCAACCATCCTGGGGATCGGGATCCGGAAGAACCGATGCAGGTTCCCACGAAACATCACGAGCCTCGCTCTCACGAGTCTCTGTATTTCTGGGTTTCCTGGGGGCGCGTTCGTTAGCCATTAAGACATCTCCTTGATTAGCTGTGCCGCATATTGCTGTGGCGTTATACCTAGGCGTTCCGCGAGTTTGACCTGGGTCTGTGTCAGCGTAACCCTTTGCGATGGTGCGCCATTACCTCTAGATGCTGGCGCAACCACGGGATTCGCCTTGCGGCGAGATGCGGCATCAACTGAATACGTCGAATTGCTACCGAAGTGCGTAGGAAAGACTTCTTTCATACGATTATCTATCAACTTATAGTACTCATCAGAATCTGGGTCAATACCCTCTTCTCCTACCAGTCTTTCATGTACGCCATATGCAAAGCTTGTCATCTCCCTGTCCTGACCAAACCAATCGTTCGATTCCTGCCAAGATACGGCCCTAGCATCAGGTGCCGGGAGTTCCTCGGGTACATACTGCTGAGAAACCTGACTTGCTAACGCCTGATCCTGGGCAAGTACATTACGTTTCCAGTTATCAATGATTTTCTGCGAAACGGACGGTGCATAGGCTTGAGCAAGCTGCGCGTTGGTCAAATCCTTTTGCGTTTTCGCAATTTGCTCCGCATCACCGGACTCATGCGCCTGTTTGAAGGCTTCTTCGGCAACAACGAGCGTAGCACTAGCACGATGTTTCGCCTGATCCGTTAATGCCGTCTGAGAATCCTGAACAAGCTGCACAAGGCGCTGATTTTCGGTTTGTAACCCCTGTGTGTAATTAATAGCCTCATTTGCAAGCTTGTCGGAGGCCTCTTTGGCCCTACGCTCCTCGTGATACTCCCATTTTAGCTTTTTAATCCGTTTTTGGGCACGATTTCCCAATTGCGAAAGCTCTTCGTCGGTCGCGGTGCCCCCATCTTCCGGTGTTTCGGCTACGGAAGCCTCTTGGCCCCCTTCCGGATGGTCATCTGCGACATCAACCCCTACTTCTTCCGGTTTGGTGGTATCAACGGTCGTTCTGACGCCCAAAAACTTGTCTTCTTCGCTCATCCTACTGATTTCATCAGCCATTATGCTCTTTCCACTCCTCTGGGATCTTCTACAACCGCTTCTACGGTATCATCGTTGATTAAACGAAATTCTTTACCATGAATTTTTATTCTAGTACCGCTAAACGCTCGAAAAATAACCCAATCCCCCACCTGGCAGTACGGCCCACCGGGAAATCGGGCATAATTTGCGTAAGAATCCGGCCCCATGCTCATTACCCAGCCCACAACGGTCGCAATGGACTCTTCATGTCGAGAATCTTCTGATCTTATGATGCCCCCATCGGTTATTTCATCAATTTCGGGGAGTGCAATTAGCAATTTGTAGCCCTTGGGCTCCGGCAACTGCGATGCATATCTATCTTTGTCCTTCTCGGGAGATGCCAACTCATTCCCCTCCTCGTCCTTCGTCCATTTACCAGGCTGATCACCATCTTCCTTCGTAACTTCTTTTGCGAGCGTAGTCATTAAGACCTCTCGTTAAATTATTGCGCCATAATGGCGAGTTGCAAGTTACAAATCCCTTATTTTTTCATCTAAATCTATAATTTCACGCTCCGTCCACGCTAGTCCCTCAATAATACCGCATATTTTGCGATACTCTTCCATATCTTTAGCTGCACCTCTCGCTAAATGATCGGTAAGCTCGTTCGTCTGAATTCTAATTTTCTTTTTAAGTAAAGATAGAACATTCTCATCCATCTTTCTTGTCCTCATCCCTCCTTGAGCCCTCATCTGCATCCTTACCTAGCTCGCGACCAAGCTTGAATCCTTCTAATTGCGTTTCTATATCTATCTTCTGCTGACTAGATTTAGTCTTAGCGATCAACGCCTGCTCTTCTAGCGTCAATCCCGCAGCTTCTATACGCTCCTTGCTTGCCAGCTTCTCGCGTTCCAACTCAAGTTCTGCTGCATCTTGCTGCTGGCTGGCTGCTAATTTTTGTCCCGCCAACGCAAGTTCTGCTGCATCTTGCTGCTGGCTGGCTGCGAGCTTCTCCCCTTCAAGCTGCTGCTTGGCGGCGTCGGCCTGTTGCTTTCTCTGGGCTTCCTGTTCCTGGATGGCGAGTTCGCGTTCGCGCTGTTGGATAATTGGATCCTGCTGCTGTTTCGCCTGTTCCTCCGCCTGGGCCTTCTGCTTTTTCTTGCCCAACATCTGATCGGCAGCATCGGCAACCAAAACACTCAATCTTTTCTCCATATTTTCCGGCAACTTCTCATTAGTCGGCGGCAACGGAACACCAAGTTCCTCTTCAATCTGTCTACGGAAGATAAATGCCAGGTGTTCACGGATATGGGCATCCATGGCACCACCAATTGCTTGGCCATTCGGACTATTCTGTATCTGCTGTGCAACATCTGGATCATTCTTAATTGCCATGTGAACGCGCATATGTGCATCGTGATCTTGATATTCAAATGCTTTGACGGGACTAAGGATGAGTATATCCTGATTTTCGCTAACGGGATCCCTCGGAAGAATGTCATCCTTCTCCGGAACGACCTTATCAGCGTTGGGGATGCCAATAAGCTCCATCATCTGCCTGTGAAGAAGTGGTAGGTCATACAGATCGGGAGACTGGGCAGCCAATTGCAGCGCAGCTTGATACTGCATGATTCGTTGTGCCATGCTAGATGCATTGGGATCCGATACGGGAACGACATCAATGCGATCATCGAAATCTTCCGCCTTGATATCTTCTCCCTCATCCGTCTCATATGGATATGCCGGATCCGTATAGTCGCGAACAATCGTGGCCAGGATTTTATATTCCTGTTTAAGGCTCGCATGGATACGCGCCTGGATCGCGGACTGCACCTTCATTGCCCGCTCCATGATCGCAAGAGTAGTTCCTACCGGAGCCTCTTGGTTCATGTCTGCTACCTTGAGGTCAGCCATCGACGCAAAGCGTCGGCCTTCCTCCACGATGTTACCCAACAACTGATAAAGGACTGAAGAAGGTTCCTTATAGGGAAGGAAGGTGATGTTGTCCCTAATAACGCCACCGGGGACATCAACGTCCCTGAATTCCCCCGGCATGATCGGCGTATCATCACCTTTGATCCTAAGCCCACGAGTCTTGAGCCCTCCGGGCAGATTGGACAAAGTTCCCGCATCAACAAGCTGACGCAGCAGGCTGGTCGCTGATTTTGCGAGTCCTCCGATCATATGGATCAATCCGAGATTATAAAATCCAATCCCAGGCACATATCCATAATGTACGAAGTGCTGCTTCTTGGTTCTGTGGGGATCGTCTTCGGACCAATTTCTGTAGATCGACAGAATCGTATCGTTGCCCTTGTCGATTGTAACTACATAAGGAAGCGCAATCCCATCGGGACTTTCAAATCCGGGTAAGTCCAGATCAACGTGCATCTCTAGAAGCTGATGTCGCTCGTCCTTATCCCACGACGGCCTCACGCCTCCAATTTCTATGTACTTATTCGTAATTGCATTGGTTTCGACATTGGAGGGCGTGAGTTCGACATCACGATAAAATTTGCTGACCTGAAGTTTTTTTATCTGATTCGTGCTGCGATTCATCACATGGGTATAACGCTCCGCCTG
>Ga0302135_10001713_pt1 | contig 13170 bp, 13 predicted proteins | sample CBN3_surface_MG_FD_203119 | JGI IMG/M metagenome (GOLD analysis project Ga0302135, IMG submission 203119) | Marine microbial communities from Western Arctic Ocean, Canada - CBN3_32.1 | ecosystem: Environmental > Aquatic > Marine > Oceanic | place: Canada: Western Arctic Ocean | collected... | reverse complement strand
GGTGATGAGCTTGTGCCTAATGGTGGCATCGTGGCGTGGCTGCGTAGTCAAGCCCGCGAGAACCCGGCTCCATTCATGGGGTTGTTAGGTAAGGTGCTGCCATTGCAAGTGGCTATAAGTGGCACGGTCAAGACGGCCGTGGTAACCGATAAAGTTATGACGCCGGAAGAATGGGCCGAGCAGTGGCAACAACACGCTAGCATTGATGCGCTGAATGACGACGAGTCGAACATTGTCCCAATCAGCTAGCCCGATTGCCTGGGCTCCAATCAGCGCACAACAGGCAGCGTTTCTATCGTGCCCGGCTGATGAGATATTCTATGGTGGTAGTCGTGGTGGTGGTAAGACGGATGCAGCACTTGGCAAGTTTGCACTGAAGGCCAGCCAGCATGGCAAGGGTGCGATAGGCATCTTCTTTCGCTCTAGTCGTGAAGACTTACGTGAGGCGATAGCACGGAGTAGTGACATCTATGGTCCTCTCGGCGCTAAGTATGCAGACCGACAATGGACGTTTCCGGGTGGTGCACGGTTACGATTCGAGTATCTAGAGTCGGCGAAGGATGCTCGGAACTATCAGGGTCATAGCTATACTGATCTATTCTTTGAGGAACTGACCAACTGGTCTAGTCCAGAGCCAATCAATCTATTGCGTGCAACACTTAGGTCAGCTTCTGGCGTTCCGGTTCAGTTTCACGCTACGGGTAATCCGGGTGGTCCGGGTCACCAATGGGTTAAGTCTCGATATATCGATCCAGCACCTGAAGGCAATAAGATTATCTGGGAGGATTACCAGAATCCATTTAGTCGTGAACGTGTGAGGACAAGTCGTGTATTCATTCCGGCCAAGTTGTCTGACAATCCGGTATTGATGTCTGACCCATCCTATGTTGCCCGATTGTACCAATCTGGTAGTGCTGAATTAGTCCGGGCATGGCTGCATGGCGACTGGACAATAGTTGATGGCGCATTCTTTGATTGCTGGGAGCCTGATAAGCATATTGTCAGGCCATTTAAGATACCGAATGATTGGATGAGATTTAGATCGTGTGACTGGGGTTCGGCGAAGCCATTCAGTGTTGGGTGGTGGGCAGTCTGTCCTGATACGCATACATTGTCTGACGGCTCGGTAATACCTCGTGGTGCGGTTATCCGGTATCGTGAATGGTATGGGGCCGCTAAGGACCAGAGTGGCGCTACGAAGCCTGACGTTGGTCTAAAGCTTACTGCTGAAGAGGTAGCTGAAGGTATTAGAGATCGGGATGGCAGTGATAATATACGCTATGGTGTGATTGACCCGGCTGCATTTAGTCAGGATGGCGGTCCATCTATTGTTGAGCGGATGCGGATTAACTGGCGCAGAGCGGACAACAAGCGTGTGGGGCGTCGTGGTGCAATGGGTGGTTGGGACCAGATGCGTGCAAGAATGATAGGTGAAGATCTGGGTGATCCACATGGCCAACGACCTATGATGTATATATTCTCGACGTGCACGGACTTTATTCGCACCGTCCCTAGTCTTCAGCATGACAAGTCTAGGCCGGAGGATTTAGACACGACTGCTGAGGACCATGCGGCTGACGAGGCAAGGTATGGACTGATGTCGCGGCCATATGCACCGCATGTTGAGATAAAAAAGACGAATCCAATTATTACGATTGGCGGAATCTCGACAATGACAATGAATGATCTAGTCAAAGCCAGCACTCGTAGACGGAAAGCCGAGGCGTATCACTGATGGCTAATCCGATGTTGAATGCGCTATCCGGCGTACCAATAGAAAGCTCGCAGAGTCCGGGCTATGGTTCGCGTGTTGATGGAACCCGGAAAGGAGGAGGGTTCCTTGGGAAAATTCCAACAAAAGATGGCCGCGTCATGACTGAGCAATCAATTGGCGTAGAAATCGATGGGGAAGAAATGCTTATTCCTGCAATTGTGCCGACATTGACTGAAGAAGAGATTTCTTTTATAGCTGATGGAGGAGATATAAAAACAAGGAGGAGCATAATGGACAAAGCAGTTAGGCACGCTATGGATCGCCTAAAACGCGGTGAATCTGTTTTCCACAATGACTAGATTATAGCCGAGGCGTATCACTGATGGCTACAAACCGCGATATGCTAAGCGCCCTGCTGGATGGCGAGGCAGACTCGCAGATGTCCGACCCGGAGCCGGCGTCCCGGTTCATGGATTCTCCGGGGCCGCACCAGGGTTTTCCAGTGCGCAGACGCCCGCAAGTGCAGTATCCGCCTGGCGGCTTCAGCGGTTTGTTTGAGACTACCAACGGCTTGCCTCAAGCGCACATGCGAGACACGGTGCCGGATTGGGAGGGGGCTTATCGAGATCCTCGGCCCGAGGCGAATCTCCTGCAAAGCCTAGGGATGTCCACGTCCACCGTTCCGTTGTTGAGTGACGCTCTCAGCGTGGCAGGCGACATACAGATGTACAAAGAAGATCCCGAGTCTCGGGAGTGGATGAATTATTTGCTGACGGCTGCGGGGGCGGTTCCAGGAATTCCGAGCTTAGCTTACCTGATGAACCGAGGCGGCAATGCCGCGCCTAATGCTATGCGGTCGCCTGGCAACAAACAGGCCGGAGCTATTGGCTACCAAGGCTCCCCGCATAAATTTGACGCACTTGATCCCTCTAAGATAGGCACAGGTGAGGGCGCTCAGGCTTACGGGCATGGAGCTTATGTGGCTGAAAATCCCGAAGTAGCGGGTTTGTACAGGGACAAGTTAGCAACCGGCGCGTCTATATTTTTGGATGGGCAAGAAGTTACTGATATGGTTGATAAATTCGGCCCGGCAGGGTTGGCTTTGGATATTGGCCAGTTACATGATCGCAATGCCGCTCTTGCCTATTTTGATAAGTACATTAAAGGCAGTAAACAAGATCGTGAGATTGTTGAACAATTCGATTTCGAACGATTGTCTACTGAACCAGGCAGCTTCCTCTACGAAATAGATGTCCCCGATGAAGACATCGCCAAGATGCTGGATTGGGATGCGCCGTTGAGTGAGCAGCCAGAGGCGTTAAAAGAATATATGCGCGCCCTCGATGAAGATGGGATGCGGCATCTTTTTGAAGAACGGTACGGCATAAACTATATTCCAGAGGAAATGACGGGAGGTGAATTGCATCGCGTATTAGAAGTAGCATACGAGAACGATATGATTATCCCATCATCGCGATTAGATAAAATTAATTTGGAAAGATCGACGACTAACAAAGAATCCGCAGCCATAGCACTAGAAGAGGCAGGCATCCCCGGCATCAAATACTACGATCAAGGAAGTCGAGCAGCCGGAGAAGGCACCCGCAACATGGTACTCTTCGATGACTTAGCCAGACGCGCCAAAGTCCTGAAACGCAATGACGAGATTCTAGCCGAGCCATCAGTCGCTGAGTTTCTCGATAAGCTGCTGGATGATGAACTCCCTCTGGACGAAGCAAGCCGAATGCAGCGGGCGGAGGATATGGGATTTGGCGAAGACATGTATCATCTGACTGATAAGGACTTTAGTGAATTTATTCCCGGTGGCCCAGAAAATATAGACGATCAAGGAGCGATATTTTTTCGACCTGACCCATCAACATCAGCATCGCAACATAATGTGAGTTTCGAGACTGAAGGGGCGCGGGAGATGCCCGTAAAAATACGCGGGGACTCGCCTCTTTATATAGATGAATATAATCAAAAAGAAATGCGCGACAGATACGGTTTAGGGCCGGAGTTCCCGTGGATAGTGACAAAAGAGGAAGCGGCGAAATTGCAAAAGCTAGGCTTTACACATGTAGAAGTAGAGGATGGCGGCAAAGTAGAGGAAATAGCGGTATTCGATCCTAAAAACATCCGCAGCAAATTCGCCAAGTTTGATCCAGCCAAGAAAGATAGCGCAAAATTACTTGCCGGTGCGGCTGGCGCAGGGGTTTTATCAGGTTTATACGAGCCGGATGCTTCGAAAGACGATGAAAAGATGCGCCGAGCGTTATTGAGAAACTAATGCCAAGCACCAGCAAACAACAACGCAAATTTATGGCGCGGCTGCAAACAATCCAGGCTTCGCGAAAAAGGCGGGCATTCCCCAGTCTGTTGCCAAGGACTTTCATGGCGCGGACAAGCGGAAAAAGAAAAAGACGGCAGTCCAACTATGATTGCCGCACTGACAAGCGAGAACAAAGGTTATGCCTGATAACAATTATACAAACGATGGCACGATGGAAACGCCAGCCGATGCAGGCAAGGGGCCGGAGGGAGTTGTCAATCGCTGGGTAACCGAGCTGGACTTGGCCGACAAGCAGGAGGCTAGCTGGCGCACACGCGCTAAAGATGTGGAGGCTCGCTACCGGGACGAGAAAAATGACGCGAGCCAGCCTGGACGTTACTCCGGCGCAAACAGGTTCAACATCCTGTATTCAAACGTCCAGACTATTTGTCCAACGCTTTATAACCAGAGTCCGTCGCCAGATGTCAGGCGGCGTTACCGTGATGCCGACCCGGTAGGCAAAGAGGTATCCGAGGTACTTGAGCGGTGTTTGTCATTCACGATGGACGAGTGCGACTTTGATCGATACATGCGTCTGGCTGTTAAAGATCAACAGCTATGCGGGCGGGGCATCACTCGAGTTCGATATAACCCGGCGTTTGCTGATGAGGACGATGGGGCGGGCGACAGCTACGAATCTCTGCAAGGCGAAGAGGTTAAGTTTCAGCACGTAAACTGGGCAGACTTCCGCCGCGGGCCAGGACGGACGTGGGAAGAGGTTCAGTGGATAGCGTTCCGCCATTTGATGACGCGTGACGAATTGAGATCTAAGTTCGGCGACAAGATGGGCGATGACGTAACGCTCGACTACTCCCCGATGGGCATGGAAGACAAGGATGGTGCGCCAGTAACCGATACGTTCAAGCGAGCTACGATATGGGAGGTATGGTGCAATCGCCAGAAAGAAGTGATTTATATCTCCAAGACTCTGAAGGAGCGTCCGCTTAAGACGGAGGACGATCCGTTAAAGCTGAGAAACTTCTTCCCGACGCCGCGCCCGCTCTACGCAATGGAGAGCACGGACAGTCTCATTCCGGTAGAGCCGTTCCGGTTTTATAAAGATCAGGCCGACGAGCTAGACAATATTACCGTGCGGATTTCAGGAATTATTGCGGCGTGCAAGGTTCGTGGTATTTACGACAGCACCATTACCGAGATGCAGAACATCATGGATGCGTCCGAGAACATGATGCTTCCGGCGCAGGACGTTTTGCCGCTAATGCAGTCCGGTGGACTGGCTAATGCTATTTGGATGTGGCCGATTGAAAAGATCGCCGGCATCCTTGGGCAGCTCTACCAGCAGCGCGATCAGATCAAGACAACGATTTATGAGATAACCGGCATTGCGGACATTATGCGCGGCAGCAGTGCGGCGATGGAAACATTGGGTGCGCAGCAGCTCAAAGTGCAGTTCGGCACGATGCGCTTGGATGACTCGCGCCGTGACATCCAGCGGTATGCTCGGGATTTGATACGTATTGCAGCGGAAATTATCAGCGAGCAATTCACACCTGAGTCGCTACAGATGATGACTGACATTAAATTGCCGTCGATTCAGGAGAAACAGCAAGCGCAGATGACTATTGCGCAGGGCCAACAGATGGCTATGCAAGCCCAGCAGACGGGGCAACCGCCACCACCGGAAATCCCTAAAGAACTGATTGAATTGCTTGAAAAACCGACCTGGGATGAGTGTATTCAATTATTGCGCGACGACAAGCAGCGTAGCTTTCGCGTGGATATTGAAACGGACTCTACGATTTCGGGCAATTACGCTGCCGATCAACAAGCCATCACGCAACTGCTCCAGGGTGTCTCGGCATTTATTTCTGACGCCGGGCCGGCAGTCGAGGCTGGGTATCTACCGATTGAAGCAGCAAAGTCGATGATTATGGCTGCTGTGCGCCGATTCAAGCTTGGGCGCGAAGTTGAGGATGCCCTGGATATGATTGGGGAAGGCGAGCCAGCAGAGGGCGAGCAGGATGGCGCTGGCGGCGTGCAAGAAGCGTTGCAGATGAAGCTACAGATTGAGCAGCAAGAGGCGGAGATAAAGGCCCGTGAGGTTGAGCAGAAGATGCAGATCGAGCAAGCCAGGATGACTCTTGAATCACAAGTCAAGCAAGCCGACTTGGCGATGCAGGAGAAGGAAATACTGCTGCGTGAGCGCGAGATTGCGATTAAGGAGTTTGAGGTTCAGAAGCCGGATGCAAATCCTGACAATAAAATACAGGCAGATATGCTGATGGCTCGTGAAAAGATGCAGTTCGAGGCGATGGAGGCTGATAAACAGCGGCAAGTCGAGCTAGCGAAAACTATCATGTCCGAGTTTGGGGGTGGTGACGCGGTACTGACTGAGCCAGGACAGGCATTGAATCGTGCCGCTGAGATTATGGCTAGAATTAACGAGGTTCTCGGGGCGACAAACTTGCCTTTAGCTGACACGACGATGCTGGTTGCTAGCGAGCCGGCGATTTCCGAGGCTACAGTTGTGGCTGAAGATCCCCGCAATATATTGCAATAATTCTGCTATGAGCCTATATAAACAAAATTATGACAAGATTGTCTGGCGCAAGACGGAGGGTAGTAGATTTGCATTACGCTCTTCGTCTCGCGTTCCAGGCGCTTACGTGCAGTCTGACTACGCAGCGTATGAGTGTCCGGTAAGCGGAGATATTATTCACGGTAAGCGTGAGCACGAAAGGAATTTGGAGAAGCACGGGTGTCGCGTCCATGAGAGAGGCGAGCTTGAGGATGTTAAAAAGAATGGACGCCGGCAGCGTGACGAGGCGATTGATCGCGCCGTCGATAGCGCAGTAGAGGCGATGGCTCACGAAATTGATTGGTAACCAGCAAGGTGCAGATATGACGGACGAAGCAATAATTGGTGCGGAGCCGGCAGAGGAATCTATCGGAGATTTTATCGGCGAGCAGTTTGACGTAGCCGAGGCATTGGATGTTGAGTCGGCACCGGCTGAAGAAGAGATTAGGGATCGTGCAGATGAGTCTGCACCCCATGATGAGGCCGTCGAAGTATCGGCGGAAACCGACGAGGTAAGTGCTGAGTCTGATTCTCAGGTTGCTACAGCGCCTCAATCTATGTCGGCGAAAGATCGTGAGGCATTTTACACCTTGCCGCCTGATAGCCAGAAATGGATATCAGATCGCGTTAGGGAGCAACAGGCCGACTACACGAAGAAAACAATGGAGGTTGCTGAGCAGCGAAAGTATTACGAAGATCTCGATAAGGTGGCGACAAGCCGGCGGGAGCAATTTGCGGTAAACGGAATGAGTGTAGCCCAGGGTTTTGAGCAGCTACTGTCTCTATCCGATTTTGCGCAAAGAGATCCGCTTGGTTTCACAAATCACTTGCTCGAGAGTCGCGGATATTCTTTATCTGACTTGGTTGACCAACAAAATGCCGGGGGTGCTCCCCCTAGCGATCCTCAGATTGTTGATTTGCAGCAGCGAATAGCAGCTCAAGAAGGTCATATTGCACGACAGGAAGATCAGCATTTGCAGCAGCAGGGACAAGTCGTTACGGGAGTTATAAATGAGTTTGCGTCAAAGCATCCGTTTTACGAAGAACTCCATGACGAAATGGTCCCTATTGTCGTTTCATTGAAAACTAGTAAGCCCGGATTGACTCACGATCAATATCTCGACTTGGCATATAAGATGGCCGCAGCGGCCAATGATGGTGTCTCGTCGAAAATGGATATTGATCGCAGAGCGCAATCTGACGCATCGCGAGTAGCCAGGGCAAAGAAGACTGCCGCCAGCGCTCGTCGCGCAGGGGGAACTAATATTCAATCAACCGGCACGTTGCCGCCAAGTGTTGCTCATTCCAAGAATGTGGATGATTTTATTGGCGCACTAGTCGATGAACGCATTTCGGCCTAAAATTAGGTAAAAATCATGCCAGCAAATAGTTCCTTTACAGAAATTTCGGCCATTACATACAGGCACTTTAAGAACAAGTATGTGACGGATAACGTATCAAATCACACTGCGCTGCATCAGCGGCTGACGGAGAAAGATCGTGTTGATCTCATCTCGGGAGGCTGGGAAATTCAAGTCCCGCTGGATTATGCCGAGAACGGCACCTACCAGCGCTATAGTGGCTATGACACCCTGGATATTGCACAGTCTGAAGTGTTTACCGCTGCCAATTTTGCTTGGAAGCAGGTTGCGATTAACGTCGTAGCCAGCGGCCTTGAAATTCGGCAGAACAGTGGTAAGGAAGGCATCATTAAGCTTGTCAAAAACAAGCTGAAAAACGCCATGAAGACTGCCGGTAATAACTTCTCGGTGGACATCTATAGTGACGGCACCGCAGCAAACCAGATCAACGGTTTGCAGGCATTGGTATCGGACGCTGGAACGGGTACGGTTGGCGGCATTAACTCCGCGACATACACGTTCTGGAAGTCGATATTGCAGTCGGCGGCTGCGCCACTTCAGGGTGGCGGCGCTATCACGCCATCAGCAACAACTATCGAGAGCTTAATGCTCCCGCTATGGTTGGCGCTGACGCGTAATAACGATCAGCCTGATTTGATTGTGATGGATGACACGTATTTTACGTTCTTCGATAACAGTCAGACGTCAATCCAGCGTTACACCAACACAACTGATCTGAAAACCGGTACAACCTCGCTGAAATACAAGGGGGCTGATGTTGTATATGACTCCTTAGCGGCGGGTATGCCGGATGCACACGCCTATTTCCTGAACACTGATTACATCGGTATTTGCGCCCATCGTGACGCAAATTGGACGGAAGTCCCCGAGAAGTCCTCAGTTAACCAGGATGCGCAGGTTTTGCCGATTATCTGGCAGGGCAACATGACTGTCAGTAACCGATCTCTGCAAGGTGTTTTGAAGGCTTAGCGGCCATCAGATCTAAAGGAAACAAATAATGTCTGATTATCAAGTAGTAAACCCTATTGTCGGCTCGCAGAATATTGCCGACACCTCGACAACTCAGAATCAGGTGCTAGGGACAATCGTGCAAGCTAACGATGTCGCCTCGACTGCATATGGCGCTGGGATGTTTATCTATCTCCAGGGAGTGGCATCAACGCTCCTCGGTTCGTTCGTCACGTTTAACCAGGATGACAACACCACCGCGTTGCTGGCAGCAAATGCTATCGGCCCGGTAGCCGTCTCGATGTCGATCAATGTTGCCAGCCAGTACGGCTGGTATCAGATCTATGGCAAGGGCGTTGGCACGGTGTTGGCTGGTTATGCTGATAACGGCTTAGTCTATGCGACTGCTACGGCGGGCAAAATTGACGACGCTGTTGTTGCTGGCGACAGAGTGAAACTGGCAAAGGGCGCTTCAGCTATTGGTACGCCCTCTACCGGACTTGCTGAGTTTGAAATCCAGTATCCATTTATGGATGACGGCTCCGCTGCGTAGTTTTAACCGGGGCACCTTGAAAGGGGTGCCCCATTTTAATCTCGGGAGATATTTATGGTTGAAATCCGCCAGGGTGATAATGAGGAGCGCCCCTGCTACATCGAGTTCGAGTTAAGCGCCGAAGAAGATCGGGATGCATCCATTGCCCAGGGAATGCCGGTTTACAAAGATGTTGAAATGGCGTACCTAACACCAACTGGTTGCCAGGGTACAAGCCGTGTGCCGAAATTTATTACGTCGAAGCTGCTCGACGACTGGCGCTTTGGTGATAAGCGTAGACAAGGCCCGGTGCCGTATTACATTCAGGCGTACGACGCATGGAAGGCTGGCCTAGAGATTCCGGCGAACGGACTAGACATAAAGAACTGGCCCGGCGTTACGCCCGCGCAACTTATGACATGTCACGAAGCTGGTGCCAGGACGGTTGAAGACTTATCTGAAGCCAATGCCGACATGATTCGGAAGCTGGGTATGGGCGGCTTGGCGTTGATCCAAAAGGCTAAAAGTTATTTGGAAAACGCCGAGACAAATAAGGCCGCAGAAGAGATTTCGGCCCTGCGTATACAAATGGCTGACATGAAGGTTCTGATTGACACGCAAAATGGTCGGATCGCAGAACTGCAAGATACCCCGCAAGTCAAGCGTGGTAGGCCAAGGAAAGACGCAGCGTGACACTTTTAACGATAGTTCAGAACTCGTGCGACTCGATTGGGCTGTCGCGCCCCGCTGCGGTGTTCGGCTCAACAGATCAGAATGTTCGCACGCTGTTGGCGATGTCGAACACCGAGGGGCGAGAGCTGCTCGATAGGTTCTCGTGGCCCGCAACCCAGATAGAGGTGACGCACACGTCATTGGCCGCTGAGCTGCAAGGCGTTATGACGACTCTCGCGCCAGGATTTAGCTATATCACTAGCTCGACGTTCTGGGATAGGACATTAACCCAGCCTGTGCGCGGGCCATTGTCGCCAATCGAGTGGCAGGCTTTGAAGGCAAGAACAGCTACTGGGCCATACGCCAGTTATCGAATATTTGCCGGTAAACTTTACGCTTACCCTGCGCCGTCGGCTGGCAATACGTGGGTATTCGAGTACCAATCGACGTATTTCTGCCAGTCGGCGGCTGGCGCTAATCAGTCGGCATGGGCGGCGGATACCGATACGGGCGTGCTTGATGAGCATTTGATGGAGATGGGAATTATCTGGCGGTTCAAAAAGAAGAACGGCCTTGATTACTCCGAAGACTTTCGTTCTTACGAGCAGAAGCTGGCGATGGAAACATCCCGTGCTGGTGGACGCCCAATCTTAGATATGGCTGGTTTCACGCCTACGCGTGGCGTCTATATTCCAGAGGGCAGTTGGGCGTAATGCCTACGCCAATCGATGCGTACCGGACAGCGCTTGCCCGGTACCACAGAAACAACTCGGCGTTACCAATGGGGCCACCAAGCGCCCCGGCTGTCCCCGGTATTGATATGCCAAATGTTGGTGCCGCGATTACCGCGCCGGATGCTCTATTGCCAGCTCAATCCAATGAGGATGAGATCAGGAACAACATACTCGCAGCCGGATGGACTCCGATGGAGAAGGCGCTATTAACGCCGGCAGTGCCTCCCGAGTATGAGGCTGTCGGCTAGCACTAACCGTGAAAAGGCTGTTGCACGATGCTAACTCCGATCCGAGATAATTCACAAAGATCTACCACCTCGCAAAGCGTGAATATCCCGCCGCCAGTGCGTGGATGGAATGCCCGTGACTCCCTGGCAAACATGCCCGAAGACTTCGCGGTGTCGCTGGAAAATATGTTCCCCAACTTGACGAGCTGTGACTTGCGGAGCGGGTTCGCATCGCACAGTACCGGGAATGGCAGCGCAGCCGTAGAAACCCTAGTAGAGTACGCTGGCCCGGTTACACGTAAGCTAATCAGCGCGGCTGGCGGTGTTATTTATGACTCTAGCGCCGCCGGCGGTTCAACGTCTATTGCTACCGGTAAAAGTAATGCCCGGTGGCAGACGACGATGATGGGAACATCGGGCGGCAGCTTCTTGTTCATGGTAAACGGGGCCGACGCTCCCATTTATTACAACGGCTCAGCGTTTGTGACTCCCACGCTAGGTGGCGTAACAGCAGCGAACATCATTCACGTAACGACGCATCAGCGCCGTCTGTTCTTTGTTTTCAAAGAAAGCCTGACATTTGGCTATCTGCCAGTTGTATCTGTCGCGGGAACCGTAGCGACGTTCGATCTAAGCGGATTGTGTCGCAAGGGCGGCTATTTGATGGCTATCGGCTCGTGGACGCGAGACGGCGGCTCTGGTCCCGATGATATCTTTGTGGCAGTAACATCCGAGGGTGAAGTTATTCTGTACTCGGGAAACGATCCGAGTTCGGCTGACGCATGGAGTCTGGTTGGTGTATTTAGCATAGGCAAGCCAATAGGGCGTCGGTGCCTGGAGAAGCTCGGCGCTGACTTAATCGTTACGACGCAAGATGGCGCAATATCTCTGGAGACGTTCCTGCCTATCGATCAAGTCGGCGCGAGTGGTGCGGCAATCTCCGCAAATATTCAGAATGAGTTTTTAAGCTCTGTGCGCAGCTATGGTGATAATTTCGGCTGGCAATCTCTGCATTACCCTCAGGGCTCATACCAGTTGTTCAACATCCCGCTAAGCACAACAACAGCCGTCCAGTACGTGGTGAACAACCAGACCGGCGCGTGGTGCAAATTTACGGGGCAGAATGCGGCGTGCTGGGCGCTGTTTAATGGGGACTTGTATTTTGGCGGGCAAGACGGCGGCATTATCTATAAGGCGGATACTGGGGTTACGGACAACGATGGAAACATCAACTGGAAGGTGCTGCCAGCATTTTCGTATTACGGCTCAAGGGGTAGCCAGAAGCTGTTCACGCTCTGCCGCCCGCACTTTACGTCGAATGGATCGCCCAGTTTTGCCATTGATTTGAATCTCAATTTCAACAACCAGACGCCGACATCGGTTCCGACGCCTTCTGTCATTGCTGGCGCGCTTTGGGATTCGTCAAAATGGGATGCGTCTTACTGGAGTGGAGAGGCCCAAGTGGCAAGCTGGATTACGGTCACCGGAATTGGTGAGGCCGCATCCCCTGCGATACACGGGGCTAGTCAGCTAGAGATAAAATTTAACTCATACGACATGATTTGGCAGCAAGGTAATGCGATTTGACTACGCTAATCTTTGGGCGGGATGAAGAACTGGCCTTATGGGCTGAGGCGAGAGCGCCCGGTGTTGGGCCATTCCAGCGCCCGCTAACGGCGATTGGCGTGACTGCCCAGGGTGGAGATGAAATTATGGCTGTTGCCATCTATAATAATTTTCGGGACTGTGATATTGAAATATCGTTTGCGGCATCGACGCCCAAGTGGGCAACACGAGGTAATATCAGTGCGATGCTGTCTTATCCATTCGTCCAGCTTGGAGTTAAGCGGTTGTCGGCAATCACCACCAAGAAAAACAAGCGATGCAGAAAATTACTAACGGGCATCGGTTTTCGGCAAGAGGGCGCGCACCCATTCGCTGGGGCTGATGGCGCGACAGCAATTACGTATGGCTTGTATTGTGAGCCAGCTAAAAAATGGGTGAATTTCGATGGGTAAAAAGACACCGAGTCCGCCGGCTCCGCCAGATCCTGTAAAGACGGCTGCTGCACAGGGCCAGATAAACAAAGA
>Ga0302135_10001710_pt1 | contig 13186 bp, 8 predicted proteins | sample CBN3_surface_MG_FD_203119 | JGI IMG/M metagenome (GOLD analysis project Ga0302135, IMG submission 203119) | Marine microbial communities from Western Arctic Ocean, Canada - CBN3_32.1 | ecosystem: Environmental > Aquatic > Marine > Oceanic | place: Canada: Western Arctic Ocean | collected 2017-09-15 | reverse complement strand
AAAACTTTTTCGTAAAATTGGTATTGATAGTAAGGAAATATGGAATAAGATCCTTGAAGATGGTGGATCTGTTCAAGACATTAAAGAGCTTGATAAATGGTTTTATGATCATCTAGGTAGATTGACTGAAGAGTCTGTAGATAATGAACCAGTGAAGAATGTTTTTAAAACATTTAAAGAGATTAACCAATTAGAATTGGTTGGTCAAGCAGGTATAAGACAAGACTATATAGATCAGTCGGTTAGTTTAAACCTAGCTTTTCCATCAGAGGCGGAACCTAGATGGCTTAATAAAGTACATTTTGAAGCGTGGAAACGTGGTATAAAAACGTTATATTACACCAGGACAGAGTCAGTTCTTAGGGGTGATATAGCCGCAAGAGCAATGGATCCAGATTGTATATCTTGTGACGGGTAATTTTAAATTTAAAATAATAATATGAGAAAATTAAAATGGAGTAAATCAATGTTGAAAATTTCACTAAGTATTGCAATGGGACTATTTTTCATGCAGAATGCTAAAGCACAATTTGATGTAGGTGCAGATATTATGAGTAGATACGTTTGGAGGGGTTCAGGTTATTCAAATGGACCTTCTGTTCAACCATATATGTCTTATGCGAGTGGAGATTTTGAAATTGGATTTTGGGGGGCATATGCAAATGACACTCAAGTAGATGAACTTGATTTATACGCTTCTTATTCAATTGGGCCAGTTGGATTAACAGTTACCAACTATGTTTTTCCTAATAATATGACGCCAGGAATTACTACTCCAACTAAATATTGGGCAGCTGAGGCTGGATGGGAAGGTTCTATAGGGCTTGAATTAGGACCAGTAGCATTAACTTATGCAACTTTCTTTGATTCAGGAGATACATACATTGCCGCAGGAACATCATTAAGTGGTGTTGATTTAACAATTGGCATGGGAGACGGAGCATATACTTCTGATACAAATTTCAACTTAATAGAAATTTCATTGGGATATGGAAAAGAAATTAAAATCACTGAAGATTTTTCTCTTCCAGTATCTAGTAATTTAATTTATAATCCAGAAGCTGATCAAATGTACTTAGTATTTGGCTTATCACTATAATAACTAATAATATAAAACAAACTAAATTAAACAATCAAAATTATGAGTCAGAAAAAATTTACTTTTGCAGACGCAAAAAAACGTATTAAAGAATTAGAAAATCGAGTTGAAGAGGCTAAAAAGAAAGCTGGCAACTTAATACTCGACACATCTGATAATGTTTTTACAGCCAAAGAACTAAAAAAAATTAGACTATTAGAACGATGGGCGATAATAGGGCCTATAGTTGGTATTATAATAGGTTTATTATTACCATAAACAATTAAAGGGGGAGCTTGCCGTAATGGTTTGCCCCCCCTTTTTTTTACTTAAGCATCTCTCTTACTTTTATCTGTATATGGAGGAGATAAATATCTATTGAGTTGAGAATTATCATTTGGAGGTGCAACTTCGCTATATAGTTGTTTTGTTTTAGCAATAAGCACATCTTCATCAGAATTTTTTAATTCTTCCATAGCTTGATTTATAGCTGTTGAACCTAATGGTGTTGTTCTTTCGTACTTTTCAGTGTTTTTTAACATAATTATTATTTAATGTTCGTGCACAACTTCGTGTGCAACTTTTTCCCAAGGAAGGCTAGGATCCCCTTCGATTTTTGCTTTACCGTTGTGTATTATTTTACCATTATTTCTTTCATATTTCTTTTTACCATAATATACAAAATTATCGTCATAATCAAGTTTACCAGATGATATTTCTTTCTGATGGGCTTTTTCATGTTTAATAACTTCTTTACGTTTTTCTTTTGAAAGACCATTGGCAACCACAATGCTACCATCTTTGTTAGCTTCGCCTAAAACTCCAGCCTCTAAAGCTTTTATTGGAGTTTTTTTATTCTCTTTATCAATATATTTTTGTAAGTTTTTTAACTTTTTTGTTTCTTTTTTTTCTTTTTTAGCTTTAGTACGAGCTTCATCAGTTTTTCTATCAGTAATGCCAAGTTCCCATTGTCCCCACCCCATTGATAGGGCTATTCTTTGCCATATAGCATTTTCACTGTTAGTAGATTCAACTATGTTGTTTAGTTTTCTAAGAACTCTATCAATTGGTATATTTCCAAAAGCAGATATAACTTGGGCGGCAGCCATTAAAGCTGGATTGTCTATAGCAATTCCCTTTTCTCTAATTTTTTTAAGCTCTTGCTTATAGGTAAACGTTCTACCTGCGGCTTTAAGCTTTTTAAATTTAGAATCTATTGGAGGCGAAACTGTAAACAGTTTATCCGCAACCCTAGTATAATCTGATCTTTTTTTATCACTTTGTCTTTTAATTTCTAAGGCCATGTTTTTAAGCATAGCGACGAAGGCCCCACTAACACCCGATCCTCTTAAAAAAGTATCTGCAGCACTGTTAACTAAATTAAAAGTAGCTTGGTCTTTTCTTTCGTTTTGGAATTCATCATCATCGTCAGCGAATAACATACCGAACATAGCTTGCTGTAATGTTGTAAAGATTATATTCTGCACAGCACCATAGTATAGTATTTTAGATATATTAGTTTTAGCATCACCTCGACCCGCTACGAGATCCTGAACAGCTCTTTTAGTTAATCTAGTATATTGTATTGGAGTATTAGCAAAAGCCAATATAACGCGTCCTAAAGAACTCGCTTGTTCCATACTAATTCTCGATGGATCAGAAGACTGTTGAGATTCATTTGCGGAATTTCTAAAGTCTGAAAAAGCTTGCTTCTCAGCATCAACCTTACTCATTCCGGATTTAACCAAAGAATTAACTCTGTTTCTATAAAAAGTAGAACCACCACTTGCGATAGCAAAACTATCTGCAATTTGTGTAGGTAAAAATCCTTTTTTTAGTAACCAAGATAAACCAGCTCTAACCTTATTGGTAGAGTTAGTAGCTTGTTGAGCTATTTCATCAGCGTTTACATCTGTTTTTAAACCAGATCTTCTTTGTTTTAAAAAGTCTGAATTAAATAAATAACTAAAGTCAGTCCAGTACTGTTTTTGATTAGCAAAAGCTTTAGCTGCCGCTGCTGGATTGTTATCGCTCCAGTTTATAAAATTGATAGAAGATATAGTTTGTAGTACAGCAGATCTTTGGTTAAAGAACATAATTGTACCAACTGAGTCATTAACCCAATTTAACCAATTATTAGTTATTCTATTAGCACCAGAAGGTCTGTTTCTACCGGATTTCATTCTGTATAAAACATCGTCAAGGGCTTCTATGTATTTGTCACCATAAGTAGCTCTTAATTTATTTTTATTATCATCTGTATATATCTCATCGATAGCTTCTTGCCAAGGCTTTAACATTTCAGATCTAGTAGTTGTATTAACGTGGTTAACTAAATCAGTTGTAATCGTGCCAGCTAACCAACCTTTAGTTGGCGCAGGGTATCCATTAGCGTTTAAAGAATTTACTTGATTAGCAAAATTTGTTAAATCTTGGTTTTTCTTAACGTGATCGACTAAAGCTTTTACATCTTTTTTAGATAAATCACTAGGAACCAGATCCCTTTGATCCCATAAATAAACACGTATAGCATCTTCATTAGAAAAATCACGAACTGCTTCTTTTCTTAAATTAGTAGGCGTGTTTTTTAGCTGCTTTTTAATTTGCTTCCACTCAAGCATTGATGCTTGTTTGGAGATTTCAAACTCACTCATACCATCATTATATGGATTCATGACATTATCTTTCCACCATTTAAGATCTTTGTTGCCTTGTTCACCTTTTCCTAATGTAGGATAAACTAAACCTAAAAAATCTTCAGCAGAATAAGGTATAAAAGCTTGAAAGCCTTTTTTACCACCCATTTTAGCGGCTCTTGCATCAGAATACACAGCTTCAGCTGTAATGCTTTTTGTGCGTTCTAACATTTTATTAAACTCTTTACTTAAAGGTTTACTAACTAAAGCTTTTGTTGTTGTTGAAAAACCTTTATTATCTATATTATATTTTTTAGCATAGTTTTCACCATTTAAATCAATAATACTAGATGGGTTTATACCACCCTCAAAATCAGCAACAGTAGGATTAAAATATCTTTCTTTCCAGTTTCCTGTGTAGAAATTCCAACCATCTCCCATGCCTGCTTTATATGGGCCTTTTAACTTTTTATCATCTTTTTTAGATAAAGCTAATAGTTTATAATTAGACTGAACTGCTGGATATGCTATATTGAAAGGAACACCCATAACGGCACTATCAACTAAAGCTAGATAAGCGGAAACTTGAGGCATGGCATGTTCGTACGTCACTCCTCCTTCAAACTTTTTAGAGGTACCTAACATTTCAATTCCAGCTCTATGCCAGTGCGTTCCAGTTCTACTTGCATTTTTTAAAATAAAACCAGCTATAGCAGCATTTTTCTCGGGATCTTGTTTGATAAACTCATAAAGAGGTCTCCAAACTTGTTCATGCATAGCAACTGCTTTAGAGTTTTGATTAACTATATAATCTTTATTAGCTAAAATTTCAGATGGAGTTTTTCCCATAGAATCAGCAAAATCTCTAGCTACAAACCCTACCGCAGCTCCATATAATTTTACTTTACTATTTGCCTTTAAATATTTTATTAATGCATCTCTTTCTTTATTAAATGCTTCTTGAATAGCTTCAAAATTTTTTCTTCCTTCACTTTCATTTTTTACAAATCCTAAAGCCAATGATTTTTTATCGCCAGATTGTTCGCCTGTTTTTAGATTAATATATTTTTTATTAGATGAATATCCTTTAATTATTTCTCCAGTTGGATTATAAAAACTAGTTTTAGTAACTATCTCAACTGCCATATTAGATACCAAAGGTTTAAGACTTTTTACATAATCTCTAGCTTTTGTTGTAGAATCTAAAACAACTATGCTATTTAATTTTCTAGCTTTAACTAACTGTTCTATACCATTTCTCCCAGGATACAATAAAGTTTGAGGAGCATTTGGATTAGCTTTTAAATATGCTTCTTGTCTAGCTATTTCACTTAACGGTCTAGAAGCTAATGGTATACCTGTTGATTTTTTAAAGTCAGCAGCAGTAGCAGGATTGTTTTTAGCTGCTTCAATTCTTAATTGATCAGTAACTTCAGCAACTATAGTGTTTATTAATCCTACATTTTTTCTATCAGACAAAGTATTTTTAGCCAAAGAAGTATCTGTAAAATAATTTACTATATCTTCTTTTGTAAAACCGTTATCTTCAAAACTTTCTAATAATTCTCTAGTTTCTTCATTACGTATTTTGCCTATGTCTGTATTGTTTAAAAACGCATTACCTACACTTTCCCAGTTTTTATCAAGATATTTTTTAAAATCGTCCTTATCTTTAGTTGTTTTTAAAAGTTCTTGTTTTAATTTAGGTGCTATTTGTTTTTTAATAATACTCTCTGTACCTTTTTTTCTAGCTGCTGTTTTTTGTTTATCAGTAGCTGTTTTAGATAGTTTTTTAATTTCATTTTCAGCAGATAAAACCATAAGATCTATTGTTTTATCGTCTTTAACTGTATCTAATATATTTTTTGGCACAGCTAACGCTTCGACAGCATCTGTAGCTTCTACATCTATTTTTTCATCAGCTTCTAATTCTCTAGCTTCAGTTGTGTCTAAAGATGTTCCTGCATTTGTAGCTGATTTACCTATAAACTTATCCATTACAGCCTTTGCTCTTTCTGGTAAAAATCTATCAAAATATCCACCAATAGATCCTACTTTAGGATCATAAGACTTAGCTAAACCAAGTAAAGAGTTTGCACCTTGACCAAAAGTTAATTCCATTGCAAAATCATCTTTTGTAAAACCAGATTCTTTAAAACCAGGATAGTCTCTATACATTGTATTAGCAATAGACTTAGCTAAAGGCTCGTAAGCGTAAGCGGCTTGTATAGCTGTTTGATCAGGTATTTTACCTTTTTCTAATGTACTAAATTCTGTGGCTAATTCTTCTTTAGTTAAAGGTTTAGATGCTTTTACTTCATCTACATCAATACCTTTTACTTTAGGCGCATCTAATTTTATTTTAGTATCTTTAGAGTTAAACTTGTTAAATTTTTTTATAAACTGCAATGTATTTACAGCATTCATTTTGTTAAAATCTAACTCACCATTTGTTAAATCACTAAAAGTGTCTTGAAGTATATCACCTATACCTCTTAACAGGCCAATCTCTTCGTTTTGTAGATCGTTAATTTCAAGGTCCCTTAAACCATCAGAAATAGCTGCAAAAAATTCTTCATTAAGCGCTTTTCCTCTTAAACCTTTACTACCATCTTCGTTTTTTGCATATTGTTTTTTTCTATTTTGTGCAAATTTTAAAACAGCTTGTATTTTAGGATCATTACTTTTTGATAATTCTTTTTCAACACCTTTTGCTAAAGAATTCAGTTCAGTTGCAGTTGCTTGATCTAATATAAAGTGAGTTACCTCATGATGTATAGCATTTGTCCCTATTACATCATCATTTTCTAAATTTGCTAAAACATTTTCTTCTACTATTATAGCTTCATTACCTAATTTTATAGCATTATTTCTAACATCACCTTCTAAAAGATTAATAACCTCTTGATCTTTTAAATTTTCTTTATAATTTTTTTCAATATATTTTTTAGCCTTTTCAACTGTATCAAAAGTATTTATTTTTTTATCAGCCCAAACACCTTCTTTTTGAGAATTAACCCAATTTTTAAGATTAAAACCATCGGTGTCTCTAGCTTCTAAAGCAACTTCTTTTATTATTTTTTTATTTGCTTTATTTTTAAGCTCAATAGAATTTTTTAAATCTTGTTCTAAATCTGGTATAGCGCTTAAATTTTCATCTTTTTTAGCTTGTTCTATTGATGATTCTGTATCTTCAATAATTTTTTCAGCTTTTTTAAACTCTACAGCAGCATCAAAAGCTTTCTTTTTTCTACCTTCACTTAAGTTTTTAAGCTTTGTGTTGTTAACAAAATCTTCGCCAGCTTCTAATTCATTTAAAAAATTATTATAAACATCAGCTTTAATTTCACCTTTTATATATTGAAGCTTTTTTGCTTTTTTAGCTTCATTTAAAATAGCTCTAGTTGTGTTTGAATCGTAGTTTGCTTGAACATCTAATATAACATCTTTAATACCAGTTGCAGCTGTTGTAATACTTTTACCAGCTCCACCTATACTTCCAACACCTATAGCAGTCTGTGCTGCCAATTCTTTGCGTTCTTTTGGTGTCATTTCAAGAAATCCTTGTGTTAGATTAGATAAGCTAGCCCTTCTACGCATATCACCAGTAGGAGTAATATTAGTTCCTCTAATTCCTGCAGCTTTTGATAAGCTTTCTTGAGTAAACTCCGTAAACTCTTCTACACCAAGACTTTTAGCACCTCTTAAAACACTTTTACCAGCTTGTTTAAATAATTCTTTATTTATGTTTTTAGACACTATTTGTCTTATAAACTTTTTTGGTATAAATTTAAATGCTTGACTTCCAACAAAAAGATTTGAAACTATATCAAGTCCAGCTCCTTTAACACCATTTTCAATAGCTGGTTCTAGGTTTATTTTTTTATCATTTAATAATCTTAAAGCAACATTTGCTTTTTCTTCTGCAGAAAGTTTAGAAAATTCTTTATCTCCAACTTCTTTTTTAACACCTCTATTTATTATTTCCATTGCAGCCGTTGTAGTCTCTTGGTAAACTATTGGCGCCATGAATAAAGCTCCTAAAACTTGAGGAAGCTGTTCTCCAGCAACTTGTTGAGCTTTATCTGTAAAATTACCTTTACCATCTAATATTTCAACGTTACCTAAAGAACTTATTAATTTTTGATATTTTTCACTAGCAACTAAAGGTTCTATAAATTTTTCATTATAATATTTACGCGCTTCTAAAACTGTACCTTTTTTTGTAGGATTTATTTTTTTTCTTATAAAACCTTCTAAAGTTCCACCAGCACCTTGAGTTTCGTCGTATCCACCGTATTCTATAGTATCATTATCTTTTAAGCCTTCCTTTTTAACTCTATCGTTAAATTTTTGTATTGTATTGTTTGCTCTAACAAAAGCCATTCCATCGGCTGAAGATACTATGTTTAATATACCTTTACCTACTTTTGGAATAAAATCTCCATCTTTTTCAGAAAGTGAAATACCTGCTTTAGTTAATAATCTTTGAGTAAAACCATCACTATTTTTTATTAAATCTTGTTTTAAACTTTGATTATTTGCTTCTTGAATTTCAGATACAGCTTGCTCAGCTCTTTGATCCCACACAGGTCCAGTTCCAGATTTATAAAAAGTGCCATCTGGCATTAAATTACCTACACCATATTTTTTATATATTTCTCCTTCTTGTTCTTTTGTAAGCTGTTGCCATTCATCTTTACGTACTGGTTCTTCTTTTTCTTCTTCAGAATTATCTAAAGTCATTCCACCTTTTCCAGATTGTGGCAATTTTTCTTCTTGTTGAACTTTATTAACAGTTTTCCATAATTGGTTCTGGAAATCAGTTCCAGAACCACCGTCTTCTTCAATGTTATTATATTCTTCTTTACTAATGTAGTTTCCTTCTTGATCTTGCCAAGTCTCCTCATTTTGTGGAATCTCTTTACAATTACCGAATTCATCCAGCTCATACCCGTCAGGACATGCTGCCACTGCTTTTAGTGGTATTTTTTTATAATGTTTTATAACTTTTGCAATGTTAGATTCTGGCTCATTTGCCGCTATCATTTTACTTACAATTGTTTCTAAACTCATTTAAGAATATTTTTTTATTAGATCTTCAGCAGAAGGCGCTTTCATTTTAATAGGTGTTTCTGCAATCATTTCTTCGGTAATGTCTACACCCGTTTCTTCTTTATTTGAAAATATTGATGGAGGTAAAATTTCTTCAGTTGTTGTTTCAGCTACTTCACCTTGTGGTGTTTGTATTACTTCGGTTTGTTGTGCTTGAATACCTTGATCTCGAGATAATTGAACATTCTTTCTGGAAGCTATTTCAGCGGCTTGGTTTTGAGCGTTTAATGCTATAGTGTTTGCGTGGGGTTTTCTTTGACGCTGGTATTTACTACCAATGTATTCATTAAGGTTGTTATAAGCCGTTGCTTGCGCTTCATTTTCCCATTCAGTTCCATTCTCATCAGTGTAGTTTATATTTTCAGCTAAAGCTTTAATTTCTTCTTGAGGTAAATTTAAATGATCACCTAAAAAAGATCTAATACCTGGAGGACCAACTTTTTCTAAAGCTTCTTTAGTAAAACCTAAAACTTCTTGTTGATGCTCACTATAATCACCTGTATCTAAAACAATTTGACCATTTTCATCAACTCTAGATACTGGCATACCATTACTATCTAAACCTAAACCTTTAACGTAAGGATCAACAAGTGTATTGATTGGTTTTATTCTATTAATTGGAAGAGGTACATTAAAAAAGTCATATATGTTTACATCAAAATTACCTTTAGAAGAATGCTTTGCTTTGCCTTCCATCCTAACTCTACCATCTTTATCTAAGGCTAGTTTAACTTTCCCTCTGTCAATAGCTTGTAAAACAGCTTCATCATGCTGATCCATACCAAATGAAAGTGTACCATTTTTTAAAGCATTATTATATGCCGCTAAGTTTTTTTCAACTGTAGTAGTGAATTTTCCTAAATTATCGACCATTTGACTTACAGAAGCCATTTCAGCTGCAAAATTAGCATTACTAATTTCCCCTTTCTTTTTTTTGTCAACTAAAATACTAGCATTAGCAACTATCTCTCTAGCAATAGCTTGACTTTGTATTCTAAACACACCTTGAGGTGTGGGATTGTCTTGATTTAACTTGTCTTCAGCTGATCTTTTAAATTGTCTATCATATTCAACATTTCTTGCCGCTCTAATTATTTGCTGTTCAGGACTGTTTTTTTGTGCTGCTTCGCGAGGATTATACTGTTGCATACTAATTAGTTATTAATTTAAATTCAACATCAATTTTACTATAATCTACCATATCATACACATCTTCTTCTTCAATAACAGCATAATCTGGTACTTCATCAGACATAACACCTTGATAAACTCCATCACCAAAATCAGAGTTTTTATATTCAAAAGAATATATATTTAGACCAGACTTTGATATTCCTATTTTTTCAATATTTTTCTTTAATCTTTTATCGCTAAAAACTTTTCTAAGGCCAAATGGATCTACAAACTTTAAAGCTTTATTATTTCTATCTAAAGTATCTTGAGCCGCCTGACCACTGGCAGCTATTTGAGAATTTGCATCATTGCTTGCGTTCTGGTTATTTAACTGTTCAGTAGAAATATTTACTAAATCATTCATTTGACCATATTGATTTTCTTCTGCTTGAGTTTGCCCAGCAGCTTTTGACATATCATAATTGTTCTGGGACTGTGCGTCTTGAGCTAAAGCATTGTTGTATGCGCTTGCATTTGCTGCATTAGCTTGATTTTGAGCACCATATTCAGCCATTCTTTCCGCGTTACCTTGACCAGCGTTGAACATACTTATTTGATTTGCAGCACTAAACATGCCAGCATTCCTTTGATTAGTTTGACCTGCATTAAATTGACTAGCAGAATTTCTAGCTCCAGCACTAAATTGGTTTGCTTGATTACGTGCTGATGCTGAAAACTGACTAGCTGTATTTTGTGCACCAACATTAAATTGTTGTTGTCCTAAATCAAATTGAGACGCTAAATTACCTTGAGAAAGCATATCTCTTTGTAATGATTGTTCACCTTGAGCTCGCAACTGCTCGTTAGATTTGACTTGTCTATCTATGTCAGCAGAAATACCTTGTTTAGATTTTGCAGCAGCGGCAGCTAAAGCAGTAGCACCACCAGCTCCGGTGCCTGCTTGAGCAGCTAGGTCTTGAGAAGCGGCTAAAGCTTGATCAGCTTCTTGATTAGCCATATCAGCACCAGCAGTAGAGACTTGCAGATTATTAAAAACATTACTTAAACCTGAAGCTCTCCCACGTTGAAGTTGACCAGCAGTAGTACCTTGAGCAGTGTACCCTTCTCCAGTATAACCCTCTGCAGTAGCGCGTTCATTGTCTGCATATGTACCAACTTTTCCAAATTCTCTAGCTGTACTTAATTTGCTAATGTCAAAAGCTTCTTGTTGTTTTAGGTTTTCAGTACCTATAGTACTAGCTGAAAGGTTTTCGTAAAAATCTGTAACAGGTGCATTTCTAAGCGCTTCTATATCAGTATCATAAGCAGTTTGAGCATCGCTTAAAGCTTCTGCATTTTCAGCCATACTCGCCGCGGCTACCTTACCGGCTACAACTGCACTTTTATTTCTATCTCCCATTATAATTTTTTTATTACTTCGTAAGACTTATTCCCAAACTTCTCATACCCAGCGTTTAAATAATAACTCAACATTTTATTTTCTTGTGCCCAACCAAATGAGTACTTATATCCCAATTCTTTAGCAAAGTTTGTAACAAAATTTGTTAACAATTGTAAAGCTGAACCTCTGTCCTCATCTCTATAATTAGGATCAGAAATAGCAGCTGTAGGTACAGCACAGTTAGAGTTTGTCATTCCTAACCACATGGCCGCTATTGGATCTTCATCTTTGCAAACCATAAAACCCCCTAACCCAGATCTTTTTTCACTATAATCTCCTACTTGGAAAGCTCCTGGAAGAAAATCTCTAAATTCACTTTCATCAATCCATGGTTTTTGATTGTAATTTTCCCACCATTCTGGTAAAAATTCCCAGTCAGATTCTTGTAATTTTCGTACTTGTAATTTCATATAATATAATATAATTTAATTTAATTTTTATTCTGAAGAGTAAACGGCTTGTGAATTTAAAGCAAAAAGCTCTTTTTTAGTAGATGCATTAGCAATAGGAAGCGTTAACTTTATGTTAGCATAAGCTCCCTTTGTACCACTTATTATTGTATTACCATTAGCTGTTATAACTCCGTTAACCACTATGTAATCTGGTTCTGATGAAGAAATTGGGGTAAAATATTTACCTTCTTTTTTTTGAAACGGAAACGTGACTATTGTTGCCATAATTATGCTTGATTTATTACTATTGTTTGATTTGTAACTGATCCTGCAACTCTAGTATTAAGTGTACTTAATACAATATTAGCTGTTCTTGGCGATCCAGTGCTATTAGTGGCTGCGCTTATAACTAAATTTAATGAAATATCATTTATGTCTTTTAAAACCGCTGTACCACTAGCTCCATTTATTAATATCCAAGATGCATCAGGTGAAGCTGACCCTTGAACATTCCAAGTTGCAGTAATGGTTTGTGCATCTCCAGCGTTATTTAAATTCAATGGGGTTGTAGTTGTTCCAAGTGTTGCAGTTGCTGGTGCTATTGTTGTTATAGTTGGCGTTGCTGTAGTAATCCCTGTTAACACTGGTAGTTGTACATTAATAACTAATATACCCGCAGAATAATTGTCACTAGCAGTAAAGTTTAGATCATTATTAATAGTAGTTCCGCCCGGGTAACCAGCCCCACTATCGGTATAACTTGTATTTGTTAATACTTCAGTGGCTAAACATGTATATGTTATTGTTGCAAATCTCGTAGTATCAGCATCAAAAGGCGAATTATAATAAGCTGTTCCAACCGCTGTTCCTCCTGGAGTTGCTATGTTTGCTGGTACTGGTGAAATTACATTACCCTGAGCCCAAGTTAATGTATATTTAAGGGTAGCTGTACCATTAACTGTTATAATACCAGCTGTCGCAGTTGCTGGAACTGTTACTGGTAAAGTATAAATTACATTATCCCCACTCCTTGCGTTTGTTATAGTTCCTGGACTAGTAGAAACTGGCATGCTTACTGTGCTAACAGTTATATTTGCAGGATCCGCATAATAATTATTTTGGACCACAGTACTAAATATTACACTGTTAGCCCCAGCATTATTGAATATTTGTGATGCTGGAGTTATTGCGGAAAAAGCAACTGTATCTATAGTATTAACAGTTAATAATGCTATTGTAAATGCTAGACTAGCACCAGTACCGCTTATATTTAAGGTTTGTATACTATTAGAATTTCCAACAGTATGTTGTACTAAAAATACCAATTGCCCATCTGTTATCGCAGAAGGGTTTGTTATATTTAGTGTACTCCCAACAGCTTGGGTTAATA
>Ga0302135_10001708_pt1 | contig 13196 bp, 15 predicted proteins | sample CBN3_surface_MG_FD_203119 | JGI IMG/M metagenome (GOLD analysis project Ga0302135, IMG submission 203119) | Marine microbial communities from Western Arctic Ocean, Canada - CBN3_32.1 | ecosystem: Environmental > Aquatic > Marine > Oceanic | place: Canada: Western Arctic Ocean | collected... | reverse complement strand
TATCGAGACGCGCTCGTAAGCAACGGAGTATATCCCCACACGATTCACGCCCCATACTCGGCCGTCAATCTGGCCAGCTTCGACGAAGCCGAGCGCAAGGACGGCGTTGAACAGGTCGCCGCGGCCATGAGGTTTTTTGCTGAAGTAGGCGGTAAGACTGTGGTAATTCACGCCAGTGGTCGCCCTCCCACTCCGGACGAAAACTACTACAATCTTCAAAATGTCGGTACCGCGACGGAGATTGCCCATCGGTCTATATCCGAACTGGCAGCTGTGGCTGAAACGGAAGGGGTGCGTATTGCGCTCGAAAATCTCCCGGCAACCACCATGCCGGCTCGCCCTCTACAGACCATGCAGGAGTTACGGTCCTTCATGGCCGACCTGCCGCCGGAACAGGTTGGCATATGCCACGACATCGGTCATTCCAGGCTAATCAGTCTCGATATTGCCGATGAGGCCCGCATCGCGTCGGACCGCCTTTACGCACTCCATATCCAAGACGGCTCGACCGGCGACGACGACCATCTCCCGCCCGGCCACGGCGTATTGGATTTCGATTCCTATGCAAAAGCACTGGCCGACATCAATTTTGGCGGTGCATGGACCCTAGAGGTGCTGGCGAAAAACCACCCTGGTAGCGTCGAGGACGTGACCATTGAGACAGTGGAAATTCGAGATAGATGGGATACCCAAGGGATGGGAAACATTTCATAGACAGTCGACAAAGCCGGTGTTTCCCACCTATATCGATACAAAACAACGTGCAAGGAGAACCACTCCGATGAGTCAAAATCTACGCTTCCTGGGCATCGTCGCCCACCCCCACGACTTCACACACTTTGCCGGTACACTGGGCGTCCACACGGCCATGGGTGATACGGCCACGGTAGTATCCATGACCGCAGGCGTTGGCACGCACAACGAAAAGCTGGCTACGGAGCTGATGAAGCCGGAGTCGGAGCAGGATCCGGCAATCATCAACCAACCCGCCGAGGAGCGGGCCGAGGAAAAAATCGATGAATTACGACGAGCCTGCGCAGTATTCGGCATCACTGACGTCCGAGTCCTGGGCTATCCGGATAAGCCCTTCGTATTTGAACGCCACCCGGACGCAGCCGAGAAGCTGAGGGATATCATCCTCGATGTCCGGCCCCATGTGATCTTCTCTCAGAGTCCATATCTCAAGGGCCCACATGGCCACAAATCAGGCGTTCAAAACGATCACACGGAGACCGCCAACGCCACGGAAATGGCCAAGTCTATCGCGACGCTGCCTCGCCTTGGCTCTGGCCAGGCGCCCCACACCGTAGGGGCAACGTACTTCCCTGGGGTCTATTTCGAGCGCGAGGAGTGGGACTTCACTGTGGACGTCAGTGAGTGGTTCGAGCAACGCATCGAGGCTGAGGCGACGTACGTCAGCCAGGGCCACACCCCGGAGTATGCGCGTCGGAGGATGACGCTGGTCTTGGGAAATATCGGCTCGTCAGTAGGCACGATGTATGCGGAAGCCTTCGTGAGAGACAAGGTGGAGTTACTTTCCAATATTACGCTCCCGGAGTCTCTCATGAAGCTGGAGACCCAGACAAAGCTGGAGCAGATCGAAGCTGTCACTGCTGGCGGCAGCCCGTAACGGGTCCGTAGCCCAACGCAACTGCAAACATCAGAACTCACACTTGCTGCGCTGGGAGCAGATGCTGCAGAGCGTTCAGCAGAGGCCAGAGCCACTCGATGGCCGGCGGACCCATCAGGCACACCTGGATCCAATTGCGATCACGAAGGTAATTACTGTTATAGGAGATCAGGAGGCCCTGGTCTTCGAGGCGACGATCGACGTCAATTGAATCGACACCGGATGGCAAGACGAGGGTGGTCACTGCAGGCGTAGAGTTCTCCTCCTTCGCTACGATATTGCAGCCAATCTGGCGGAGCCCTGTCCGAAGGCGAGTAGCAGCGGTTCCGATTGAGTGCGATACCTCCTCGACGTTAAGGTCTCGGATTGCAGCGTTGAGCGCGTACAGCAGGTTCGTTGAAATGGTGCAGGGGATCCCGTCCTTTGCGACGTAGAGTCCGAGGTTACCGAGGGTCCTGCTGACTTTGCGAGCGCCGGTCGAGCCGCTGCCGAGCAGCCGTATATCCTGACCGGTGAGAAGTTTGACGAGGTAATATCCAGTGGAAACGGAGCCCAGTGCATAGGCGATGGCCACCAGAAGAAACCACTGCACATCAGGCATACATCGCTCCGCAGTGGAGTCTCACGAATCTCGTGGATCAGCATCGATATTGGGCCGGGCCAACTGTACCAAACGGCAGGGCACTCATTGGAGGCCAAGCAGTGTCAGCCTATCTCTAGTCCCTGGTAGGTGTCACTGACGTTGTCAGCTTGCTTAGAGTCCGTGGCTGGATCGCGCACCCGCGCCTTCTGCGCTACATCGCTTCATACGATTTCACCCGACCCTTATGGACCACTCTGAGTCGTTTTTGACTCTCCAGCGCCTTGATCGCCTGTATCACGGCGGGTTCGCCCTGCCTGCGAAATTTTCCGATGATCTTGCTTCGACCCTTGGCCCGCTCACAGTAGGCCCAGACCTGCTCCTCCAAGGCATCGCCAGTGCTTGGAAGAGAGAGCATCGGCACAACGACGGTGTGCCCCTGGTTGTCGTCTATCGATTCCCCCGGCCTAAACTCAAGGTGCTCCTCGTGTCGCTGAAAAAATGCCCTCAACCGCGTACGTAACACTCCGCCAGGCCCCGTGGATCCATAGCCGTGAACGACATCCAGACTGCCACCACCACGGCCCATCTTTTGAACCTCATCGTTATAGAACTCTATGAAAGTTGGCAGGGCCTCTGTCCAGGTTAATCCATGGAGATCTATTTTGCGGGAAGCCACTGGTCATCCCCCCGCGATTTCAATAGCGAGGCCCAAAATACCAGCGGCAACATCGGATTCCAAATGCAGCCTGGCCACTCTGCGTCCAGCTGCCACCAGTGCCTTGCGGTCCCCCAGGGCCTGAGCGTCGGCCAGCGTGCCAAATGAGAAATGCGCCCCGGGAATAGAGCCACCATCTGTGTGTCTGGTCGTGATCTGCAGGAATGCGCCTGAGGGAGGTCCGCCCTTGTGCAACTGTCCCGTGGAGTGCAAAAAACGTGGGCCGTACCCGAGGGTAGTGGCAATCCCGTATCTCTCCGCAATTCTGCGCCGAAGCGTCTCGAAGGCACGGTCTGTCTCGGGGGTTTGACTCACATAAGCCATGATTGCCAGGTAGTCGCCGTCGGCAATGCTGCCTAGCAGGTCCTGCACAGGGCCCCCGAAGCTGCCGTCGGGGAGCTTGCCAGTCGCCTGGTAGCTTTCCAATACGCTGTCCGTCATGTCCTTGGCCGCCTGGACGTTCGGCTGATCGAAAGGGTTGACCTTGATGATGGCGCCAGCTACAGCCGTCGCGAATTCCCATCTGAAAAACTCAGCGCCTAGGTCGTACCCGTCACCCAGGTCCAGTTGAACGATGGGATGGTCACGTTCCGCAATTTGACGGATGGATTCGTCGGTGGCCACGTTGTCATCGCCGGTCATACGCAGATACACGAAAAATCGGTCATCTCCGTATGAATCCGTGTCTATTAGAGGCTCATCCGCTACTGGAACGACTCCTTTTTCGTGTTTGCCGAGGCTCTCGGCGATAAGCTGTTCTGCCCAAAGGCCAAAGCTGCCGATGGACGGTGAGGTCACGAGGGTAAGCTTGTCACGCCCGGCCGTGGCTAGGCTGACCAGCGCCGCCCCCAGAAAGGCGCCTGGATTACTGTGAGCTGCGACAGACGAATCGCAACTCTCTCGCATGCGATTGGCCTGCTGGAGCAGCGACGTGAGATTTACCCCCATCAGCGCCGCCGGAACCAGCCCGAAAAAGGACAGTACCGAGTACCGGCCTCCGATGTCGCTCGGATTCGTAAAGACGGCCAGAAAGCCTTCTGAGTGTGCCAACTCCTCTAGCGGCGTCTCCGGATCGGTGATTGCAACGAAGCTCTTGCCCGCTGTCTCCCTATCGACCGCCTCGTCTACCAGTGCCCTGAAGTGGCGGTAGAAGCTATTCGGCTCAATCGTCCCCCCCGATTTGGAGGACACCAGGAAGAGTGTCCGGGAGAGGTCGATCGCTTTTGTCACCGATTCGACCGATTCAGGCACAGTAGAATCGAGTACGATCAGCTCAGGAAATCCGTCAGTGCTTCCGATCGTTCGGCGCACGACCTCCGGGCCGAGACTGGAGCCGCCCATTCCAAGGAGTACTACGTGCCTGAAGCCCCTGTCCTTGACCTCCTGAGCGAAGCCAGTCAGGGCAGGGAGTTGCTCTACTATTTCGTCCGATACCGTCAGCCACCCGAGGCGATTGTCGATCTCATCCGGTTCGTCCGCCCAGGCCGTGTGATCTCTGTCCCAGATACGACGTAGTACCGCACCCTGATCCAGCGCGGACAGCGCAGATTCTACGTCCGGCAGATACCGCCCCAGCCCCACACCGGAATCGTGTCCCGGGTCGTATCTCTCACCGTTGTTTGACATGCCTTGCCTCACCAGCGCTGTAACGTAGCGCAAACTTGAACTTGAGCACTCCACTACGATGCGAAGGCGGCCTTAACGGGTCCGGAACTCAAGCTCGATCACGCCGACGATTGATTTGTGTCTAGACACCAGCGGTTGGTAATGCAATGTCTTCAAGAGGTACGAGGTGGGTCGATCGCGTGGTTGTCTCGGCTGGGATTCGTCTTACTTGTCGAGTCCCAGCAGTTCGATTGCGTTTAACCCTAGTATCTGGCGCTTGTCGGCGTGTGAAATATTGGCGGTAACAACCTTGCCAAGCGCATGACTGGCGTCCAGCAGCGCCATGTCAGTGCCAAACCCCATAGTTCCTATAGGTAGCAAAATCCGTGTCGGCGGCTGTGAGTGTAGCACACATGCCAGTCGACTCGGAATCCAGCGCCGAGAGAATGGCTCAGCACTGTACTCAGTCCTTAATGGCGTCTACACCCGATCCTTGGCACTATTGCGCCTCTGTCGATTCCTAGCGGTGTCGGAGAGCAGCTTCTTGCGCAGCCGGATGTTCTCAGGCGTAACTTCCACCAGTTCGTCGTCCGCTATAAAGTCAAGCGAGTCTTCGAGACTCAATATGACAGGCGGGCTTAGTCGCCTGGTTATGTCGGCGCTGGCGGCGCGCATGTTGGTCAGCTTCTTTTCTTTGGCCACATTAATGCCGATGTCCTGGTTTTTTGGATGGAAACCGACGATCATGCCCTCGTAAACCGGCGTACCCGGCTCAACGAAGGTCTCTCCGCGGCCCTGGGCGTTGAGCAGACCGAAGGTGATCGCGGTGCCCGCCTCAGACGCCACCAGAACCCCGGTGGTAGACGCCTTGACATGGCCTGTCATCGGCTCAAAGCCGGTGATGACGCTATTGATCACGCCAGTGCCTCTGGTGTCCCTGAGGAATCCCGAACGGAACCCGATCAGGCCGCGTGTCGGGATGTTGTACTCCAAACGCACGTTGCCCTCACCGTCGTTGGACATGTTTATGAGCTCGGCCAGACGGCCGGCAAGCTCCTGGGTCAACGCACCGATGAACTCATCGCGGGTGTCGATCGTCAGCCGTTCATAAGGCTCGTGGACCTTGCCATCGATGAGCTTCGTGACCGGCTGCGGCTTTGATACCTGGAACTCGTGCCCCTCGCGTCTGATGGTCTCCACCAGTATCGTGAGATGCAGCTCCCCTCGACCTGACACTAGGAACTCGTCTGGGCTATCCGTGGTCTCCACGCGTAGGCTGACGTTAGTCCGCAGGTCCCGAAACAGTCGTTCGCGGAGAGTCCTGGACGTGGAGTACTTCCCCTCCCTTCCCATGAAAGGCGAAGTATTCACAGAAAACGTCATCTTCACCGTTGGCTCATCTATCTCTATGGTTGGTAAGGCGTCAGTGTGCTCAGCATCTGAGATCGTGTCGCCTATGGACACGCCGTCAACGCCGGACACAGCTACAATGTCTCCAACCGGTGCCTCCGAGACCTCAATTCGCTCCAGTCCGCGGAAGACGTAGACCTTGTCCAGTTCGTGGAACTCCGGCGGCTTGCCTTCGCGAAGCAGCGCCACATTGCTGCGTCCTCTTGCCGCGCCTCGAAACACCCTTCCGATGGCGATCTGACCGACGTAATTACTGTAGTCCAGTGCCGTGACCAGCATCTGAAACGGTCCGTTCGGGTCCCCCTTGGGCGCTGGAACGCTATTTATCATCGCCTCGAACAAAGGCTTCATACCCTCTCTAGGGTCGTCGATATCTGCAATCGCATATCCCTCGCGGGCGGAAGCATAGAGAATCGGAAAATCTAGCTGCTCAGACTTAGTCGCGAGTTCTAGGAACAAATCCTGTACGAGCTCCACGACCTCCTCAACCCGGGCCTGCGGTCGGTCGATTTTGTTGATGACCACCATCGGCGAGACATTGTGGGACAGTGCCTGTTGAAGCACGAAGCGGGTCTGAGGCATGGGGCCGTCGACCGCGTCGACCAGAAGCAGGCAGCCGTCGGCCATGTTCATGATCCGCTCGACCTCCCCGCTGAAATCGGCGTGGCCGGGAGTGTCGATGATGTTGATCTTTGTATTGTCGTAGGTCACCGCGGTGTTTTTGGCTAGGATCGTGATCCCGCGCTCCCGCTCCAGCGGGTTCGAGTCCATGATCAGCTCACCAAGCTCTTCGCGCTCGGCGAAGACATGGCCCTGTTTCAACAGGGCATCTACGAGGGTAGTTTTGCCATGATCTACGTGGGCGATGATTGCAATATTTCGGATTCCATCGTTCGTCTGGGTGGGGCTCATTTACCTGGCTTTCCTATGAATGATCGACGGTCCCGTCGAAATCACCTAAAAAACGGCGTCGTAGCCTGATGTTGTAGCGGTGGAGTAGAGAGGGGCAAGCTCGCTATGACCATGCCACGTCGGTTCGCGACGCAGCATGTCCACTTCTTAAGAGTAACACAGGTTTCGGGATTCCCTCTCACAAGAAGTTCCTGAATCGATCCCAACGCTGCAGTTGGTGGCGCGTTGTACTCGCTGGTAGCGATCTGATTCCTGTTGGAATGAGCAGGCCAAATAGGTGTCCGAGACACAGCAATTATCCTGAGTGCCCGTGAATCGTTTGTGCTACGTTGTGATTTCGAGGGAGTTCTCTAGATATAAGATAGTCACCTAATAGCAGACGAGATGGGCGGACGAGCCGGCCATCAAACCGATTCCCTGAGTCCATGAAACAATGGTAGGTTCGAGAGCCGGACAAGAGTGAACGGAGTCGACGATGAGGCGCATACCGATCGGTGCTGAAGAACGATAATTGCTGGCTGAAGCCTTGGATGAAACCCCTGAGACTACCATCCCTGTGCCTCTGCTGAGGTGGGGTCTTTGCAGCGCATACTTCGGCGAGGAGTCAGCCGAAGCTGCTACCGTTTAAAATGAGGTGTTGCAGGGGGATGTCTACGCTTTTGGAGTCAGCCCCGACGCGATTCGGGAGTTACTTGATCTCGCGACGGGGTGGAGGCGCGTGAATGCACCGAAACATGTTAGCCGCCTGCTGGGCGCCGCCGTCGAGCAACAGACAGGGCTTAACATGAGCTATGAAACGGTAGTCTACCACTCTCTGAAGTCCCCGGTTGTGAACTGCCGGGACACCGCTGTCCACAGGCTAACTCAGCTAGACTCGCACCTTCTGACGGCTGCCCCTCCGCAACTTCAGGTAGGCGCGTTCGGAGATATGAACACACTGATTAGGAGAAGGAGTAGTAGCCTATGCAATTGTCGATGGGGACGTCGTGACAATCGTCTACCCCTCGGTTATTACCGAGCGGCATGCCGACATCAGCGTTATGACCCTCGAACCCTGGCGCGGACGAGCCTTCGCAACCTCCGCGGCATCACTGGTCGCCGAGCAAGTGCAGCGGGTCGGGCTCGTGCCGGTCTGGACCACGACAGACGACGACTTTGCGTCAATCCGCATCGCCGAAAAACTCGGTTTTGCGGAGACATCTCGCCGGACTATAATATCCGTTGCCCCGCAGGGCCTCTAGCGACCCAAGGCCACTCCACTGTTTCTCTGCCGCCTGATCTCGCGCCCTGCGTCGCATCCAATCCCGTAGTATGTCTAGATCGTAGTCCTCGAGAAGGGTGAAAGCGTGCAGATCATCACAGGTCTGTTGGGACACAGCCGTATCACGACCGTCACCGGATACCTGCTGCTGGTTCTCGTTGCCACAGCATGCGGAGCATCTGCGCCGTCTGGCACGGAGCTTGAAGGCTCTGCGCTGGAGGGCAGCGATACTTCGGCGCCCGTCTCAGGTACGAGTATTCCAGAATCGAAGACGTCGGAAGCTTCTGCTGCGGTGCGCTTTGCGGAGGGGCGGGAAGGGGACCTGGACCTGATCGCCTACTCTGACGAAGCGGGTCATGTGTTTCTCACCGGACCGAAAGGTATCAGCTCGTCGAGGATCGACCCCGGCAATGGCTTCTTCAGCTGGCCTGTCTGGTCTCCGGCTGGGGACCGTATCGTTTTTTCCGGCACCTCCCTCGACTCCGGAGAGCCTGCAGCGCTCTATTCCTACCGGCAGGGCGAGGAATCGCCACGGGTCGCCTTCAGAAACGAGCCCGGAACCGGCGCAATTCTGCCAAGCATGACGCATTACCCGATGTGGTCTCCCGACGGCAGCCGGCTGGGCCTGGTCGTTAGCAGGCAAGAGCAGCTGGCCATGTACCTGCTGCATACCGACAACCCAGGTTCAGCCGAGAAAATTCTTGAGCGGGCCCCCCTATATGCATCCTGGTCTGGGGACTCGCGTTACCTGGTCGTTCACGGCGAGGAGGAGCATTTCGTCGTGGATTCAGAGGGTGAAACACTTGTGACTACCCTTGATGGCCGCGACGCACAATACCGCGCGCCAGCGTGGTGGCCGTCCGGTGACCGATACGCTCTGGTGGCCCCCAACGGCGACGGTGGCCGAGACCTAGTCATTGCGGACGCCATATCCAACAAGCGCACCACGTTGGGGTCGGTAGAGTCCGGGGTCGCGTTCCTGTGGTCGCCAGACGGCAGCACGCTGGCCCTGGCTCGTTCCAGTATATCTGTCGGCGGAATCTACGACACCATTGAGTTCTTCCGAGCAGACGGCACAAGCGTCGGGTCAGTCATCGACGACACGCTCATCGCTTTTTACTGGTCCCCGGACAGTTCTAAGCTCGCGTATGTTACGCTGACAGCCCAGCCTGGGGTCTTTCGCTGGCAAGTGCTGGACATGGAAGACGGGAACGTTCAGTTTGTCACCGAGTTCAAGCCAAGTGGACCCCAGATCACGCTGTTCCAATTTTTCGATCAATTTTCGTACTCCCATCAGGTCTGGTCCCCTGGCAGTGATGCCCTCGTATTTGCGGGCAGGTTGGTCGGAGGAGTGATCTCCGACGTGAGCGGCCTGTTCTCGGGTTCACAAATCATCGTTGCGAGCCTTGACCAAACGCCGTCAATCCGGCCTATAGCCAGTGGAGAGATGGGTTTTTGGTCCCCGCGCTAGTAGGAGTTGACCTGGACTCGGCCGGTAGCTACCATTCCCTTGCGTCTCGTGAGAGACCGAAATCGCTGGAGGTGCCGATTGCTCGGATTCTTATTGCCAGGCTTGTTCCGGGGCCCACTGCGACTGCAGTTTAGCTTGGGCGAGGGGCCACACACTCTGGGCGACGAGTTGTCCGTGGTTGTCGAAGTGCGCTCGAAGCGGGACGCGGTGGTGGAGCAGGGGCGTGTTGATCTCGTGTGTGAGGAACGGTGGGCGGAGACCTGGATCAAACCCGAGCCCATGGGTCGCAGCGCAGGCATGATAGGGCGGGGTACACAACTGGCCGGTCCAACGGCGCCCAAGCGCGAGGTCAAGGAATTCACGGACTCTTTCGTACACAGCACCGCTGTGTTTGGCGAAGGCCTGAGAGTTCGTCCGGACACGGTTGAGCGACTCAACATCAGGTTGGAGATCGCTAAGGATTGGCCACCACACGCCAAGGGAGGAACACTCTTATGGAGCTTGGTGGTGGTCGCGCGGACCCCTCGCGGGCGTAAGGTTGAAGAGGTTTGCGAGATTGAGATTGTCATCCCTCAATAGTCCGCCGACAACCCTTTCGGCCAGCGGTTCCTGGCGGTCGGCCTAGCTACCGCTAATTAGTGGCAGCTCCACGACCCTGTTCTCGCGGGCGGACTCCAGCGCTGCCAGAGTGATCTCTAGCGTATCCCGCCCGGCTTGGGCTCCGCACATCGGCTAGGTGGTATAATATGTGCGTCTGATGAGCAAGTTGTCGCGGACTAACGCTACCTTGATTCAGGAGAATTTGAATGGTGTCACGGGAGAAAATTACGAGTTCGCTTATCGAAGCCTTACGGATCAAGGGGTTTGCAGATGGATTCGAAAAGCTCATGTACCTGGTTGCAGCCGTACTCGGCGTAGGCTTTTTTTTCTTCATAATCAACCTGATGGGCCTCAATAATTTCCTCATCTTGACGGCCGTATTTGCAGGGCTAGCAGTTGTGAAGGGGTTGTTTGTGTTGATGATCAAGTAGCGAGTCCGGGCTGCGGCCTGTGGCCCAGCCACTGCACCACAGCGGTCAGAACGAGGATCAGACCCACCAGAAACCGCCGACGTTACGCAGTACCCCCACACAGCGTGGAGCACGAACAACTCCACACCCGTAGGGTACGTGGTGAACACCGCCGCCGCCACCGAGAGGCCCAGCATCCCACGCTTCAGCGCCAACCCGGAGCAACAATTAGCAGCCGACTCGTCATCCGGTGACACCTCATCGGCAGGCCACGACTGGTACGAATCCGCCGCGATCCTGGTTTGCCCCCTCCACTGAGCGCTGCACTAAGGCGCGGATTCTGCGGTGGCGAGCTCGCCCCGGCGCCTGGTTTCCACGCAACAAGGCCACTCTACAAAACGGGTAGTTATAAAGCGCAATTCCAGCTACAAGTTTAGGAGTCATTACATGACCGCATTCGCAGACCAGGTCGCCATCGTAACCGGTGCAGCAACTGGCATCGGCCACGCCATCGCGTCAAGATTGGGAGGTGAGGGTGCACGGATACTCATCGTAGACCTCGACCGAGACGAGGCGGAGGGGGCGGCCGGCGAGTTTGCCGCAAGTGGTATCGATGTACGCATCCAGGTTGGCGACGTGGCCGATCCCGCTGTCGCCGCGTCGAGCGTCTCCCAGGCGCTGGACGCATGGGGCCGCATAGACGTGCTCGTCAACAACGCGGGGATCGGCGGGAACGTGGCCCCCATCTGGGAGCTTCCGGTCGAGGAGATGGACCGCGTGTACAGGAGCAACCTTCGAGGCGTCTTCCTGTTCTGCCAACAGGTCATTCCCCACATGATGGAACGCGACTACGGCCGCATCGTGAATATCGCCTCAATCGCTGGTAAAGAGGGAAACCCGAGGATGGTGCCGTATTCGGCGACCAAGGCCGCTGTCATCGGGCTGACCAAATCCGTGGGCAAGGAGTTGGCCAACACCGGTATCCGAGCCAACTGCATTACGCCAGCGGTAATCCAGACCAGAATCCTCGACCAACTGACACCAGCCCAGGTCGACTACATGCTGGAACGCATTCCCATGGGGCGCACGGGCGAGGTGTCTGAAGTGGCGGCGCTGGTCGCATGGCTCGCGTCCAAGGAGTGCTCGTTCAGCACGGGAGCGGTCTTTGACATCAGCGGCGGTAGGGCAACGTACTAGCTGGCAGTGGAGTTGCACTGGGTCTTGGGGCATATTGAGGCCAGTTAGTCCTGGCTTCGCACGACCTTCATCATGACCCACGCCGGTCCCATCCACCAACTCCCATACCCGTCCAGGCGTGTGACGCTGCCAACTGTCGACGATGGGTTGTCCAATACGCTTGTAGCCGAGATTTCCGTAGAGCCCCATAGCACCTGCGTTCTCGACAGCGATCTGTAGGTTGACGTGGCCAAGGCTAAGGATACGGGCCTCGCGCTCTACCACGTGTACCAGGGCACGGCCGACGGCACGTCGCCGCACGGCAGGAGCCGTGTCCAGGGCGAAAAGCCGCAGAAAATCGGGTCGTTGGTGGTTATGACCGCCCATGCTGACGGTTCCAGCCACATCACCGTCCAAGAGCGCCACCAGCATCACACGGTAGCCTACGATGTGATGCTGCCAGCGATTTACCAGCTGCTCGGGGCTCTCACATCCCCTACGCCATCGCAAGAGACATCTCTGAGATGTCTCTTGCGATGGCAGGGCGGACGGCTATGGACATATGTCAATGCGCCTCTCAGCCCAACAGTGGGCGCGCCGCCGTTTCCTGCCTGTGGAGTATCCCTAGGGAAGACTGGCTTCGGCCTTGGGCTGGCCTCTGCGGAACAGGCGACCGATTGAGCCCGCCTCCCATGCCACAAGGAGGTTCGTCGCTATTCCGATCGAGCTATATGTTCCTGCAATCACGCCTATTAGAAGCACCCACAGGAACACCCGGATCGTCGGTCCACCGAACAGCAGCAGTGCAAGTAGGGTGAACAGCAGCGTCAGGCTCGTGTTGAGGGACCTGCCGAGGGTCTCTGAGATACTCAGGTTGGCATTGGCAGCAAGCGTCCGATTCGGATAGAGAAGAACGTTCTCACGAAGTCTGTCGAAAACAACGATAGTGTCATTGACGCTGTAGCCGATCACGGTTAACAGCGCGATGAGGAACATCGTGTTGACCTCGATGTCAGCCACCTCCCCAAGAATGGCGAAAATGCCAATGACCACTATCGCATCATGCAGCAACGCCACGATGGCAGCCGTGCCGTAACGAAACGGACTGGGCAAGTTGCGGAAGGCCCACCAGACGTAGAAGAAAATACCCACCGTAGCGGCCAAAATCGCCCAGAGCGCGTTTACCACCGTCTCCGATGCAACAATCGGTGATACCAGGTCGAAGGACAGCACTAGAAGGCCGTCTGGCGAGAGGCTGCGCTCGAGAGCCGTGACAAGAGTGTCCTTGGCCTCCTCCGACAGCTCCTTTGTCCGAATGAAGAAGGTCCGTTCCTCAAGCCTTTGAACGATCGAATCCGGATGCCCGGCCTCGGTCAGTTCCTTTCTGAGATCAGCCTGATCGACTTCCGCCTGAAACTCTATC
>Ga0302135_10001707_pt1 | contig 13202 bp, 8 predicted proteins | sample CBN3_surface_MG_FD_203119 | JGI IMG/M metagenome (GOLD analysis project Ga0302135, IMG submission 203119) | Marine microbial communities from Western Arctic Ocean, Canada - CBN3_32.1 | ecosystem: Environmental > Aquatic > Marine > Oceanic | place: Canada: Western Arctic Ocean | collected 2017-09-15 | reverse complement strand
ACTCTTCAAGGGCAGCGCGCTCCATTTCAATTGGCATACGGTAGCGCTTATTCGGCTTCACAAAGTCTGAATAATAACGAATTGCATGGCCAACCAATTCGTCGAGAAGCGTCTCAGACGCCGGTGAAGCATCAGGTACATAGCGTGAAATAAACCCCCATAATATCGCCTTGTCCTCCGTATTGCAAACGCTGGCAAGATTAAGCAAAACATTGAAACTCAAGGGTGTCTGCTTTATCGGCGGTTCACCCCGATGGATATGCCACACCGGGTTTTCCAATTGTTGAGAAGCATCCTCTCCCGGAAACTTTTCCAGTCGCGAGAGATAATCGTCAACTGCTCTTGGGATGACGTCAAAGAAAAGTCTCTTCGCGGCTTTCGGTTTGCCGAACATGAAGAGCGCTAGTGTGTCACCAGGCGCGTAAGCCAGCCAATCCTCAATCGTCAGACCGTTGCCTCGCGATTTCGAAATTTTCTCACCGTTCTCGTCGAGAAAAAGCTCGTAGGTCAGTGCCTCAGGAGCTTTGTGTCCAAGGGTGCGGGCGATGCTACCCGACAGCCGAGCGGAATCGATCAAATCCTTGCCATACATTTCATAGTCAACGTCGAACGCATACCAGCGCATTGCCCAGTCGGGCTTCCATTGCAGCTTGCAACTGCCGCCGGTAACCAGAGTTTTGATCTCTTCTCCATCATCGCGACGATAAATGATCGTGCCTGCAGCCGCGTCGGTTGAAACGACTTCAGCCTGGAGGACCTGGCCGCTTTCAGGACAGATAGGCAGGAAGGGACTGTACGATTGAGCGCGCTCCTGACGCAGAGACGGCAACATGACTTCCATGATCTCCTCGTAATGCTGGAGTAGGCGCATAAGCGCCTCGTCGAAGTCGCCGGAACGGTAATATTCTGTTGAACTCTTGAATTCGTAGTCAAACCCGAACTGATCGAGAAATGCTCTCAGTCTGGCATTGTTGTGATGACCAAAACTTTCGTGAGTGCCGAACGGATCGGGTATCGACGTAAGCGGCTTGCCCAAATGCTGCGCAATCATGTCACGATTCGGAATGTTGTCAGGAACCTTCCGCAGCCCGTCCATATCGTCTGAAAAGGCGAAGAGTCGCGTCGGAAAATCGGAAATTTCTGTAAATGCACGCCGCACCATGGACGTACGCACGACTTCACCAAATGTTCCTATATGGGGCAATCCCGATGGACCATACCCGGTTTCAAACAGCACATACCCCTTGTCAGGAACGCCTTCACCGACCCGGGCAAGCAACTTACGCGCTTCTTCAAACGGCCAAGCCTTAGCTTGCAACGCCAGCTTTTGGAGCTTCGGCATCGCGCCCTTTCCCTTCAAACGATTGGAAATCAACTCGGTCGAATCTAGGCGCTGGGCGTAACCGCCGTCAACTGGAGCAGCGGCTTCTCAGGAAAGGTAATATGGACTAGAATAATCTGTCACGACCATTCCCGACGGGTCGTCTGCACCGCTATGATAGGCAGGCATGAATGGCAACCAATCAATTCGTCTTCCGCGCGCGCCAACCGTCGTCGTTACGGCTGTGGCTGCAGCATGGCTCACGGTAGATGGTGAACTTGAAGATCTGCGCCACGAGGAAGCTGTACAGCGCCTCAAATCAGACGAGCCGCCAATCGTATGTCATGCCCCATCGACCGCCCGTCGTCTTGGAGTTGAGCGGTTCCATGCGTTTGATGTTTTGGAGCTGTTTGCGTTTGCTGCACCAGCGCAATTTTGCATTCCAACACCGTGCGGCATCGCGACAGCAGTTGGATTAGATGCCTTAGAGTCACGAGAAGATGAGCCGCTGCTGCTTCGACAAACGGCCCAACGGCTCTTAGCTTCAATCGCAAGCAGCGACTTTCAAAGCGATAGCATCGCAATAGCTGTCAGCATGACGCGTGGCGGATGGCTCTGGGGCGAATACGTTCTTGTAGCTCTAGGTGTGGATTTTGACCCCTCAGTCCCAAGCCCTCAGACAGGACTGGAAATCTGGAAGCAACTAGAAGAGTGGTCGGAAGACGCGCCACCGCCGCCGCCAGGCGATTTGGCGGTCGATGCGGCAGAGGCTCGTGGTCGACTTGCCTCCATGCTTGGCAAGGATGCCGAGGAGCGCCCAAGCCAAGCCGATTACGCATCCGCAGCCACTCAAGCTTTCCAACCCCGTCTCGGCGAAGACGCACCTCATTTCTTGTTGGCTGAAGCCGGGACCGGCGTTGGTAAGACGAAGGGCTATATCGCTCCAGCCAGTATTTGGGCCGAAAAGAACGAAACCCCGGTTTGGATATCAACCTATACCCGGAACCTTCAACATCAGATTGATCAGGAGCTTTCGAGCCTATACCCTGATCCCGCAATCAAACGAGACAAAGTCGTGGTCCGGAAAGGCCGGGAAAACTACCTGTGTCTTCTCAACCTGGAGGAAGCAGTTCGCGCCGTCGCCGTCCGACAGGAGGAGATCGTTGTGCTAGGTTTAATGGCACGTTGGGCTGCAGAAACGCGGGACGGCGATCTTAATGGTGGTGACTTTCCTGCCTGGCTTAGTGACTTGGTTGGCCGCCACCGAACGCTTGGTCTGACCGATCGACGAGGTGAATGTATCTACTCCGCGTGCCCGCACTATTCGCGCTGCTTCATCGAACGCAGCATACGGCGCGCACGGCACGCCGACCTTGTGGTCGCCAACCACGCATTGGTTATGATCCAAGCGTCGCGTGGTCAGATCGGCGGCAGATCTCCACCGATCCGCTATATATTCGACGAAGGTCATCATGTATTCGACGCAGCAGACAGCGCGTTTTCAGCGCATTTAAGTGGCTTAGAAACGGCTGAATTTCGGCGCTGGCTGCGTGGTGCAGAAGGTCGCCAGCGTGGGCGCAGCCGTGGTCTGAAATTTAGGATCGAGGACCTACTAGAGAGCGAGACCGCGCAATCAACATTGGAAGACGCTCTTAACGCGGCCCGCGTACTGCCGCGCGACAGCTGGCATCAACGCTGCGCCGACGGCATGCCACAAGGGCCGGCAGAAACATTTTTTGCCTCCGTCCGTCGCGAGGTTTATGCCCGCTCAGCCAATCCCGACAGCGCCTATGGATTGGAAGTGGAGTGTGATGCGCCTTCGGAAGAAATGATTAAGGCAGCGGCCGCGTTCGATAGTGCACTCGCGACGCTAGAACGACCAATCAGTGTTCTGGTCAAGCATCTGCTGGCACGACTTGATGATGAAGCCGATTCGCTTGAAACGACGACCCGCGTCCGGCTAGAATCGATGGCGCGCTCGCTTCAACACCGCGCTCTCGCCACACTTAACGCGTGGCGTTCAATGCTTGCGTCGCTCGTAGAGGGCAGGCCGGAAGAATTTATCGACTGGTACTCCGTCGAGCGAATTGACGGTCGTGATACCGATATAGGTCTACATCGCCATTGGATCGATCCAACCATCCCCTTCGTGGAATCAGTCGCCGTACCGGCGCATGGCGTCATTGTCACCTCGGCGACACTGACCGACGGCTCGGGTGATATCGACGCAGATTGGCAAGCAGCCGAAAGACGCACAGGAGCTAAGCATCTAACGCGACCCGCAATCCGAGCCGCAATGCCGTCACCGTTCGAATACGAATCGCTCACACGAGTGTTCGTGGTGACTGATGTACGCCGAGATGACCGGCGCCAGGTTGCCGCGGCATACCGCGAATTATTTATCGCATCCGGTGGCGGCGCGCTCGGGCTGTTTACGGCGATTAGCCGCCTGCGCGAGGTCCATGCGCGTATATCGGGCGCTCTCGATGAAGCCGGTTTATCGCTCTATGCACAGCATGTCGATGGCCTGAACTTACCGACGCTCGTAGATATATTTCGGGCAGAAGAAAACGCCTGCCTTCTTGGAACGGATGCCATGCGTGATGGTGTCGACGTCCCCGGCCCTTCATTGCGGCTCATTGTCTTCGATCGTGTCCCCTGGCCGAGACCGACCATTGTACACCGCGCTCGTCGCCGTCACTTCGGTAGCCGTGCATTTGACGAATCCACGACGCGCCTCAAGTTAAAACAGGCCTACGGCAGATTAGTTCGACAGGGAACGGACCGTGGCGTTTTCGTCATGCTCGATTCAATGATGCCATCAAGACTCGCCGGTGCATTTCCGACAGGCGTCGAGATCACGCGTATCGGCCTCGCGGAAGCCGTAACGGCTATTCGAGAGTTTTTTCCCGATGCTGACCATGAAAAATCGCGAGCGGATTTGGTACGGACCAAGCGTGGCGCTTGACGGGCAAGACCGGGCGCGTTGTACATTGCTGTGAAAGTGGCGGGTTTGTCGTGGGACGAATTCGGGTTCAATTGCCGTCTGGAACCAGCCGGTGCGTCACAAGAAAGGCAGATAATGCCCAACCATCACGCTGCACTCATTTACACGATGGTCCTCGCATCAGCGGTGGATAGCGATATGACAGACTCCGAACTCAAGGTCATCGGTGACCTGGTCATGCATCTGCCGGTCTTCCGCGGCTATGATGAAAATCTCCTGCCTGAGACAGCAAGCGCATGCGCAGAGATACTGGGCGGAGAGAAGGGTCTTGATGCCTGTCTCAATCTGATACGGGATTGGCTACCGGAAGAACTCGCGACAACCGCTTATGTCCTTGCCTGTGACGTGGTTGCCGCCGACGGCAAGGCCGAGCAGGAAGAACTGCGCTTGCTTGAACTCATCCGTCATCGCCTTGACGTCGACCGGTTGACCGCTGCTGCGATCGAACGGAGCGCTCGCGCCCGCTTCGCCACAATCTAGACCCGTGCCGACGCTCGACGGGACAAGCATAGGCTTCGTCGGGCTTGGCCTGATGGGAAAACCGATGGCGCGCAACCTGTGTGCTGCCGGCGCCACCCTCACACTGTACAATCGATCAGCAGAACCGCTTGACGAGTTCGCCTCAGCGGGAATGGCAACATTCACGTCGGTAAGGCGGCTAACTGGCGACACCTTTATCGTGATGGTGCGGGATTCGCCCGCCGTTGAGGCAGTTATCACCGGTGCTGATGGATTACTTGAGTGCGTAGCGCCAGGAACACTGGTGATTGACATGAGTAGCACCAATCTCGATGTCACCAAACGCATGGCTGAGGCGATCAAAGCAAAGGGCGGCGACTACTTGGATGCGCCGGTATCGGGTGGCAAGATCGGCGCCGCCGCTGGGCATTTGACCATCATGGTCGGCGGCAGCGCCGATGCCTTCGCACGTGCTCTGCCTATTTTCGAAGTTCTCGGCGAGAACATCACACTTATCGGTGACGTCGGCGCGGGCCAGATCGCCAAGGCGGTCAATCAAGTGATTGTTGCAATGACCATCGGCGCGGTCGCCGAAGGTCTTAGTCTTGCAAAGCGCGCTGGCATCGATGCTGCAAAGGTGCGCGAGGCGCTTCAAGGAGGTTTTGCTGCGAGTAGAATTATGGATTTGCATGGAATACGAATGATCGAAAGTGATTTCGAGCCCGGCGGGCGTTGCTCAGTGCAACACAAAGATGTTGTGCAAGCGCTTGAACTTGCGGCCTCAGTCGGCATCGAATTGCCGGGCCTGCAGGCCAACCGCCTTTTATGGGAAAAAATGCTCGAAAACGGTTGGGAAAATCTCGATCATTCGGCGTTGATTAAAGTGATCGAAAAACCTTGAGTACGGACACTTAATAAACGCGCCTCAAGCGCCGCGATGCCCGTCTCACTTTGCCACAGTTAGCGGGCAATTGCCTTAATGCGGACACGCTGCCGGGCACCAGATAAGGCAGCCAGCGCACCAGCGAACGTGGCCCGATCTGCGCCCATCATTTTGAAATACCCTTCGTCGACAGCGGTCAACATAGGCATCGCTTCGGCGACAAGGCGCCCGCCATCGCCCGTCAGTGCCACTGCGTGGGCCCGTGCATCATCCGTATGGACCGCCCGCACCATAAGGCCGCGTCGCTCCAAACCTCTAACGACCTGCGATGTCATCATCACGTCGCACCGGCAGTATCGAGCTAGAACCGCCTGTTTCACCGAGTTGTCACCGCGACCGGTCAACTCATCGAGTCCTGCGAGCAAGAGCAACTGTACGGGCGTTAGGTCAAAAGGCGCCAATGCTGCGCGTTGCGCGCGCTGCCAGCTATTCGCCGTCTGCCAAAGAAGGAAGCCAATCCCCGAGGTAATAGGTTCAGGATTCGCCGAATCTTGCATTGTGTCAGCCACGTAGTCACTCCGGGAGAGTCGCCCCAAGGGACGCAGGCTCAGTCAGCACCACTCTATATGCGCGCTTACCTTAATGTCCAGCATCATTCTTTCAGTCAGCATCACTCTATATGCGCGCTTATATTAATGTCCAGCAGCCACCGGCAACCAACGGTGTAACTACGCCCAAGCGCCCAAAACACTGCATATTGCCAACAACGCCAATCTGGCACGAAACGTGCGAATCTTTTCTCTCAGAAAGCGCAGAGCCGCGGCTCGAATTCAGGCGCATATTTAGGGACCTAGCGCACGTAGAGACTTGATGCACATAAGAGTATTGGCAATGAAAATACCACACCTAGCAAACGCCTTCCGTAGGGAACCATACCAGCCCGGAATCACGTCGGACGCGGCGGAAAACCGAATCAAAATCTACCGCTGTTGGGGCGGAGGACCGAAGAGGACCAGCTCTCAACGGGCGTAGTGCCAATCGACACAACTGAGATCAGCCCCGAAGCCATGTTTCGCTATGTCGCATCGCAATTTGACATCCAGCATAACAGCCTCGACGAATTGCATGATCTGGTCGATCTACTCTATGACGGACAAGCCATTTCACCGCCCGATTACGAAATCCTCACCAACAGCCCAAGCCGCGGACCGGGCGTCTCGCCATACCCGGGCCAGAGGTGAAACGTAATGTCGTCGCGGCATGGCAAGATCAGCGGGTACATGACACGGCGCGTGGTGATATTTCAGCAGCTGAATCAGACAGCCGAGCCCTCTCAATACTCGGGCGCCTAGCTGGTGCGACTAGCTAAAGGCCCGGCATAAAAAGGACAACGGCAATGCCGCCGTCCGATTAAATAATGGGCTAACGAGGCGGCCTGGGAGTCAGCACCGCCTACGTCGCCGATATCACGCTGATCGCAGCTAAGCGCCGGCGCAATCGACGCAAGCGCCTATTACTTGAGCACTCCCATGATGTCCGACTCCCTCATGATTAGGAGTTCATCGCTATCGACTTTGATCTCGGTGCCCGACCACTTTCCAAATAAAACCCGGTCCCCGTATTTTACATCAAGCGGAACGAATTTGCCGTCGGCGCCCTGCGTGCCGGGCCCTACGGATATCACCTTGCCTTCCATCGGCTTTTCCTGTGCGCTATCGGGAATAATGATGCCACCGGCAGTCTTTTCCTCTCCATCGATCCGCTTTACCAGGACACGATCGTGCAGCGGCCTGAAATTCATGCGACACCTCCATAATCAGTATTTTTTGAGCCTATGCTCCGTATTGAAACATAGTGCAGTCAGCACTCCGGCGCGGGGAGCGCCAGCCCCTATTTAAAGATTCGATCTGCGATGTCAAGTGAGTCTAATACAGCCTGCTCTATGACCGCCATCAAAGCTAAATCGGAAATAAAACGGGTCGGGGGATGGATAACGTTCTCCTAAAAATACCTCCGCCCGTACTTGACCGCACAGACCCGATTTCAAATACTAGGAAACTGCCATGTTCCGTCACAATGAAAGCTGATACTGATCGGGGTATTTTATTTGTGCGGCCACCAATACTTAAGAACGGTCTAATTTATGTCAATTAATGTTGCCATCGTTGGTTCCGGTCCGAGCGCGTTCTATACGGCTGAGGCGCTAATAAAATCAGACGCGGATGTTCGCATCGACATGATAGAACGCCTGCCAACCCCCTTTGGGTTGATACGTGGCGGGGTCGCACCTGATCATCAAAGTACGAAGCGGGTCGCGCGTGCTTATGGAAAAACAGCACTTTGTGAACCATTCCACTTCTACGGCAACGTTACGGTCGGGAAGGACATAAGCTTATCCGACCTACGCAGTATGTACGATGCAGTCGTCTTAGCCGTTGGCATGCCGGCAGACCGTCCACTCGAAATTCCCGGTGCCGACAAACAAAATGTCCTTGGCTCCGCCGCGTTCGTGGGCTGGTATAATGGGCTGCCCAAATTTCGTGATCTTAGCCCTCATTTGGACACTGCTGCTGTTGCGGTCATCGGCAACGGCAATGTCGCGCTGGACATCGTTCGTGTTCTTGTTAAGACCGAAGCTGAGATGTCTACTTCTGACATCGTTGACTATGCGGCCCAGACGATTCGCAAATCACCCCTGACGGATGTTTATACATTTGGGCGCCGTGGACCGGTCGAATGCAAGTTCACAAATGTCGAATTACGCGAGATGGGTCGCCTCGAAGATTGTGCACCCGTCGTTGATGCAGCACAGCTTCCTGCCCAGTTACCCGAGGGCCTATCCGACCGAGATCGCAGAATGAAGGAGAAAAACCTCGTAAATTTTTGCGAATTTTCGGCGTTCGATCCTCTGTCAAAATCCAAACGGGTACATTTCCAATTTTATGCCAACCCAGTGGAAATATTGGGTGCAGAATGCGTTGAAGGTCTTAGGCTCGAGCGGACACAGGTCAAAGACGGGCACGCTGCGGGCACCGGCGAATTCTTCGAAGTTGCCTGCGGTCTTGTCGTTTATGCAATTGGCTACGCGGCAGAGGCTATGGATGGCGTGCAGTTCGACGCTCGGACAGGAACAGTTGCCAACATTGATGGTCGGGTCGATGAAGGGTTGTATGCGGTTGGCTGGATCAAGCGTGGGCCAACCGGTGTCATCGGTACGAACAAGCACGACGGTGATGCGATTGCCGCCCAAATTTGTATAGACGTGCCAACTGGCAAGAAGCCAGGTCGCGAGGCATTGGAAAAACTGTTAAGCGAACATGAAGTACGCTCGGTGAGTTACGCAGAATGGCAAAAGATCGACGCAGCTGAAATTGGCGCTGCGGCCCCCGGCGCCCCACGCAAGAAGTTAGTCACCATCGAGGATATGCTTAAGGTCCTGAGTTAACTCGTATCAGCAGAGTTCAGCGATGCCACCAAACTATCTCGCCATTTCGCAACGTTTTGAAGCAGGCGACCGGACGCCGCATCAGATCGCGCACAATTGATTTTGCTCTGAACTGACGAGGAGTGACTTTACATCGGGATCATATCATAATACGCACCGAATAACGCATCGGCCACGCGGGCGGCGTTCGCCTGTTCTTATAGGACACGGATCAAAATAGATGGAAGGACCAGCCGCGCCGGCGCAGGCGGAAGTGCCACGCAAGGCGCTTGATGCCGTCGTTATTCGATTTGCTGGCGATTCAGGCGACGGCATTCAATTGACCGGTGGCCAGTTCGCACAAGCCACCGCTTTGGCCGGCAACGACCTACAGACCTTCCCCGACTTTCCCGCTGAGATTCGTGCGCCCACGGGCACCAAATTTGGCGTCTCCGCCTTCCAGATTAATTTTAGTGCCAAACCTACACGAACGTCAGGTGACGAACCGGATGTTTTGGTAGCGCTTAATCCAGCTGCGTTGGCTGTCAACCTCGATGAGTTAACGCCAGGTGGATTGGTCATTGTCGACGCGGGGACCTTCTCCGCACGCAATCTCGAAAAGGCCGGATACACGTCGAACCCACTCGAAGATGGCAGTTTGGCAAAGTATCGAAAGCTCGCAATCGACATCTCCAAGATGACGCTTGCGGCAGTCGAGAACCAGAAACTGAGTCAGAAGGAAGCTCTGCGGTGCAAGAACATGTGGACGCTTGGGCTTGTCTTCTGGCTCTACGGTCGCCGCCGAAAGTCAACTACCGATTGGCTTGAGGCGCATTTCAAACATAAGCCGGAACTCGCAGCAGCAAATATTGCAGCGCTCAATGCGGGCCACGCCTTTGGCGAAACCGCAGAATTGTCCAACGATATTGGCGCCTATCAAGTTCCGTCAGCCGAATTACCAGTCGGCACGTATCGAAACATTACAGGAACGGAGGCGCTCGCCTGGGGCCTTGTAACCGGGACACATCTTGCGAAAATCAAGATGGTCTTTTGTTCCTATCCAATAACGCCGGCATCAGGACTGCTGCATTCGCTCGCACGACTCAAGGAGTACGATGTCGTCACGTTCCAGGCCGAGGATGAGATAGCAGCTGCCTGTGCAGCAATCGGTGCGTCCTATGCAGGTTCGCTCGGCGTGACATCAAGTTCAGGACCCGGTATCGCCCTCAAAACCGAAGCAATTGGGCTCGCCATCGCAACCGAACTACCAATTGTTATTGTCAATTCGCAACGCGCTGGGCCGTCAACAGGGCTGCCTACAAAAACAGAACAATCTGACCTCTATCAAGCGGTGTTTGGCCGCAACGCCGACAGTCCTTTGGTCGTACTTGCGGCAAATTCACCATCCGACTGCTTCGAAGTCGCGATTGAGGCTGTCCGACTTGCTACTAAATATATGACCCCGGTCATCATCCTGAGCGACAGTTATATCGCCAACGCGTCTGAGCCGTGGCATATCCCGGCGATCGACCAATTCGCCCATTTTCCTGTGCGTTTCTTGACAGATAAAGCGACGTGCAAGCCTTTCGCCAGAGATACCCAGACATTGGCCCGACCTTGGATTAAGCCGGGAACGCCAAATATGGAGCACCGAATTGGCGGCCTTGAGAAGGACTACGACACAGGCCACATTTCGTACGATGCCGAGAACCATCAGCGAATGACCAACCTCCGTTTCGGCAAAATCGACGGAGTTGCAAACGACATCCCGTTGCAGGACGTTGAGCAAGGCGCAATTACTGGCAAACTGGCAGTCGTTGGCTGGGGTTCTACATTTGGTCCCATAAGTCACGCCGTCAGCAATGCGCGTGCTGACGGTATCGAGGTTTCACATATCCACCTGCGTCATATTTGGCCATTGCCGCATAACCTTGGCGGCCTACTCGCTGGATTCGAACAAGTCCTGGTTCCGGAGATGAACCACGGACAGTTGGTGACACTTTTGCGAAGCCAGTATCTTTCGCATGCAGAAAGCTTGAGCAAGGTTACGGGCAAGCCGTTTACGGTTCACGAAATCGAAGACGAGATACGTTTGAGGATGGAGGCCTAGAATGACGGTCGTCGCACTGCCGGAAAAATTAAAGGCAAAAGATTTTGCCACCGACCAAGAAATACGATGGTGCCCGGGTTGTGGCGACTATGCAATCGTAAAAGCCGTGCGGAATGCTTTGGCGGAGTTGGAAGTTAGCAAGGAAAATACGGTGTTTGTTTCAGGCATTGGCTGTGCCGCGCGCTTGCCCTACTACATGGCGACCTACGGATTTCACACAATCCACGGGCGCGCTCCCGCTATCGCAACGGGCATAAAGCTTGCCAACCCCGAACTGGATGTTTGGATTGCGACCGGTGACGGAGACAGTTTGTCAATTGGTGGAAACCACCTATTGCATGTGCTACGGCGCAACGTGAACCTCCAAATTTTGCTCTTCAACAATGAAATTTATGGCCTGACAAAGGGACAGTATTCGCCGACGTCGCGGCTTGGTACGCACTCACCCTCAACGCCATTGGGATCAGTAGAACGACCGGTTTCTGCAGCGGCGTTCGCTCTGGGCGCGGGCGCGCAATTCGTCGCACGCTCGATTGATACGCTACAAACCCATTTGCCGAAGATGCTGGTTCGCGCGCACGATCATCGAGGCGCTTCATTCGTCGAAATATTTCAGAACTGCATCGTCTACAACGACGGCGTCTTCAGTGACTTCACTGCCAAAGACGTGGCCGCTGAACGGCAGATTCATCTCGAGCATGGCAAACCCATGTTTTTTGGGGCCGATAGTAGCAAAGGCATACGCTTCAATGCGGAGAAGTTTGAACTCGAAGTTGTCGAGGTTGGGACGGGCGGCATCGAAGAAAAAGATTTGCTTGTCCATGATGAGACGAATCGATCATTGGCAGGCATGTTGGCGGCAATGGAATCGCCTGGTTTTCCCACAGCCCTAGGTGTTTTATTCTGCCGGCCGGCACCGACCTATGAACAAGCCGTCGGTGAACAAATCGAAAAGGCGAAGGCCAGCAACAAAAAACGCGACCTCAACGCTGTGTTACACCACGGTTATACTTGGTCGATCGATTCCGAACACCATATCGACACACCCGCCAAATAGTCAGCAACTAGGGTCCGTTACGCCGACGACCACTACGCGCTGATACATACTGAGACAATGCCGCAAAAAGCGACCACTACTGAAACAGCGTCCTCGCAAGACGCAGCCAACCGGCGCTCCGTTGCCAATTGGTTGTTCCTATGTTGCGGCGCGGTGGTTTTCATGATTGTCATTGGTGGCATTACAAGGCTGACCGAATCTGGCCTGTCGATGATTGAGTGGCGACCGCTGGTCGGTATGGTACCGCCTTTATCGGTCGGCGAGTGGGAGCGCATATTTGGCCTCTACCGTGAGACGCCGGAGTTTCGGATCGAAAACCCACACATAACGCTGGATGCGTTCAAATCGATATTTTGGTGGGAATACATCCATCGCCTGTGGGGTCGATTGATTGGCGTTCTATTCGCTGCAGGGTTTCTTTGGCTTTTGCTGCGCAGACGCATCAACAAGGCACTGCTTCCGCACCTTGCAGCCATTTTCATTCTCGGTGGTGCACAGGGCGTTATCGGTTGGTGGATGGTAATGAGTGGATTTGCCGACAGAACCGACGTCAGCCAATACCGCCTCGTCATCCACCTCGGCATGGCCTTTTTCATTCTTGGATATATGCTTTGGTTGGCCCTCAGCTTGATAAGGCGTGAGACACCTGAACAAGTTCCAGCGAATGTACGTCGATTGTCATTTGTAATGCTTGGCGTCGTTAGCGTGACGGTTCTTTCAGGTGGCCTCACAGCTGGCCTCGATGCTGGGCTTATTTACAACACCTGGCCGCTGATCGATGGTGGAATTGTGCCACCTGACATGTTTTCAGAAGTACCGATCTGGTCAAATATTTTTGAAAATGCAGCGACAATTCAATTCGACCATCGTTCTATGGCCTACGTGACAATTGGAACTGTATTTACCCTGTGGTGGAAATCTCACCGCATTCCTCGTACTGC
>Ga0302135_10001706_pt1 | contig 13203 bp, 4 predicted proteins | sample CBN3_surface_MG_FD_203119 | JGI IMG/M metagenome (GOLD analysis project Ga0302135, IMG submission 203119) | Marine microbial communities from Western Arctic Ocean, Canada - CBN3_32.1 | ecosystem: Environmental > Aquatic > Marine > Oceanic | place: Canada: Western Arctic Ocean | collected 2017-09-15 | reverse complement strand
TCAATATAATATGGTCCAATATCAATATCAGATAAGTCGATAACTAAACTATATGACACAGAAGATCCAGCAGGAATGTCCTTGATTGCAAATGCTGAAACATCAGTTGGTTCGGCACAATAGATATCATAGCAAAGAGTTGCATTCACTTGTACCAAAGATGCATCCACGAGACCACTATTCTCAACAGTCACAAGATAATTTACTTTTGTTCCTGTTTCCGCCTGTCCCAAATTACCACTCGATGCTGAGAAATCTAATATTTTCAAAATTGGTTCTGAAGTTCTCACATTAATTTCAATTATTTCATAGGTGCCATTTGCCTTATCAGTAACCGAGACATAGATTGTGAAATCCTCTTCACCTGTAGCATTTGCAGGAGCAGAGACAATCATAGTATGCGTCGAGCTGACAAATCCGCCAATAGTGTGTGAAGTTGCTCCAGTTCGTTCCCAACTCAGAGGGAGTTCAGAATCATCAAATTCAAATTCGTATCTTTCATCACCATTTCCAGAGTTAGTGAATTTGATGCCGATTTGCTTTGACTCTCCAATAGAAATACCATACACATCATCCATCGGCTCGGAAAGTTCGAAGTCATGCAGCTGTGGAACTCTCACCAAGACATCATGAGATAGGAAGAAGCCATCTTGAGTTGAAAATTGAATAGATATTGTGTGTCCTTCTATGAAAGAATGAGATACATTTTGTTCTGCTGGAGTCACACGAATGTGCAAATCAGTGAACGAAACTGAATTATCTAATCCGATATCAAAAGTAGTAGAAATATTCCAATCGCCTGAACCATTGTGGAACTCAACAACCCAATCTGCTGAATCAGAACCGGTTACAAGTGCACCGACCGAGTAAGAGTCGAAGGATTCGTGACCCAGATAATCTACAGCAAATATAAATTCCACTGGCACAAAGCCGTTTTCATCATCAGCGACGACCAGGACATTTCCAGCGGAACCAATGTATGAATCATCGCCGCTGGTTAAATTCAATGTAGTCACATCAATTGAATGATCTGCAGTTCGTGCATGTGTTAATGTCATATCAGGAGTTTCTTGTCCCGCATGAATATCAATTCCTTGGCCTCCGATGTAGGACATATTTCTGTCCATTTGATAGACCTCAAATTCACTTCGAAGATCGACTCGACCATTTGGCAGAATGATGCTCATTCCACCATCCTCATCAATTTCACCAACCCATTCTAAGCCGAGGCCTAGGTCAAGAACTAATTCTGAATCTACAACATCGACAAGAGTGAATGAATTTCCATCATAACCCAACCAATGCGTCTTGAGGGTTAAAATCCCACCATTAGATAACGAAATATCTAGGTTTCCACCATCTGCTACGCTTGCATCAACCAACCCCATAGCAACTAAAGTTTGGTCGGTAACACTAGCACGCAGTATCCAATTGCCTGGTTCTACCATAGCAGACCAGTTTCCATTCCACACACCATCTTCTAGTACCTTTTCTGGAGTTATGTGATCTCGAATCAATCCCTTGGTTGGAATCAACTCTAGAACGATTGAATCAGATATTGAAGAGAATTCGGTTTCATCGATATACGAGATCATTCCTGATATCAATACTTGACCAGCTGTTAATTCAATATCGATACTGTTTGAGGAGCTTCCAACCGAAACAGCACGGCTGACATCCTCGAACCCTTCGTATGAAGTATTTAGGTCCCAAAATGTATCAGCAGGAACGTAATAACTCCAATCGCCATTAACATCCGTCGTTAGATTCGCTTCTAACATTCCATCACTATCGATAATCATCAAAGTAACATTGACGATTCCTTCAACCGCATTGGCCTCATTGTTATCGTTCAAATCCCAGAAGATAGTGCCGCTGAGTTCTACGAATAATTGAGCTGTGATGTTGTAATCATTTTCTCCGCCAACATCGACTGAAATTGGAATGGACTCGACTAACCACTGTTTACCAGAATCAATGTGATCCAATGACACCTCCCAATTCCCTGGAACCAGATCGATAGTGACCGTTCCGTCAGAATTGGTATTGTCGATACTGAAGGTGCCTAAACCATCTGTAGATTCAAGATTTAATCGCACATCACCAATAGGGCTTACTGAATTATCTTCATAGAGAGTGAAAGAGACTTGTGCCAATTCGCTAGTAGACATTTCTAGATCTAATTCAGCGTTATCAGCAGAAACCGAAATCAACTCACGTAAGCCTTCTGAAATTCCTATTGATTCAACATCGGTAGAGACAATCCAATCGCCCTCACCAATGAAATCATTAATCATTCCATTATCATCAGTAATTCTTGAAAGAATCCAACTACTGTCTGTATTGGTAAATCTAACTAATTGTTCAGCTAAAATACCGCCGCTCTCGTTAGTGAAAGCAATACTAACGCGCCATTCAGGATCGAAACCAATAGCCCGCTCAACAACGGTACCATCAAGGCCAATATCGAAAAGAACATCACCACTCATGATTCGAGTTCCAAATAAGTCACCATCATTCGCATCGGAAATATCAACCGAGATTCGGTATGTTCCAGGTTCGAGTGGAACCACTGCGTGACCGACATTTGTCCATTCGGTTCCATTCCACTGAATTGGGTAATCAATTCCAGAATTCATCATTGAGATAATTGTGAAATTGTAGCGCACTGCAGTCCCGTTCGAGGCATTGTTATCATCGGAATGATCGAGGAAGAAATCTATTTCTGCATTTGTATTTGCAGGATAAACTAAGATTTCAACCGTATTATTGATTCCATCGACATTTGTTGAATTGGTAACAGGAGCCAACCATTCGCTATCTTCAAGAGTGAAATTCCACATACCCTTAGGGAGAACCATTTGGAATAGTCCGGTCTCATCGACTCCAGCCCGCCATGTCACATCATAATCAGAATTTGTAGCAATAACCACTACTGGCTCCCAACCTCCAATATTTGCGTTGTAAGTATTACCGATTCGATTGATGTCAATAGCACCCGCAATACCATGGCCTGGACGAGCATCGATTGAAACAGCATCCATGCCATCTTCGACAATGAAACGAATTCCATCGACTAATTTGATATTCTCACCGAGTTGAACTGTTGCATCTACTGTCGACCCTTGAGGAAGAACAACTGAGAAGTATCCATCACCATCAGTTTGAACCGAGGTACTAAATCCACTCCAATAGAAGTCGACCTGAACATGATCGAGAGTTTTGGACACATTCAGTGGTGAATCCAGACTTGCATTTTCATTATAGTAAACCGTTCCAGTTACTAACTGGCTGGTGTGGAAGTAATAATCTGCACTAAAATCATCAGAACCAATCTCAATCTGCTCCCATAGTTGTTCTTCATTCGAAAGTGTATGGTTTAGAATCCATATTCCCTCCGTTAACTCTACGTAATACGAACCAGCCTCTGAATCATAAATTGCTTCGACCAGATTACCACTTCCATCTTTCATGTGGAAACTGACGTTTAGGTCAGCAATCTCTTCATCGACACCGTCGACTGTCTGAAATAGTCCAAAGCTGACATCAGAAGTCACAGGAACCGGCATTGGGAATTCAAATTCGGATGATTCATTCGCATCGAATAAGTAATTTGCAGATAATTCGTTGAATCCATCTCCATCAATATCGATTTCTGCAATATATTCACCAGGAATAATAGGGCCGAATTCAAATTTGCCTTCTTCATCAGGTGTAATCAAACAAGGAGCTTGACCAGTTTCTTCACAATTATCAACAACATCTGCTGCATCCGTGTCAGCATCGCGGAGAATAACTGTTCCAGTGACCGCTTCACCATCAAAATTGATTAGGTTACCAAAGAGAGATCCTCCTGTAATATCAATCTTAGTGATGTAATTCACAGCGTTTTGAGGTATTGTAAATCCATCATTGATTTCAATACGGCGATCATCACCAAAGACAATGGTCACATCGTAATTACCAGGTATTGCATCGACGATGTGGAATGTACCTGGCTCGACCATATCTCCACCAAATACCCCTTCACCAGTAAAGATACCAGATCCATTTAGAGTCCCATATGATTCGAGATCCATCGTAGTGTCAGTCGTGAACACACCACTTCCAATCAGCGTTGAATGGCTATACTTTTGCGTGAAAGAGGACGACCCATTTGCTGTGAATCGCCCGGTCGCATTAACGGCTCCATTGAGCAAATATTCCCCAGATGAAGTCATACAAAGCCCAGAGTCTTCTGGCATAGTATCATTCTCATCACAATCGGAAATTTCAATATCATCGTTAACCATTCCATCGAGCAAACCTCGCCCGGAGAATTCTCCGTCACCAGTCAAACTGTGATTATGATAAATGACTTGAGTGAAATTTCCAGTGAAATCAGTTGCAGTCACTATACTTTGAGAAACTACGGAACCATCACCAGTGAATGTTACTTCTCCGATACCATCGAATCTTAGGTTTTCACCCTCGACAGTCCCAACTGAAGTTGTTAGCACATATGGTTGGAGTTGAATCTCATCCCAAGATGGAGTCAGTTCGATCGTAACATCAGTAACTGAATCTCCATCGAATAATTCTGAACCACTCCAAACTAGGCGTCCTATAGCGTGAGCTGGGTTGACAATTATTGGAGCATCGATGTGAGCCTCTCCATTACTGTGTCCATCTTCGCCTGAAATATTAACGATGGTTTCAGATAACCATGTTGAACCGGAAACATTTGCGAGAATTCCAGTAACTGGATTTATCGATCTTACCCCTGTTGATGAGGCTTCGAATATATCACCGAAAGTAGATTGAATGTCTGAAGTCATGATTTGAGCACGAGCAGATGCAAGATCAGATTCACCGAAATATGCAGTAACACGAATCTTACCTGCAGGTGCTTGGAAACTATATCTACCGTTTTCATCAGCATCAGTGGTTCCAATAGGAATCCAATAAGTTCTGTCATCTCGATCTATGACTTCTCCATCAACAGCGATTTCATCGCCACTGAAAGCATCACGCTCTATCAAAATACGAGCATTGGGGACTACTCCATGGCCATCTAATTCGACAGTCCCTTCTAGAGTTGCACCACTATAGTACTTCATTACCTTCACTTGAGTATTTGCAGATCCTATGGTCGGGTTCGAGCAAGTCGAGTCAAGTTTTGTTCCGTTTTCATCTACTTCACAACGCTCTGCATCATACCAATTCGAAAGAACTAGGTTGTTCATCATAGCACCAGGAAGTGGGTAGGCATTTTCGAGGTATGAACCAGGAGCACCGCTCAAGTAAAAATGAGGCATTGGTGCTTCTGCATCCCCTCCCAATCCTAGAGTCGAAGTGCCGTATCCTACGTATATACGTGCAACCATGGTTTCGAAAAATTCCGGCTGGTGTTGATAATCAATATCGACCATGCGAATAATAGGAGTTCCATCACCTTGGCCACTGTATTGATTGAGAATTATATCATTCTGGTACTCTAGATCGAATTCTTCAACGGTTCGAGGAATTATCGGGTCATCCCCTCTCTGTGTAAGATAAACAGATGAGACGTATGTATCAGTATCTAATCCTGAAAGCGTAGTAGGGGCATGGAAAATCCCAGTAGTTTGTCCTCGGTGATAGGAATAATCTTCGTAATATTTACCTCCAAGTGGGTATAGTCTGTTATCTACAGCAAAGTAACGAATATCGTTATTTCGAGTTATCATTTCTCCGAGACTGCCTTCGTAATCTTGTACATCATACTCGATATTTGTGGTCATGTCATGATACATATCACCGAGTTGATCATTGTCGAAAGCTTCTAAGAGGAATGCTCGACTAAGAGATAACCTTGCATTTGTACGATGAAGACCCGTTGAGACATCATCGTAATCTTTAATCAAATCAGGAGTGTAGAGGTAACCACTAATTTCATAGTATTCAACCTCTAAATCAAATTCCCCCACACTAGAACGAGCCTGGTTGTAGAGAGACATCGCCTCCGACCGGTCGGTTGAAAGGTTGCCATATTGTTCACCATCTAAGCGAACCAGCCACTGGTCTTCTAATTCTAATGTACCATCATCTGCAAGAATACCACCAAAGAGTAGTTCCACATTGTCATCTGTAGCCATTACCGCTAGTGCGCGAGATTCAACCATTTCAGAGTCACCAACTGCAAGACTAATGATTAAGTTGAATTCTTCAATCTGGGCATCGCTCATGTGTGACAACAGTATATCATTGAATTCATCAGTGAATCCTTGACCATCATTGTATCTACGGTCACCTTGAGCGAGGGTTGTGATGAATAGAGAAAGTGTATCATCTTGGCCCGCAGCGAGTAACATTGCTCCGCTATTTGGGATACCAGACTGAAAGTTATCAGCCACTGTTGGGTGCTGACCTTGTGCTAAAGCCTGGAAACCATAATCCCACCATGAAACGAATGCGGGTCGCTCAGAAAATGAAACGTCAGAATCTTGTTCAGATAGCCAGTCATAAGCCATATTCCAAGACCCAGAATTGAAACCTGGGCCGAATGTACCCATGTACCAAAGATCCCCTCCTTCTGGGTCGTAATTATTACTGTTTAGAACTGATAAACCAAGGGCTTCAAGTCGGAAAATATCAGGTGCAATGTCATGAATAATTTGGTCGACATCAGTTGCTGAATTTTCACCACGTGGGATACCGGAGTCTATTCCATAAGTCATGTGTTGTGAGGAAATCATCAATATTACCATCAACATTGCTGGTATGCCAGGATTACTCTTACTAGCAGGCCAAATCGAACGGAATCGTGTTCGAGGAGTTCCAATACCAGAACGACGCCATTCCTTAGCGAAGCCAACGAAATTAGCACGTTGCCACATCGACGAGATTCCAATTCCGCCAACAACAGCCATTGCAGGTGTAGCGTTGAAAATGAAACGGCCTGCTGAGAAGGCCATGTATGCTGCGATGAATACCCAGAGGCCGAGGAGCATATCTCCTTGCTTCTCCTTTCTTGCACCTTTCCATATCATGATAAAAGCAACACCCATTGAAATTAGGAATACAATAGGTCCATATGAAGCGAAAAGAACACCTCGGCTTGGTGCTTGTGCCTCACCAATTGTTCCGAAAATCTTGTTCTTAGAGAAGTAAAAACCGCCAGTAAAGAGGATGTCCCAGCCATTGTAAATTTCTGCGTATTGTAGAGCATATAGTAAACCTAAAATTCCACCCATTAGGAATATTCCACTACCTAGAACAAGAAGCCAAGGCTTGTCACGGAATGAACATGTGACCCAACCAAGAGCAAGGGTAAATCCAATGATGTAAAACATCGGTTGGAATCCGCTAGGGTCGAATAATAAATTCAATCCAGGCCAGGTGTAGAATGGTAATGGAATCAAGAAAGTAGTTAGCATCATTTGCAGAGCTGCCGAAGTCAATGGTAGACTGTCACGTCGGCGAATCATATTCAGGAAAATTTGTCCAGCAAAAGCAAGGAATAGAATTCCGGGCCCGTAAACAAAACCTTTCCAACCAAGTGCAACTGTTGCAAATGATATTCCAGAAAGAGTAGCATTGGCCATCACAGCAGGGCTGCGTGACCACATTTCTCTAATTCCGGCGAATAGATAGAGGGGGTTTGAACTAGGATTTGAGAAAATCCTCTCGTTCTGAATTTGATCGACTGCTTTCACCCAGAAGTAAAATGCCAAAGCGAGGAATAACAGAGCGAAAGCGTCGTGATCGGCCAAACCGAATGTGGAATGGCTGATATGACCCGGCATCAAAGCGATTAGCCAAGCAGCAAATATTCCTGCTTGCTTACTATGAACACGGCGTGCTAATCCAGCTATTGGTAATACGATTAACGCACCAAATATCGCTGGCATAGCGGCAACGCTCCACCATGCAACCTCTTCTACGGCAATTCCGGTAAGCCAAGAAAGGCCGATTCCACCGAGTGCTAACGACCACGAGAAAAGTGGTGGTCGAGGATTAATGGCACCCATTGGATAAGCTCGATCAGCATCAAAGATGTAGTGGCTGCGTTCTGCGATGATATAATCGACAACACGCTTCATGTACCAAGGGTCAGAGCCGCCAGTCATATCCCAAAGTCCGGTTCCTGATGCATTCATAGCAGGAAGGACGTTCCATCCAGTTCGAATAGCTAGACCGACAAATATGGCTGAACCAACTAAAATTCCATACGAGTGGGCTTGCCACCAGCGGCGAATATCTGATTTCTGTCGCATAGGAGCAATGCCACCAAAGTAACCGCGGGATGCTATCATTACCCCGCCAACATTCAACCAGAAAGCCAAGAAGAACCAAGCTATTGTGCTGGTGAAACTATTACCTGAAAGCAATTCAGGGAAACTATTACCTATTTCTTGTAGATGACCAAAGGTGTACATCATCCAGTTCACTCCTACAAGCGTCCCCAATACATGCCAGCGTTCTGCATGACAGAATGCAAGGAACATGATAACTAACGATGTAAATAATGCCCACACAGAACCGAGATACTGATGGTCAGAGAAAACTTGTAAATCATTGATTTGACCAAGCCAAATTATTGGAATCAAGTTTACAACAAAAATTGCACCCACAAATGATAAACCTTCAACTCCGAAAACCAGTGGGATATCAGAGAACCAAGAACCTGAGCCGGCTTCTTCGATTCTGCCCCGCATTGCCAATGTAAGGAATAAACCCAGAACTATTGCCGCTGCCCAGAATCCAAAGAACATCGATCCACTTGCTGCTCGAGCTACATCAATCATCTCTGCTGCATTACCAGCCCAATTACTGTCATCGAATACATGTCGAGCCGAATATGCAACTGCGAGATGAAAACCGATTACAATTGATAGAAGAATTGATGACTCTTCATTCCTATTGCTCAAAATAAGCGCAAAGGTGGAAATACCAATGAATGCGAATGTGAATCCGATTATCGAAGATGTTAGTCCTGCATAAATCGAAATTATTGAAGCGGCTAAAAATCCTAGTGGGACAATTGCTGCTCGGTGTTTCGAGGTGAATGAATTGCTAAGTGAAATAACTGTAGCGATTCGGCCCAGTGCCGCAGCAAATGCTGCAGCAATTGGCAGAATCAGGATGTTCATATATCCGTCATTTTCAATATTACCATTTGCAAGGAAATCAGCTCCAAAGAAAAGTACCAGTAAAGTCACTAGTACAGCAGGGGCTGCAAGGATTTTTCCGAGTGGAAAATCGCTATCCTTTGCATCTTTCATTTCGTTCATTATCAATCACCATTAGGTCGAGCCTATAGGCTCGGCAACGCGGCCAAAATTATTCGTGTTATAGCCTTGCTGGCGAGAGAGATAAAACCATTCGCCATAGTAATGCTTCTTCCTTGGCTCAAAGTGCCCGATAAGCAATGTCGAAACGGTAATGCGAACCATCTAATTTGATGCTTTCTATTACTTCATAAGCCGCGTTGACTGCTGAATCTAAATCTGGCGCAATTCCAGTTGCTGCAAGCACGCGACCACCCGTTGACTCAACATATCCTGCCTCAGAAATCCCAGTTCCCGCATGATGGACAAAGGCTTGAATTTGTCCCTCGTCTAATTTTGTGTCATAGCCAAAAATTTCCCTGCCTATTTTTGATGTGGCAGGATAACCTTCAGATGCAAGTACAATCGTCGCAGCTGAATAATTATGAAACTCTACATCAAATTTAGACAAACGACCTTCGGCTGCCGATAACAAAAGTTCACCAAGATCACTTGCAATCAAAGGCACTGTAACCTGAGTCTCTGGATCACCGAATCGGACGTTATATTCAACAACTTTAGGAGCGCTATTTTCATCAATCATCAACCCAACATAGAGGCAACCTCGGTAAGGAATTTTCTGGTTGCGCAAATAATGATGCATCGGTTCAATAATCTCATCGATAGCCCTCTGCATCACCGCTGAAGTTGCGATTGGCGCTGGAGCATATGCTCCCATTCCACCTGTATTAGGTCCAGTATCTCCATCACCAACCCGTTTGTGATCTTGGCTTGGTGGTAAACAGACATAACCAGATTCATCCATTATTACCAAAACAGAGGCTTCTTCTCCTGATAAAAATTCTTCAAGAAGAACAAAACCATCGCATTCTATACCGTAGGATAATGCCTCATTAGCTTCTTTTCTAGATTCTGTCACAACAACTCCTTTACCGCCGGCTAATACATCTCTTTTCACTACCCAAGGTGGTGAAAATGTATTCAGCGCTTCTTCGATGCGCTCGGAATTTTCAATCAAAATTAATCCAGCAGTTGGAATCTTTAATTCTTGCATAATTTTCTTTGCATGTAATTTCGAACCTTCCAATTCAGCTCCAGCTGAATGTGGACCAAAACAGGATATCCCCACTTCCCTTAGTCGATCGGCCAACCCAGCTACGAGTGGCCCCTCAGGGCCAACAATAACGAGATCAACTTCAAGATGTTGTGAAAGAGAAACTAGACCATCCACATCTCCCGCCTCAACTTGATGATTCAAGCCCAGTGATGCGGTTCCAGCATTCCCAGGAGCGATATGTATGGCATTGACAGATGGGCTCTCATTCAATCCTATTACCAAAGCATGCTCACGCCCACCGCCACCGACAACCAAGACATTCATGCCCGACATGGCTTAAGGCAGGACATAAAGGAAATAATTAGTTCCACTGCGAATTCAGAAATCAAGTTCAATATGGTACATCTTTTAGTCCGACTTTATGGCCGAAAATATTGAATGTGCGATGAATAATTGGTGTAAAAATAATCAATCCAAAAATAGAGTTTTTAAAGCTCTCATCGACTATTATTTGATTCGGGAAAAATGCATATGCAAACACAAAAATCAGAATTGCAAATGGTAATGTATCTAAAATTGGTGCTTTCGAACTGATGTCACCTTCACGCTTCAAACCCCTCCTACGCTTCACAAACGAACCCAGAGAATCGCCGACCAAGCACCCGAAACCAAGGATGAATCCCATCGTAAAAGCAGCTCCCCACTCGCTACCGAACCAAAACCAGTGAGATTCATTTGCAAAAAAGAGTGGGTCGACGAACGGTTTAGCCTCAAGACCTTGCTCAAAAAACAAAAAATGAGTCGACATCATCAATAGACCTGAAAAAAATGCTCCACCAAACAATCCATTCCAAGATTTACCATCACCTAGAATACGATTGCCATCTCGCCAGTCCTTACCGCCATCAATAACAAATTTAGGAAGATTAAATTTTTCTGGCAACCACTTCCCGAATAGCATTGCACCAGTATTTGCCAAATATGCTGGTGCTGCGATTAATAGCACAGTAGCGATATCCATTGGGAGTCCGGCTATAGACATACAAACGGTGCGAGTTGATTGGGGACATCAACCCTCGCCAACTCCATCTCAAGAATCGAACTCTTAATTGATATGATTCGTCGCCGCAGAATTATGTCTCGCACGGCGGCGATTTTCCAAACAACTTTGATTATAATATCGTCCATAGCAATTTTATCCTCATCAATGGTATTTGCTGACACCAATGATACGATTACCATAGATTCTGATACTATTTGGGAAAATGACGAATCAATTACGGGTTTGATCTCAATTCTCAATGGAGGTAGCCTGACGATTAATAACGCGGAGATTACCATGATGGCTGGCTCGAGTATCGAAATTGCAGAAGAAGGCAGTCTACGACTCGATTCATCATTACTAAGCGCAAATTCTCCTCCAACATCCCTGATCTCATCAACATATTGGGATGAGGAAAATCGTTCCCGTATTCTAATTCCACGAGGAGACTATAATGAATCATTCGACGCAACTTTATTTCCAGTCGATGGGCTCTCATTTGATGGAACACATGCATATATCGAAGGTAGTGAACCAATCGAGATGAACGGGGGGGAATATACCCTCTCATTCCCTGCAGGAACAGAGGATATTTGGGTAGGATTAACGGCCTTTGGATTCGCTCCAGTGACCCTATCTAAGATTCAGACAATGATGTCTACAGGCACCTTAATCGATGAATTGCTAGGTAGTGAATTAGAATATCACAATATGATGATTGAGGGCGATGCAGGTTTTACGATTGATTCATCTGGAAATATCGAAATAATTGCATCAACTATGCAAAGTGGGCAAATAAATTCTGATGGCTCGATTATAATCGATGATTCTGCTATTGAAAATAGTGCTCCAATAAATTTAGTATCTAATTCAGCAGAAATTGACATCAGAGGATTTTCGACACTTTCAGGAAGTCACGATGACCACTATGTCAGAGCATTTCCTGAATCCGTCATTCAGTGGGGAGATAATGTAGAAACGAGTGTAGATATTATCGATCGATGGGAAAGGCGAATCAGTGGTCAATCGATTCATTTCGATGCGATTGGCGTTTTCTATAGCATAGTAGGAGAGAGCCCAATAGGAGGTTTTGAATTTAACAATATAAGTGGAAACGATGGAGTTTCATACATAGTTGGAGGGGAAGAAAGAGTTATCGAAATTGGCTGGGCAGATGGAACTGTAACCAAAGAAAATACGAATATAATAATCACATCGTACAGAACTGCTTGGAACCCAGAAACACTTGAAAATGATATCGGAAATTATGGTCCACAAACGATGCCTCTAACTTGGGATAAACAAATAATAATTGATTCAAACATCCCTGATATCCAATGGGAATCACTCGCCATTGTAGGGGAAGTTACTGAAAGCTCGACTGTACACTCAGTTCCAATTCTTGCTCGATTGGCAAACCGTGGAACGGCTCCAGCTAATTTTTTCTTCACCTGTGACATCACAGAAAACGGTGAAGCAGCAGATATTGGAGGATATCAAAATGCAGTCATTGATGCAGGAGAATCTATCGAAATTTCATTCGGTTGGAGAAATGCAAACCAAGGTAATGCAAGCCTGACCTGTCGCATTTTAACTCCGACTCAACTAGTCGATGATGATGCATACGGTGGAGGCTTGAGAACTACTAGTGTAATTACATGGATGAAACCGGTTGAAGAAGAAAGTAGAACGATAATTCCTATCCTTATCGCCACTGCTTTGACAATGTTTGGAATTGGTTATTATTACTTTAAGAAAGTCGCCATGCAAGAAAATGAGGAAGATTTCATCGATGACCATTACGAATACGATAAGGGCGAATAAAATTCAGCATGATTCAACTTCGGTCCATG
>Ga0302135_10001702_pt1 | contig 13228 bp, 14 predicted proteins | sample CBN3_surface_MG_FD_203119 | JGI IMG/M metagenome (GOLD analysis project Ga0302135, IMG submission 203119) | Marine microbial communities from Western Arctic Ocean, Canada - CBN3_32.1 | ecosystem: Environmental > Aquatic > Marine > Oceanic | place: Canada: Western Arctic Ocean | collected... | reverse complement strand
GGTGGATTTCATCCCGAGAATTAAATTCTGCCTGACAGTCAAAGTCGGGAAAATATCACGGTTTTCTGGCACATATCCTAGTCCGCGATGTGCTATTTCAAAACTCTTTTTGCCCGCAATTTCTTCGTCTTTGAATAGCACCGAGCCATGCGGGGTCACTTCTCCCATGATGGCTTTCACTGTGGTAGTTCTACCCACACCATTTCTTCCCAGCAGAGAGACAATTTCACCTTTCTGCACATTAAAATTCACACCTTGCAGGATGTGGCTCTTGCCGTAATAGCTATGTAGATCCCTCACCTCAAGCACTCTGGACAACCTCCCCCAGATAAGCTTCCCGCACCAGAGGGTTAGCGCGGATGTTCTCCGGGTTATCCGTGGCGATGATCTCCCCGTAAACCAGAACCGAAATGCGATCGGCTACATCGAACACAATATTCATGTCATGCTCGACCATAACCAGCGTCTTGCCTGCGGTGACTTTGCGGATCAATTCGACGGCGTCGGCTGCTTCGGTGTGGCTCATGCCCGCTACTGGCTCATCCAGTAATATCATCTCGGCACCACCTGCAATTGCAACCCCCAACTCCAGCGCTCGTTGCTGCGCATAAGCTAGCTCCCCGGCAGGGTAGTACGCTCTGTCTTTCAGGCCAATTTGTTCCAGTACCTCAATCGCTCGATCATTGAGTTCGCCTTGCTGGCCGAGCAAATGCCAAAATGAATACTTATATCCGCTGCTCCATAGCAACGCACAGCGAACGTTTTCAAACACATTCATTCTTGGGAAGATATTGGTAACTTGAAAACTCCGGGCCAGACCCAGTCGAGCAATTTCAAATGGTGACTTATTTTCTATTTGATGTTGTTTGAACTTTATAGTGCCTGATGTCACATTAAACAGGCCGCTTACAAGATGAAATAGCGTGGACTTCCCGGCGCCATTAGGTCCGATAATAGCGTGTTTCTCACCTTGTTCAATATCAAGAGACAGCCCCCGGATAATTTTAGTCTCACCAAAATTTTTGCGTACGTTTTCGAGAGATAGGATTGCCATTAGCTTTCTTCGCCGTCTTCAATTGAATTGGCGTGATTCCATGCAGTTCTTAATTGAGTCAAAGACTTACGCACTGCATAGAAAGAAACTGAGGCAATAGTGATAGTCAGTAGCCAGGTCACTATGCTGGAAGGGTTTAAGGGTAGCCCAAGGTAATGCAAAACCTCTTCTTCAATATAGCTCATCTCAACTATGGCGATGCAGGAGAGAATGAATATAACAGCTGGAATGCCGGTAATTGCATAGGGTAAGAGGAGGTTCTTTAGTCTACCGCGGACCCAGGCTAGTTGATGCATCATGATAAACCCGGCGAATCCTCTGGGCAGAAACATGACAGTAAGAACAAACATAATGCCAAGGTATAACATCCATAATTCAGAGTAATTACTCAGCAGGGAATTCATTAATGTGAGAACAACCGCTCCAATTATTGGTCCGATGAAATAGCCTAATCCACCTATATATGCCATCAACAGGACGCGTCCTGAGGTCGCTGCATTGAGGCTTTCTTCAGTGACGATCTCGTAATTGAGCGCATAGAGGCCGCCGGCGATTCCAGCAAAAAGGCCTGAAGCACAGAAGGAAATAAAGCGAACGCGGCGCGCGCTGTAGCCAATAAATTCTGCCCGCTCCGGATTGTCTCGCACTGCGTTTGCCATCCGCCCGGCAGGCGTTTGGGTAAATAAATACATGAATATGATAGCAATAAAAACCCAACTCGCCGCGAGGTAATACACCTCGATGCTGGGCCCAAAATCCATGCCGAAAAATAGGGGGCCGAAATCGCGGGCACCGCTGATGCCACCTTCGCCGCCAAAGAAGCTTACAAAGATTAGGGATGAAGCGGCAATGAGTTCACCGATACCCAACGATATCATGGCGAATACAGTGCCCGCTTTATGGGTAGAAAAAGTGCCGATAAAAAGTGCGGCAAGCAGTCCAAATAGACCTCCGATCAGGGGGATTAAGACAACGGAGAAATACATTGTTTCGAATTCGATCATGATCAGGGCATGCACGGCCATAAATCCGCCCAGACCAAAATAGACTGCATGACCGAAGGACAGCATACCTCCCTGTCCCAGCAGCATGTTGTAGCTCAAGGCAAACACAATGGCGATAGTCATTTGATTAAGTATCGATATGGCCAGAATAGAATCGAATAGCTGAGGCAATAGCATCAGTAATGCAAGCAGAGCTATCCAGATTGAGAACTTCTTGAGCTTATCCATCATTCTTCCCTTTTGCCCATCAGGCCAGTCGGTCTGAAAATAAGCACCAGCACCAGTAGTAAGAAAGGAAGAATTGGTGCTATTTGAGGTAGTGTCAGCGTCCATAAGTCTTTAAGTGGGTGGCCCTGATCGAACTCAAGCCCCAATAGATTTAACAGATCAGGCATGCCAACATCTGAAGCGATGGCATAGGATTGCAGCAAACCAATTAGCAGAGAGGCAATAAAAGCACCAGTCAGGGAACCGAGGCCACCAATTACCACGATGACAAACACAATGCTTCCCATGACCACAGCCATTCCAGGAAATGTGGTGAGAATTGGTCCCGCAATCACGCCGGCGAGTCCAGCCAGAGCGGTGCCTACGCCGAATACACCCATGAATATCAGTGGAACATTATGTCCCAGATTAGACACTGTTTTGGGGTGAGTAATGGCGGCCTGGATAATAATGCCAACACGGCTGCGGGTAAGCACACGATAGAGAGCGATAAATATGGCAATCGAAATAAAGATCATGAAGGCTCGGTATTCAGGGAAGTCCTGTCCGAACAAAGTGAAAAGCGGGTCGCTCAAGGCTTCAGGCTGGCGATAAGGCTTGGTATCTCGACCCCAGAAAAATTGCACAGATTCTTCGATTAGAAAGGCTAGACCAAAGGTAAAAACCAGCTCCGCTACGTGGCCGGACTGGTGGACTCGGCGCAGACCATAGCGCTCTATCAAAGCGCCAAGTATCCCTACAATTACTGGTGCTATCAGTAAGCCCATCCAGAAGCCGGTGCGCAGACTGATGGAATAAGCGAAATATGCACCAAGCATATAAAAGCTGGCATGGGCAAAATTTAAAACGCCCATCATGCTAAAAATTAGAGTAAGGCCGCTAGCCATCATAAATAGCAACAACCCCATCACTAGGCCGTTGAGTGTGGCGAAGATAAAAACTTCCAACATGGTGGCCTGAACACTCCCTTATAATACTAACAACCGATAAGGATTAAAGACGCGGACGCCGCATGCGGCAAGAAGACTCTACAATGGTTTCTTCAGCAGGCACGTGGTATTCACTGAGCAGACCAAAGCCAGAATTGTCGGCATCAAATTCCACCCCTTCGTCGGTATGAACAGAAACATGCAGCGATTGGAATATTTGGTGATCACTACCTCGCATCCAGATTTCTTCTCCGCTGAGCGTGGTAAAGCGCATATCCTCCAGCGCTAAAGCGATGTCATACGGATCAGTGCTTTGTGTTTCCTCCATGGCGGCCACGACCATGGACAAGGCGTTGGTAATTCGGGGCTGCGTTACGTCGCTATTCGGATTTCGTCGCTTGTATTCACGGATAAAATTTTTCCTCACTTCCGTAGGGATTGGGTTCGATGTTTCGTTGTGAATCAGGCGAATTTTGTTTTTGCCGTCTGCACCCAAGGTGGCAGTGATGCCATCGTAGGCAGCATAGAAAGTGTAAATGGGGATGTCGAGACCGGAATCAATAATCGAGCGAGCCAGCGCAACCATGTCAGCACCAAAGTTTCCGGTGATTATCGCATCAGCGCCGGAAGCAACAATTTTGGTCACATAGGGCGTGAAATCCTGCACCTGCCCGATAGGGTGAAACTCATTACCGACGATTTCGATGTCGGGCCGTTTTTCCTTTAGCAGTCTGATGGAAGTGTCTGAAACGGCCTGACCAAAAGAATAATCTTGTCCGATAATATACATGCTCTTAATATCATCGTTTAAGGCAATATAGTCAGTCAGGATATTTAATTTCATATTGGCATGGGCATCGAAGCGAAAATGCCAAAAGCTGCATTGGTCTTCGGTTAATGCCGGATCAACTGCCGAATAATTTATCTGTATCACTTTCTGACCTGGGTTACGTCGATTATGCCGGGAAATCGTGGCGCTGAGCGCATTGGCTACTGCCGAGCTATTGCCCTGGAAAATAATTTGCAGGCCTTCACTCACTGCGCGGGCGAATTGAAGCTGGCTCTCGGTGGGGCTCTGTTTATTATCAAGTGGCACGATCTCAATCATTCGTCCGCCGAGAATGCCCCCGTTTGAATTGAATAAATAATCTGCGGCAAATTGTATTTGTTTAAGGCCACTATTACCGATTGAAGCGAATGGACCGGAGAGGGGGTCCATGAATACTATACGCACCGGCTCTTGGGACAGGCCCGTTGTGCTATACAACGCAAGCACATTGCTTAGAACAAATAAGATGAGTTTTCTCATGGTGATAATCTTTCTTATTGTGATTTTAGTTGGTCCAAGTCCCAGCAACCTTATCTATCGACATTAACTCAGACTGCTATATGAAGCAAGAATTCCACAGCCGGGCCTGTTCCGTCTGTTTCTGCTCTGGCAGGGGGATAAGCTTGCCAGTGGGTGAGCTGAAAACTCGGCGATTAAATCAGTAATTGGAATAAATTCGTAGCTGGCGGCTAAATCATTGCTGAATAATGCCACTTGATGGATGATGGCATGGTTAAGAATTGATGAGGCCACGATGAACCTTCCGGTAGGATTGGCAAGGCGTGATTGTGGAGTTGATCGAATGAGAAAATTTACCCTATCAGAGTCGGATATGGAATTCAGCGCTATTCGTGCCGGTGGTGCTGGCGGTCAGCACGTGAATAAAGTTTCGACTGCTGTGCAACTCCGGTTTAATATTGAGAATTCGAGTCTTCCTTTGGAGGCCAAGCAAAAACTTCGTACCTACGCGGATAGCCGGATAAGCAAAGACGGTGCTGTTATTATTAAAGCGCAGAGTTTTCGTAGTCAGGAAAAGAATAAGCAGGCGGCTGTAGAACGTCTCAATCAACTCATTGATAAGGCTACTCGGGTGCAAGCAAAGCGGGTTGCCACAAAACCCACGAGGGGAGCCGTTGAAAAACGTCTGAAACGTAAGAAGCTAACAGGAGGCCGTAAGCAGTTGAGAAGCCCGGTTAAAGATACGGAGTAAAATAATTAATTACCCGATAGGGGAGCTCTGCAGGGGCATCAAAACAGCTTGAGGTTTGAAGTGTGTATGGATGACAGTGATCCCATTCCAAATTTTATTATCAACAATGGTGGTAGTAGTGAAGCAATTTAAGTTACTGGTTTTGATTTTATCGATTTTTAATTCTGGTTCAGGCCTGGCGCAGGCAGTAACCGGCAATGCAGAATCGACTTTTAAATACCTTGCCAATACGCTGCAGGTCTATCGCACTACGGGGCGCATTGCGGTGAACCTGGGCCTAGATGGTGCAGATTACGAGCATTTTCTGGAAATCATTGAGACTGCCCATCAGGAATTTAGTAAGGATTTCGCCAGTGAAAGTGCTATGTGTATGTTTTACCTCGACCCGGAAAATTTTCGCATGACAATCGAAGAGCGGGCTGAATTGAGTTTCAGTTTTCTCGGTGACTTGGATTTGCGAGCTGAGCAATATGCGAAAATAGATGAGGACTTTCTGAATTTAATCGAAAGAGAGTTTGGCACTATTTTGCAGGAAGATCTGATTGCAGCCAAACAGCAAGCCGTGAGCAATCAACGGCTGCCGTCATCGGGCTTTGATGAGGCGGCCGTTATCAACTTTGCTGACACAGCGTGCATATAGGCAGCTGACCAAGGTTTTCTTTAAATCCCTTTCCTCGAACTAATCGCAAGCAAAGTTACGGTATTTTTGATTTAGTAGACTTCGAACAAGCCTGCCGCACCCATGCCGCCGCCTACACACATGGTGCAAACTACATATTTCACTCCGCGGCGCCTGCCTTCGATCAGAGCATGCCCAACCATACGTGCGCCGCTCATACCAAAGGGGTGGCCAATGGAGATCGCACCGCCATTGACGTTTAACAATTCATTGGGGATTTGCAGCGTGTCGCGACAGTAGATTACCTGCACCGCGAAGGCTTCGTTGAGTTCCCACAGTCCAATGTCATCGATTGAAAGATTGAACCGCTGCAGTAATTTGGGCACTGCAAAAACAGGTCCGATTCCCATTTCATCTGGGTCTAGTCCGGTGACAGCCATACCTCGGTAGGCCCCTAAGGGCTCAAGCCCTTTTTGTTCGGCGAGTTTGCTATCCATCAGCACTGAGGCCGAAGCGCCATCGGACAACTGACTCGCATTGCCCGCGGTAATTACACCACCCTCAAATACCGGTTTTAGTCCCTGTAGACCTTCTAGCGTGGTAGTCGGGCGATTGCCTTCGTCTTTTTCCAGGTGGGTATCATGGACACTCTGTTGTTTGGTTTCTTTGTCCATAAATAACATCTTTGATGCCAGCGGAACGATCTCGTCATCGATCTTTCCGGCTTGCTGGGCTGCTGCTGTCCTTTGCTGGCTTTGGAGTGAGTATTGGTCCTGTTGGTCCCGCGAAATATTGTAACGTTTGGATACGATTTCCGCGGTCTCTAGCATGGAGATGTAGGCTTGTTCGGATTTGGCAATGACATTGGGGGATTGAGCGCGATAAGCATTACGGTGTTCGTTTAGCACCAGGCTAATGGATTCCAAACCGCCACCAATGACAATGGGCATATTGTCGCACACGATCTGCTTGGCTGCGGTAGCAATGGCCATCATGCCGGAGCCACACTGACGGTCCATGCTCATGCCTGCAACTGAACTGGGCAGGCCGGCAGCGACGCCGGCGGTGCGGCCAATATTGGCGCCGGAGGAACCTTGTTGCATGGCGCAACCGATAATCACGTCATCAACCTCACCCGGTTCGATACCAGCGCGCTTTACTGCCTCAGCAATGACGTGTCCGCCTAATGTGGGTGCATCGGTGTCGTTGAATGCACCACGATAGGCTTTGCCGATGGGGGTTCTTGCAGTTGCTACGATTACTGCTTCTTTGGTCATGTTGTTCTCCTTATTTCCTTTTCTTTATTAGTCTCGCAGCAAGAAACTCGTTAATTTGAAACCGACTGCTCACATATAAGCGTTGTTACGGCATCGATTGTATCCTGTGCCAGTTGTACCATTTGTTCGTCGGTCTGCCCTTGTATAGGGTGTCTTACAAACACTCTGGCGGGGTGTATACCCAATGATTTACCCTGCGCTGCGGCGGCCTCGGAAAATTCGCAGGAGGCGATAAAACCTGCGGGAATTCCTCTGCTTTCCAGATCCATGATGTCATGCAAACTGCACGAGGTACATGAGCCTCAGTCGGCGAGGCCTTCGATTACTGCGTCACACTCTACGCTGATTTGTTGATTGAGTTCAGTGGGAGCGACCCGGGTGTAGGTGGGTTTTGAATAGCGTTTAACGGTGACACCCATTCCGGTTAGAAATTTGTCAATTTCATCCAGATACTCTTTGCCGCGTGGCTTGGAGATATCCAGCAGCCCTATAGTGGCGCCCGTGAGGGTGCTCAGCCTAGGTAATAGCTGACGCTCCATTGGCCGCAGCTCCGCGGTGGGATCAAGCAGTGTTGTCGATTGCATTGTCATGATTTTCTCTCTTCTTCAGCCTAGCGTTTAAATTTTTTGTGAGACGATTTGACTACCCCTTTCGCCTGCGGCAATCCAGCCGGTAATAATGGCTGAAAATAAGCCTGCTTTGCCACCCGCAGTGGTAATGTGCAGGCCATCGTCTCTGAATTTATTTAATAGTTTGTCTTTCAGTTTTTCGGGCATGCCTTCGGCATTGGAATTTGCGCCCCGAATTAATTCGACGCCAGGTGTCACTAATTCATCAATGAGTGCCTGTCTGACATCGGCTTTGCTCCAGCCAGCTTCGCGATACAGGCGGCGATGTTCTGGTGAAATTACTAATATTGCATCTGGCCCCATAAAGACTTTGGCGTTGGCCACACTGCGCAGGCTTGCCGCCATGCTTTTTGCTAAAGATTCCGGCGCACGTGATTGTTGGTCCATTATGGGTTGTAATCCTTCTCCGGCGAACAAGCTAATTACTGAATCTTCTCGCTTATAGCCACGATCCATAGCTAGTGAGGGCCAATCGCTGTCCGATTCATCTTCGGCAAAGCAGAAAGTGTACTTACCTGGGTTGCCTAGAGTTGCACGATCGATACTGCCGGGAATGCCACCGCCCACGTTACGAATCAACAACTGCAGAGCTCTGCCAATCGTGGCATTTGCTCTATTGCCCTGGCCTAGTGCATTAACACCGGAATTCATGCCAATTTGTTTGGTTACAGGGCCATTAACCACCATCACCGGAGATGAAAAGTAAGTAGTGCACAGCAACCCGTGCATACAGAAACGGTCTTGCAAGGCGGCTTCGACTGAGGCCAGCACTGTAGGGAAATATTCTGGCTTACAGCCGGCCATCACGGCATTAGTAGCAACCTTCTCAATTGTGCAGGGTACATAGTCCGGTGGGATTTTACCGATTAACTCATCAGGGGCCCGATTTGTACCCTTGAGCATGCGCATTACCCGTATAGGGGTAGGCGGGATTACCGGTAAACCATCACTCCAACCGCGTTCAAAACAGGCCTCCATTATGTCTTCCGACTCAGCCAGTTCAACACGGCGGGCTTGCAGTTTACTGTTATTGAAGCGCAGTGCGAGGATTTCATCCATGCCCGGGTCCTGGGTCTTGGAACCACAGCCGGGTTTGAATTCTATGAGTTTCTGGCCAAGGTCTTCAATGCCGGTAAAGTCCTGCCATTGTTTCTTGTCCCAACCGTAGATCCTCGATTCTTCCTCGGCCTTACTAGTCAATCGTATAAGAGTCGGTACGATCTCAATATTTTTACCGTAGGAATATTCTAGCGTTGTGTCGTCAATCGGAATCGGAGCTGCGGGGAAGGAAGTGTCGTCCTGTACGTAGACGCTCAACCCGGAGTTAAATGTATCAGAAAGCTGCTCAATGACTGGCTCAATAAGTGCACAGGTTGGACAGTCCCTCTTAACTACGAGGACGTAGCTGAATTGCGTGGCTTGATTCAAATGCCTTCCCCCTGAGCAATTGGATCAATAAACAAAACCCAATGTTCCAATACCGACCAAGATGTTAATAATCATGAATACCGACGAGGTGCGGGACATAACCTTCCACATCTGTGGCCCCTTGTAAGCTGCTCTAATGCCAACAATTAGGAGCACTGTATAGGCAAGCATAATGGCAACCATAATAAGATAAGGAATCCATAATTCGCTGTCGACTGCACGGCTGCCAGCTACAAAAAATATTCCTGCACCTACAAAGTAAAATGCCCAGTAGGTTATCGCAAGGCCGTATTCGCCGGACAATAGTCTGGCAACAAATGCTCGGTGGTTAGTCTGTTCTGTCATATTAAGCCGATTCTTGGTTTGTTTTGATCTGGATGATGATGGCAATCAATGAGCTCAGAGTGTAACCCAGAATCCCGTAATTAAGAACTGCCAAGTGGTGTAAGGGGCTTACCAGAGCCGGGATCCGACAGATTCGTGTCGCCTAAGATACACTGGGCTTTTGGGTCTAGAGACTACATTGAGTTGGCCGAAACCCCGTTATCGACGGGTTTTGCGTTTGCGCGCTATTGATAGTTGATCTACTTTGCTTCCCTCAACTTGGAAAGTGTTTGCAATGCCAGCGCAGGGATGCCAATTGTCAGGCATCGATGCACTAAATCGATGGGGGGGTGGATTTGGAACTTACACGAAATATCGATAGCCAAGTGTTGATGAATGCCTTTAGCTTCTCAAGAGACGTGTGAATGTCGCCACAATTACCGAACGAACTCTGCTGAAGTTTGTAAAATAACTCAGCACCGAGCGTACTTATCTTCCAGCAGATGAACAGGTGGGCTCTCCTACATTTTACCCATCATGCCTTTCAGTGCGGCAGGTATGTCGGCTGGGAAAACCACAAATTTTGAATTATCTGATTCGGAAAGATTCTGCAGTGAGCTAATGTATTTTTCACCAAGCAGGTAAATCACTGGCATTTCTTTCTCGCCAATCGCTTCGCTCACTAAGGTAATTGCCCGCTTACTCCCCTCGGCTAAAATCACTTGCGCTTCGGCATGCCTTTTAGATGCTTCTAGGTTTCCTTCAGCCTCCAGGATAGTGGCTTGTTTGTCGCCGTCGGCTCTAGTCACTGTGGCTCGGCGAGCGCGTTCAGCCGCCGCCTGTTCTTCCATTGCTTGCTGCATGGTTGGTGAGGGATTAATGTCTTGAATTTCGACCGTCTTCAGGGTAATACCCCAGTCGGCGATATCATCAGAGATTGCCGCTTTCAGCCTCGCTTTGATGTGATCTCTGGAAGAGAGCGCCTCGTCAAGTGTCATTTCGCCCACGATTGAGCGCAGCGATGTTTGCACCAGGGTTTGAATAGCTATCACGTAATTCTCAACACCATAGACTGCTTTTTCTGGCGATACGATATTGATATAAGCTACCGCATTAGTCACCAAGATGGCGTTGTCTTTGGTGATGACCTCCTGCGAAGGAATGTCTAGCACAATATCTTTCGTGGTGACTTTATACGCAACGATATCAATATAAGGAATAATAAAATTGAGCCCGGGTTTTAACGAAGCGTAGTACTTTCCAAGCCGCTGCACTACCCATTTAGAACCCTGGGGCACCTGTCGAACACCTTGTGCAATTGTAATTAATAAGAAAACAAAAGCGGCAATTGCCAATATGATTGGTGCATCCATTGCAGTTCTCCTTAGCTGTTATTTCAAGCTTTTTTAACTATCAGTGAGTTACCGGAAACATCTACCACACTGACCCGGTCGCCGATTGCTAGTGCATCCTGTGACATGATTAGCCACTCATCGGACCCCAATACGGGTGCGGGAAAGCGCAGCATGCCTCGTTTCTCTCCGTTTGGCGGTGAAAGCACCTGACCTATTTCTCCCATGATGGCTTCGTGGGACAAACCGGCCGAAGTCCTATCGCGGGATAAAGGTTTTAAATATTTAAACCAACCCAGTGCCAGCATGGCTGATAACACTGTCCATAGAAGAATTTGCGTTGCCACCCCAAGGCTTGGTATGACCAGCAGAACTATGCTGACCACAATGGCGGCGGCACCAAACCAGAAGATAAAGAAGGAACCCAGGAAAATTTCGCTTAGAACCAGCGCAATGCCAATCACTATCCAGTGCCAGTACAGAAGTTCAATTTCCATTACCTTTCCCCTTTTGAGCGATAAGTGAATACTGAGCTGATATTTCTGCAGTGTAAACAGATATGGGGGCTAAATCCTAAATTTATACTATGTGATAAGTGGGCCAAACCAGCTTGCTCCTGAGTAGCGTCTTGAGAACAATGCTTGATATAGTAGTTTTTACCACTATATCTTAGTGATGCGAGAAATGCAGTACAGCCAAGGCTCTGGGCATTGTATTGGCACTATGTATCCTGATTTTTAGCACTTGGGCGTATTGATCTCCGGCACGATCCCTTCGTTTCCGCCAGCAAGCATTCCACTTTGGTCAGTAGCGCTGGCGCTTGGTTTCTCAGCCTTTGTTGGAGTGTTGTTTGGGATTCTACCAGCGGCAAAGGCAGCCAACCTCGAGCCCATCGACGCACTTAGGTACGAGTAGATTCTATTGGGAAACTACTGACTCACGAGATAAGTTGTGATAGCCTGCGCATCTTAAATTTGGCCGTAATTAAAAAAGTAGCTACCTTTGTTAAAGCAATCCGCAGACCGAATTCCCGTCATCATCATAATGGCTCTTAGTTTATTGGATTTTGGTGTCTATCTGTGGGTTGATAGCACGTATGCTCTAGCGGGCTTTTTGTTCCTGATGGTAATCCCCAAGGCACAGATTTGTGCCTGGAACCACCATCATCAACACACGGCAACATTCCGTTATAAACCACTCAATCGTATGTTGGAATTTCTCTATGCCATGCACACTGGCGTAACAACAAACCTGTGGGTTCTGCATCACGTGTTGGGGCACCATCACCACTACTTGGACCAGATAAAAGATGAGAGTCGCTGGCAGCGAAAAGATGGCTCGCAAATGAAAGAGTTCGAATACAGTCTGATCGTGGCGGGCACTTCCTACTACCGAGGATATTTGGTCGGGAAAAAGCACCCATCAGTGCAAAAAGAATTTATACTCTACTCTATTATTACGTTCATGTTACTCGGGCTGCTGATTTGGTTTCGGCCGGTTCCGGCTATTTTTATTTTTGTTCTACCGATGCTACTTGGTTTGTTTGTGACGGCGTGGACCACTTATGAACACCATGCAGGTTTGAATGCTAAAAATGAATTCGAAGCCTCGTTTAACAACGTCAATTACTGGTACAACCTATTCACAGGAAACCTCGGTTACCACACCGCGCATCACTACAAGCAGGGATTGCACTGGTCAAAACTACCCGAGCTGCATGATCAGCTAAAGGAACGTATCCCTGACCATCTGATTCGAACCACCTGGATATAAAATCGACGCACAATAAACAAGCAGCAGTCAGAAATGGCTACCGGTTGGTTGAATCTGTAACTAGTTACCGGCTCAGAATGTGAATGTCGCTGTTAGTAGTACTCAGCGCAATCCTGTCTCCTCCACCATTGATGTCTTCTTCTCCTATGATATCACCATCATCTTCGCGAATAATGAGTGGCAAATCTGTATAGATTCGATAGTCTTGGCGAGCACCTCGGGATACGTCCAGGTCCGCTCTGATGGATGTGGCATGATCAGCCGGTATGCGTATAGTGACATCACCGCCAGTAGCTTCAAGCTGCACAGTTGCATCGACGCCATCTGGTGCATTTACAAGTTCAGCGTCAATACTGCCACCTGAGGTATCGGCATTCGCATTTCCTGCTCTATGCCGTGTACCAACCGCTCAAAAGCCGTAATCTTGACGATTTGAGCTGCGCTTACCAGTTCTTCTTTTGTTTTCCTTAGCAAGGAACGCTCCCTCAAATTGCAGTCTTTGGCAGTTAAAATCACTTAAATATACCTCGTAGAGTGCCTTTCGAGCGGAAGGGTTGGCAGTATAAGAAGAT
>Ga0302135_10001697_pt1 | contig 13246 bp, 17 predicted proteins | sample CBN3_surface_MG_FD_203119 | JGI IMG/M metagenome (GOLD analysis project Ga0302135, IMG submission 203119) | Marine microbial communities from Western Arctic Ocean, Canada - CBN3_32.1 | ecosystem: Environmental > Aquatic > Marine > Oceanic | place: Canada: Western Arctic Ocean | collected... | reverse complement strand
TGGAAGGCACGGGGCTCGATAAGTTGATGAACGCGGTCTTCGGTTCTCACGAACGCTGGAACCGCCGCCTGTCCACGGGGCGGCTCAATCGCTGGCTGGGCGAGATCGAAGCGCATCATCCGCCGCCGCTGGCGGGCGGAAAACGGGTGCGCCTGCGTTACATCACCCAGGTCAAGGCGCGGCCCCCAACCTTTGCCCTGTTCTCCAACCGGCCGGCCGAAATTGCGGAAAGCTATCTGCGCTATATGGCGAACGCGCTGCGCGAGGATTTCGACCTTGTCGGCGTGCCGATCCGCATTCGTCCGCGCGGCGGCAAGAATCCCTATTCCCCGGAGAAGGATTAGCCCGGGGCTTGGACGCTACGCTCTCGGCGCCTTGACGAAGCCGGGCAGGGCGCGGACGCGGTCCATCCAGGCGGTCACGGCGGGATGGACCGAAACGTCGATCTCTCCCTCGTCGGCCAGGTCGACATAGACGAAGCAGGCCGGCTCGGCGATGGTCGGATGCCTGGAGGCCAGCCAGTCGCGGCCTTTCAGATGGTTTTCCATCATGTCGAGACACTTCTGGGCGGCAACCAGGGCCTGTTCATAGCCCTCGCTTAACCCGCGCTTCTTTAGGAAGCGGCAGCGGGCGAGGCCCTGGTGATGGTCGCCACCGGCCACTGTCAGCCATTCCACGACATGGGCCATCTCGGCGGGATCGGTCGGCAGCCAGCTCTCGCCGCCATGCTTGCGTCCGAGATAAACCAGGATCGCAGCCGAGTCCCAAATCGGCTCGCCGTCATCCTCGATGGCCGGCACCTGGCCGCGCGGGTTTTTGGCGAGAAAATCGGCTCCTTTGAGCGATCCGTCCTCGAAGCTCATGGCGACTTCTTCGTAGGGGATTTTCATCAGGTTTAGGGCCAGTCGGACCTTATGGGCGTTGCCGGACAGGCCCGCCGTGTAGAGCTTCAGCATGCTCGTTCCCTCGTTCGTCGTTAGGTTCCATCAGTAGGCGCGCACGACCTCGCCGGTGCGGGTGCAGGCCGGATCGGCCAAGTCCAGAAATATTTCAGCAATGTCGTCCGGGTGGGGCAAGCTCATCGGGTCCTCACCGGGGAAGGCCTCGGCGCGCATGGCCGTGCGCACTACGCCGGGGTCCAGGATATTGGCGAGCACAGGCGTGATCCGCTCGACCTCGGCGGCATAGACCTTGACCATCATTTCGAGGGCCGCCTTGCTGGCCGCATAGGCGCCCCAATAGGGCTTGGTAAAGCCCGCGACACTGGAGGTGACAAAGATGGCCCGCCCGGCATTCGACTGCCGCAGCAGCGGGTCGAGCGAGCGAATCAGCCGCCAATTGGCCGTCAGGTTGATATCCATCACCTGCTGCCAGCGATCCGGGTCGATATGCCCGACGGGGGAGAGGGGTCCCAGAATTCCGGCATTGCCGACCAGAATGTCGAGCTTGCCGTGGCGTTCGTGGAGGGTCGCGCCCAGCCGGTCCAGGGCTTCGAAATCGCGCAGGTCGAGCGGCACGAGAGTGGCCGTGCCGCCCTCGGCCTGAATCGCGTCATCGACTTCTTCGAGGCCACCCTGGGTGCGCGCAATCAGCACGAGTTGCGCACCCTCGCGCGCGAAGCGCTTCGCGACGGCCGCACCGATACCCCGCGAGGCGCCGGTGACGACGGCGATGCGTCCTGCCAAACGGTTGGTCATGTGCCCTCACGGAACAGGATACGATTCAGGAAGTCGGCCACGTCGCGATTGGACTTGGCGCGCACGGCGTCGTCGCGGTCGATCAGATAGCCCTCCGAATGGACGCAGGCCGCGAGAATGAGCTTTCGCAGGAATGGTTCGGACATGGGCATCCAGGTCAGTTCGTCATGGGCCAGGCCGTCTTCGTCCACGGTGAATGCGCAGTCCGACAAGTCGTGCCCGATCATGCGCGGTCCGGCGAAACTGCCATCACCATTGGTGGTGGGCCTCATTGTAGACGATCGTCCGTACCACCGCGCCGCCTTGCTTGAGGTCTTTCGCCACTTCGGCGCGACGGTCCGGATCGATGATGCCGTCCTGCCCGCGATAGATCATCAACAGTGGCGCGCCGGTCGCGCGCCGGTCCGCGAAGCGCGCGATGCAAGGAGCGTAATAGGCGACATGCGCGGCGAAGCGCAGACCGCCGGGCGAAAAGGATTCGGCCACCTGCTCCTGGGCGGCGTAGGTGGTCGCCGTGCCACCATAGGAAAACTCGATCGGGGCGACACGGCTGCCGTCGATTTCGGGCAGGGAATCGAGATAGGCGAGGCCGCTATAGGCATCGGCCAATACCATCATCTCGGTGATATTGAGCACGCGTTCGTTGAAACTCGAGGCCCATTCGGGGCGTGCCCGAAGGCGTCGATCACCAGGGCGGCCGCACCCATGGCGGCATATTGCCTGGCATAGGTCAGTTCGCGAGCCCGGAGCACGCCGCCGGCACCGTGCAACAGCACGACGGCCGGCACTGGCGATCCCGTAGAAGCTCCCGGGGGCATGTAGAGGCGGGCATTGGCTAGGGTCGGGGGGGCTCGTTCCGGGCCTTCGCCCACATTCGCCAGATTGAAGGGGCAATGACTGAAGAAGGTTGCGGTGACGCCCTCGATGCCGTTGGCGGCGTTCGGCTGAGGCCAGATGTCGGGCAGATGCCGCGTCTCGACCCGGGCCGGGGAAAGGGTCAGGAAAACCAGACTCAGAGCAGCCAGAAATCTCCGCATGGCGCCTACGGGATCTCCGCGAGGAGGGAAAGCTGCGCGGGGCCGGACACGCCAGAGCGGTCGACCAGACGGGTCGGGTAGTCGCCGGTGAAGCATGCGTCGCAATAGCTGCGGGTCTCGCCAGTTCGGCCGCCCTTCTCGCCCATCGCGCGATACAAACCGTCGATCGACAGATAGGCCAGGGTGTCGACGCCGATCAGCCGCGCCATTTCCTCGATGCTGTGCTGGGCCGCGAGCAGCTGGGCGCGTTCCGGCGTGTCGATGCCGTAGAAGCAGGAATGAGTGGTCGGCGGGCTGGATATCCGCATATGCACCTCGCGCGCACCGGCCGCGCGCACCATCTCGACGATCTTGCGCGAGGTCGTGCCGCGCACGATGGAATCGTCCACCAGGATCACGCGCTTGCCTTGAAGCTGGCTGCGGTTGGCGTTGTGCTTGAGCTTGACGCCGAGATGGCGGATGCGGTCCTGGGGCTCGATGAAGGTGCGGCCGATATAGTGGCTGCGGATGATGCCATATTCGAAGGGGATGCCCGCTTCGGTGGCATATCCCAGAGCGGCCGGCACGCCCGAATCCGGCACGGGCACGATCACATCGGCATCGACATGGGATTCGCGGGCCAGCTCGGCGCCGATCCGCTTGCGCGCCTCGTAGACGCTTTCGCCTTCGACCGAACTGTCTGGCCGGGCGAAATAGATAAACTCGAAGATGCAGAAACGGCGGGGTGAGGGCGGAAAGGGGCGCTGGCTTTCCAGCCCGTTCTTGTCCGCGATCACGAGTTCACCGGGTTCCACGTCGCGCACGAATTCGGCGCCGATGATATCCAGGGCGCAGGTCTCCGACGCCATGACCCAGGCGCCGTCGAGCCGGCCAAGGACCAGGGGCCGCACCCCCAGGGGATCGCGCACGCCCATGATCTTGTGACGGCTCATCGCGACCAGGGAATAGGCCCCGTCGACTTGGCGCAGCGCGTCGTTCAGCTTGTCGATCAGGCGCGTGCGCCGGCTTGTCGCCACCAGATGGGTGATGACCTCGGTATCCGTCGTCGAATGGAAGATCGAACCGCGCCGCGCCAGTTCGCGGCGCAAATGGACGGCGTTGGTCAAGTTGCCGTTATGGCCGATCGCGAGACCGCCATCGGCAAAATCGACGAACAGCGGCTGGACGTTGCGGACGACGGTCTCGCCGGTCGTCGAATAGCGCGTATGGCCGATCGCGATTGGCCCCTTGAGGCGACGTATCACCTCTTCCGAACCGAAGATATCGCCAACCTGACCGAGCGCGCGATGGCTGTGGAACTGCTCTCCGTCGTAGCTCACGATCCCCGCGGCCTCCTGGCCGCGATGCTGCAGGGCATGCAGGCCCAGCGCCGTCAGCGCCGCGGCGTCGGGATGATCGAAAATCGCGAAGACGCCGCATTCTTCGTGCAGTTTGTCGTCATCGAAGGGATTGGTTGTGAGCATCCGGGCCGTCTCCGCGCCTAATCCGTGGCGTTCAGTTGCTGGTTCAGCCGGTCCATTTGATTGCGTGTCCGCGCATCGTAGCCGGTCGGGTCCTTCGTCGTCTGATCTGGCGTTTGGTCGGTCTTCTCGCCGCTCGTCTCTTCTTGGGCTTCGCGGGTGAGGGAGTCCAGGGTTTCGAGCGCTTCCTTGGCTTCCTGTCCCTTGCGGATCTGTCGCTCGGCGCCGCTTGCCGCGTCCTCGCCCATGCGCGCCGCCTCATCCGGGATGAGGAGCTGCAGAACCTTGGCGCCGCGTTCGACCAGGGGGAGGGACCGCGCCCCTCGAACCCAATCCGGATGATCCGGCGCCGCCCATAGCCAGAGCATCACGAGATAAACCATGGATACCAGCACCGCCCCGCGCAGGAGGCCGAACAGAAACCCGAGGGACCGGTCGAGCGCCCTGAGGTCGCTGTCCCGAACCCGGTTCGAAATCGGACGGCTGACCAGTGATATAGCGATGAATCCGACAATGAAAAGCCCGATTGCCGTCGCACCTTCGGCGGCCCTCGGAATTGGGATGATATCGAGGGCGAAAGGCCGGACATGCGGAAAGCCGTAAAGCGCAATGAAGGCCGCGCCGACCCAGGCCGCCAGGGCGAAAGCCTCTTTCACCAGGCCGCGGCTCAGGGCCAGGAGGCCCGAAACCAGCAGGATGGCTAGGACGCCGAGATCCCCGGCGGTGAATCCCGTCTGGCCCATCATGAGTCGCCGTCCTCGAAGACCTCGACCAATTCGTGCAGGCGGCCTATCTCCTGGCGCGCGATGCCGGCCTCGCCGGAGCTTCTGCCGCGGCCGCGCGCGCGGGGCAGGATCGCGCGGTGGAAGCCCAGCTTGGCAGCTTCCTTGAGGCGCGTATCGGTCTGGCTCACCGCACGAACTTCGCTGCCCAACCCGATCTCGCCGAAGACGACCGTGCCGCTCTCGACGGGCCGGTCGCTGAGGGAGGAGAGCAGGGCCGCGGCCACGGCCAGATCGGCTGCCGGCTCGCCGATGCGCAACCCGCCGGCGACGTTGAGGAAGACGTCGCGGCCGGCGAGCGAGACGCCGCAGCGCGCCTCGAGTACGGCGAGGACCATATGGAGCCGGGCGGTATCCCATCCGACCACGGCGCGGCGCGGCGTGCTGAAGGCGCTGGGCGCGACCAAGGCCTGAATTTCGACCAGGACCGGGCGTGTGCCCTCGACCCCGGCGAAGACGGCCGCACCGCTGACGCTTTCGCCGCCATCCTCGTCGCGTTCGGAGAGGAACAGGGCGCTGGGATTTGGGACCTCGGCGAGTCCAGCATCGGTCATCTCGAAGACGCCGATCTCGTCGGCTGGGCCGAAGCGGTTCTTGACCGCGCGCAGGATGCGGAAATGGTGGCCGCGTTCGCCCTCGAAATAGAGCACGGTGTCGACCATGTGTTCGAGCACCTTGGGCCCGGCGATGGTGCCTTCCTTGGTGACATGGCCGACCAGGATCACGCTAAAGCCGCGACCCTTGGCCAAGTGGATCAGCTCCTGGGCGCTGGCGCGGACCTGGCCCACCGTGCCGGGTGCGCTTTCCAGGCTTTCGACATACATGGTCTGGATCGAATCGATCACGACCAGGGCGGGCGGATCGGCGGTGTCGAGTCCGGCCAGGATCTCGCGCAGATCGGTCGCGGCCGCGAGTTCGACCGGAGTCTTGGAGAGACCCATCCGTTCGGCCCGCATGCGAATCTGATCGACCGATTCCTCGCCCGAGATATACGCGCAGCGATGGCCGCGCGCGGCCAGTCCCGCTGCGGCCTGCAGCAGAACGGTGGATTTGCCGATACCGGGATCGCCGCCGACCAGCAGGGCCGAGCCTGGGACGAGGCCGCCACCCGTGACTCGGTCAAATTCGGCCAGCCCGGTGATTCGGCGCGGCGGCGCTTGCGCCTCGCCCTCGAGTCCGACGAACTGGATGCCGCGTCCGCGCTTTGTCTTGCTGGCCTTGAGCCCACCGGGGATCGGTTTGGCTCCAGCCTCCTCGGCGACGGAGTTCCATTCGCCGCAGGCGTCGCAACGCCCGGCCCATTTTCGGTGCTCCGCACCGCAGGCCTGACAGACGAAACAGGATACCGCGCGCGCCAAGGGTCAGGCCGCTCCTTCCGCCAAAGACGCTGGGGTTCGGCCCGGGTTCGGCGAGGTCGGTAAGCCGATCACGCCGTGGTCACCTGGATCGGGCCTTCGGCCAGGCCGTTGATGAACTGCTCGACATAGGGATTTTCGGCCCGGTCGACCTCGTCGACCGCGCCGTCCCAGATGATCTCTCCGTCGAACAGCATGGCGATACGGTCGCCGATCTTGCGAGCGCTGGCCATGTCATGGGTGATGGTCAGCGCGGTGGCGCCCAGTTCCTTCACGCAATCGATGATCAGATCGTTGATGATGTCGCCCATGATCGGGTCTAGCCCGGTTGTCGGCTCATCGAAGAAGATGATCTCCGGCTCGGTCGCGATGGCGCGCGCCAGACCCACCCGCTTCTTCATGCCGCCGGACAGTTCGGCCGGGGAAAGCGCCCCGACATCTTCGCCCAGCCCGACCTGGGCCATTTTCTCATGGGCGACGGTTTTGGCCTCGTCCCGCGCCATGCCCCGCGCCTGGATCAGGCCGAAGGCCACGTTCTCCCAGACCAGTAGGCTGTCGAACAGACCGGCGCTCTGGAACAGCATGCCGAACTTGCGCATGACCTTTTCGCGCTCGGACACGCGCATGCCGACGACCTCTTCGCCGTCGATGCGGATGCTGCCATTATCGGTCTGGAGCAGTCCCATGATGCATTTTATCAGCACCGATTTCCCGGTGCCCGAGCCGCCGATCACGACGATGGATTCGCCCGGCGCCACATCCAGGTCCACGCCCGTCAGGACGGGCTTGTCCCCGAAGCGCTTCTTCAGGTCGCGAAGGGCGATCTTGGGCGCGGTCGCGCTCATGTTCCGAAGAACAGGGCCGTGATGATGTAGTTGAAGGCGAGGATCAGGATCGAGGCCGAGACGACAGCATTGGTCGTCGCCAGACCCACCCCCTGGGCGCCGCCCTTGGAATGATAGCCGTGATAGCAGCCCATCAGGGCAACCAGAAAGCCGAAGACGGCGGCCTTGACGAGGCCGGAAATAACGTCGAGCGGCTCCAGGAAATCCCAGGTCAGCTTCAGATAGGTGTTCGGGTTGAACCCTAGCTTGTAGACGCTGATCAGATAGCCCCCGAACACGCCGATGATATCCGCGAAGACTACGAGACAGGGCAGCATCAGGGTGCCCGCGATCAACCTGGGCGCAACCAAATATTTGAAGGGGTTGGTCGAAAGCGTGGTCAGGGCGTCGATCTGTTCGGTCACCCGCATGGTGCCGATCTCGGCCGCTATGGCCGCGCCTATCCGTCCGGCGACCATCAGGCCGGCGAGAACCGGACCCAGTTCGCGTGTGATCGACAGCACGACGACGGCGGCGATTGCCGATTCGGCGTTGAATCGGGCGAAGCCGGTATAGCTTTGCAGCGCCAACACCATGCCCGTGAAGATTGCAGTCATGCCGACCACGGGCAGGGAAAAATAGCCGATCTCGATCATCTGGTGGCCGATCAGACGCGGGAAGAATGGCGGGCGGGCGCAGTGCGAGACGCCCGTCATCGCGAAGGTTCCAAGACGCCCGGTGGCCGCGAGGAAGGCCAGGAAGACCCGCCCGATGGGTGCGAGAATGGGCATGGCTAGGCCGTTTCGCCCGTGTAGTTGCGGCTGTAGCGGCGGCCGAGGCTGGTGAGAATTTCGTAGGGAATGGTGCCTGCTCGCTCCGCCACTTGGTCGATTGTCTGGTTCGGCCCGATGATTTCGATCTCGGCGCCGGGATGGGCGACTTCGGCCGGCACCCCGCTCACGTCTAGGGTGATCAGGTCCATCGAAACGCGCCCCGCGACCGCCACATCATACCCCCCCAAATGACACCGGCCGCTGCTGCTGAGCGACCGAAGGTATCCGTCGGCGTAACCGACCGCGACCGTCGCAATACGCGCTGGGCGGTCGATTTTGTGGGTCGCACCGTAGCCAACACTAGCAGGAGGGTCAATTGCGCGGACTTGAAGGATCGGGGCCGTCAAACGCACCGTTCCGGCCATCGGATTGGGCCTGCCCGGCGTCGGATTCGCACCGTAGAGGGCGACGCCGGGGCGGGCGAGGTCGAAGTGGAAGCGGGGGCCGAGAAAAATGCCGGAGGAATTGGCGAAACAGGCCCGCGCTGCGGGCAGACGGGCGCTCGCGGTTTCGAAGGCGCGGCGCTGAGCCTCGTTCATCGGATCGCCGGAGTCCTCGGCGCAGGCCAGATGGCTCATGACGTAGTGCAGCGCGACGCCGTCTAATCGATCGGGCTCCGCCGCCAGACGGTCGATTTCGCTCGGCGGCAGGCCCAGCCGCGCCATGCCGGTGTCGAGATGCAGTGCCGCCGGCAGGATCCGGCCCAGGGAGCGGGCCAATCCGGTCCAGCGTTCCAGGTCGCCGAGGCTGTTCAGCACGGGGCGTAGGTCGAGGGCGGCGAAATCGCTTTCCGCGCCAGGCAGGGCGCCGTTCAGGACGAAAATCTCGGCATCGGGAAAGACCGCGCGCAGATCGGCGGCTTCTCCCAAGTGGGCGGTGAAAAAGACTCGACATCCCACGGACCGCAGGGCGGAGGCAACGCGCTCGGCGCCCAACCCGTAGCCATCGGCTTTGACCACGGCGGCGGATGCCACGCCGTTCAACTCGGCGAGAAGCCGTCGATAGTTGGTTTGGATCGCGGATAGATCGATTTCGAGGACGGAGCCGGTGCTGCGCCCGTTGGGTTTGGCATCGATCATGGGCTAGCAGCCTTGACGCGGCATCGTCCCCACCGGGTCGATGGCGTCGTCCTGGCGGCGGCTCGGCACGCCGCCGCGCGCTGCGCGCTCAGCCGAAGGCCGGCGAAGCTGGTCGAACGGTACGGCATGTCTCCCCCTGCGCCATCATAGGGGCTCGGGTGTACGGTCGTCGGACTGGTGGTTTTCGAAGCGAGTGAACTCCTTGCGGAAATAGAGTTTCACGGTACCGATCGGCCCGTTGCGCTGTTTGGCGACGATGACCTCGGCCAGATTATGGACCCGGTCCATGCTCTCCTGCCATTCCATATGCTTGTCGGTGCCCAGATCAGGCTCCTGGCGTTCGAGATAATATTCCGGCCGATAGACGAACATGACGACGTCGGAATCCTGCTCGATCGTGCCCGATTCGCGCAGATCGGCAAGCTGCGGGCGTTTGTCCTCGCGCTGTTCGACCGCGCGGCTGAGCTGGGAGAGGGCGATGACCGGCACGTCGAGTTCCTTGGCCAGCGCCTTGAGCGAACGGGTGATGGCCGCGATTTCCTGTACCCGGTTTTCGACGCGATGTTCGGTCGGCGGGCGCAACAGCTGCAAATAATCGACCACGATCAGCGATAGGCCGTGCTGGCGCTTCAGGCGGCGCGCGCGGGTGCGCATGGCGGAGACCGAGAGCGCTGCGGAATCGTCGATGAAGAACGGCGCCGCCGCCAGTCGTTGCGAGGCCTGGACCAACCGGTTGAAATCCTCCTGGCCCATCTCGCCCCTGCGGATCTTGGCCGAGGAAATCCGGGCCTCCTCCGCGAGGATACGAGTCGCCAGCTCCTCGGCGCTCATTTCCAGCGAGAAGAAGCCGACCACCGCGCCGTCGACCGGGCGCTTGGTGCCGTCTTCCGCGATCTCCTCGCGATAAGCCTTGGCGGCGGCGAAGGCCATGTTGGTGACCAGGGCCGTCTTGCCCATCGAGGGGCGGCCGGCGAGAACCAGCAATTCGCCCTTGTGCATCCCGCCCAGTATGTCGTCCAGACCCGTGAAGCTCGAACTGACGCCGGTAACGTTGCCGTCGCTCTTATAGGCGGCCAGGGCGATATCGACGGCATCGATCAGCGCCGACTGGAAGGTCTTGAACCCTTCACCGTACTCGCCCGAAGTGGCGAGATCGAACAGGCCTTCCTCGGCCAGCTCGATCTGTTTGATCGCATCGACCTCCAGATCGTAGTCGTGGGCCCGGTCGGCGACGTCCTGGGCGATGGCAATCAGGGCCCGTCGCAGGTGGCGGTCGTAGATAGTCCGGCCGTAATCCGTCGCGTTGACGAAGGTGACGACCGAGCCGGCGAGGCGGGCGAGATATTGGGTGCCGCCGACATCGGTCAGGCTGCCATCGGCTTCGAAGAAGTTCTTGAGCGTGACCGGATCGGCGATCTGACCGGCTTCGATCAGCCGCGCGGCTGCTTCATAGATGCGGCCATGGGCCGGATCGGCGAAATGGTCGGAGCGGAGGAACTCGCTGACCCTCTCATAGGCCCGGTTGTTGGTGAGGATGGCGCCGAGCAGCGCCATCTCCGCTTCGAAATTATGGGGCGGCGTGCGATAGCCGAGCGGCTCGTCGGATTCCCCGTGAAGGGACGCGACGTTCTGATCCTGGGGGAGGGTGACCATGGTGGGGACACTAGCAGGCGGGTGGCACGTTGCGGCCTATCCGACGGAAAATATTTCGTCCACACGAGAACAACAACGGGGATAACTCGTCTTGGTTCACTCCGCCGCGGTTGCCGGTACCCAGATGGGCGCGCTCCCAGTCCTGGATGTAGTCGCGCATGATCGGCACGGGATCGAGGGTTTTGCTGATCTGTGCCTGGAAGACCATCTGATGTATGTAGCGAAACGAGATTTCGCAGCCCGCCAGGTAGAATTACCACATCCAGCAGAAACGCTCGTCGTAGGGCGCTTTGATCTTGTCCCGGTTGCTGTCGAATCGGCGCATCCATTCGGCGATCTTCTTGGCGTAATGCAGGCGGAGAATTTCGAAATCGGTGACCTAGAGTCCGACCTTCTCGATCGCGGTCAGCGCTTCCGACAGGGCCGGAGTGTAGCCGCCCGGGAAGATATATTTGCGCAGCCAGGGATTGGTCGCGCTCGGCTCCTCCATGCGGCCGATGGAGTGGAGGACGAAGACATCGTCATCCTCGAGCAAATCCCTGGTCTTTTCGAAATACTCGAGATAGTGCTTGGCGCCGACATGCTCGAACATCCCGACTGAGACGATGCGGTCGAACCGTTCCGGAACTTCGCGGTAGTCCTGCAGGCGGAACTCCACACGGTCGTCGAGTCCGGCCGCCCTGGCTCTCTCGCAGACGACCTTGTGTTGCTCCTTGGACAGGATGACGCCGACCACATGGACAATCGGCCGCTTGGGCGAGATAGAGGGCGAGCCCGCCCCAGCCGCAGCCGATATCCAACACGGTCTGGCCCGGCTCGAGCAGCAGTTTGGCGGCGAGATGGCGCTTCTTCTCCTCCTGGGCGACTTCGAGACTGTCGTTGCCGGAGTCGAAATAGGCGCAGGAATATTGCCGGTCGTTGTCCAGGAACTGGCTGTAGAGGGCGTCCGACAGATCATAGTGATGGGCCACGTTGCGTTGGGCATGGCCGATCGGGTTGTGCTGCTGCAGATCGCGCAGGGTGCGCTCCAGGCAGGAGAAGACGCGGTTTACCGGGTGCTTTCGAAAAATCGGATGTTGCGCCCGCAGAGGTCGAGGAGGTTATGAATCGTGCCGCCCTCGACGGTGAGGGTGCCATCCATATAAGCCTCGCTCAGATAGAGTTCGGGGCGGATGGCAAGCTTGGTATGCAAGGCCTTGTCGTGGAGGCGAATCGCCACTTCAGGCACTTCGCCGCCGGCGATCCTATGGAGATACGACCGGCGGCGTCCGTAACGACAAGCGTGCCTTCGCGAATGACACGTTCGAGTAGCTGCGCGAACAGCATAGGTCCAACTCCCCCATGCCGGATCGGGCGCAGGCCGACCGAAGCCGGCCGTTTGTCAGGCCGTCTTGTCTTCCTCTTCGTCGGCCTCGCCCGATTCGGACGTCTCTGCAGTCTCCGAAGCCTCATCTCCCACGCCGTCCGCCGCTGCCTCGTCGTCGGCCTCAAGCGTTTCTTCGCTCTCGTCCTGGTAACCGTCGTCATCGTCGAAGTCGTCATCGCCCGGACGGCGCACGACTTCCTCGCCGCGGGCCATACGATCGGCCTGAAGCTTGGCTTCGTCTTCGCTGCGCGCGACGTTGACGGAAAACGTCTCGGTGACCTCCGGGTGCAACTGGATGTGCACCGGATAGATGCCCAGTTCCTTGATTGGCTTGTCGAGCTGGATCTGATTGTGCACGACGTTGAAACCGATCTCGCCAAGGGCATGGGAGATGTCGCGGGAACTGACCGAGCCGTAGAGCTGACCGGTCTCGCCAGCCTGGCGGACCAGAACCACGGCCGCGCCGTGCATGCCGCCGGCGATGCCGAGGGCCTCGTCGCGCCGCTTGCGATTCAATTCTTCGAGTTCCGAGCGCCGCGCTTCGAACAGCGTGCGATTCTCGGCATTGGCCCTCAGGGCCTTGTGCTTGGGGAGCAGGTAGTTGCGTGCGAAGCCGGGCTTTACCGTGACCTCGTCGCCCATGTCGCCGAGCCTTTCGACGCGCTCCAGCAGGATGACTTGCATTGCCTTCTTTCCTCCTAGGTCGTGCTCGGTCGATGGAGCCGCTGCCGCCAGTTCGCGAAACTTTCCACGATACCGAGCACGGCAACCACAACCATCGCAACAAAGCCGAGCATTATCAATAGCATATAAAAGGTGGCCAGAATTATTCCTTTGGCCTGGCTGCGTCGGGCGTAGGCATGGACAACGGTCAAGCCTACGAAGAAGAACGGTGCGGCAAATATAGGCGCCAGATTGGCGGCCAGAAAGCCCGGCCCGTCGCCGATCAGAACCGCGCCCGCGGCCGTGGCGGCAAGGGCGTAGAAGGCCCAGGCCGGGGCTTCTATTTCCGCGTAATTCGGCGCGGGTCGTATGGTCCGGCCCAGGCGGCGGGCCGCCCATTGGCCGAGAACGCCGTTCGCCGAAGTCATGACGATCCAGGCCGTGGCCATGATCGCCGGGATGGGCGGTGCGACAACGTCGAACCTTTCGCGCAGGGG
>Ga0302135_10001695_pt1 | contig 13261 bp, 25 predicted proteins | sample CBN3_surface_MG_FD_203119 | JGI IMG/M metagenome (GOLD analysis project Ga0302135, IMG submission 203119) | Marine microbial communities from Western Arctic Ocean, Canada - CBN3_32.1 | ecosystem: Environmental > Aquatic > Marine > Oceanic | place: Canada: Western Arctic Ocean | collected... | reverse complement strand
CCACTCATCCCAAGGTGACCCCTGAACCTATCGTTGTCTTCAGCTATTCGTTTATCCATCTCATTAAAAAGTAACTCCGATGACATTCCAGTACCTCCCCTCTTTTCTTAGGTTAACTTTCTTTATTTCAAGCAGCGCCCCGTTGTCTACCATCTGGACTGCTGACTCAATGCTGTAAGGAAGATCAAAACCTCTCGACATAATCCTCCATTTCTTTTCAGCTACCGCCCTAGGCTTACCATTCATGGTCATCATGAGTGCGGTAGATCTAGGCCAGTAGTTTTCCTCAGTCTTAAACATGATCTTCAGGTAGTCATTACCGTTCTTTGACACAGCCCTTTCAGCGCGAACAAACTCCACCGCCTCTTGTATTTCAATGACGGCAGCTTCACCCAACTCATCCGATAGCACATTGCCTTCTGCAGCGATGATTGTTTCAGATGCTCCGACCTCATCCTTAATAGTTTCAAGCTCTTCCGATACCGGGGGCAGTGGCTTGAGTGCTTCGCACTCCCTGCATTTCTTATCATCGATGTCATTGACCGACAGACACTCATCACATATCCAGATCATCTCCTCATCGACAACCTCATCATCTTTCTTGTTGCGCTCAGGTCTAGCGACATCGATGCAGCCATGACGGCCCATGTTTCCACCGTAGTCCAAGAGAAGACAATCATCCTTGTCTGGCCAAGGTCGCATACCCCTGCCACATATCTGAACGTATAGGCCAAGCGACTTGGTAGGTCTGAGCAATGCGATGCAGTCAGTCCGAGGCGCGTCCCATCCCTCAGTCAGGACCGCAACATTACATAGCGCGTTGAGAGTACCTTCCTCAAAGCTATTAAGGATGTTTTCTCGCTCATCCATGGGAGTCTCAGCCGTGACACACGCTGCCTTGATCCCCTGGTTCTGCAGGAACAACGCCATCTTGTTCGCGTGAAGAACACTGACACAGAAGAACACCGTGCTCTTCCTGCCTTTCAGGAAAGCCTTCTCTATCCAATCGTTGATGATGGCATAGATGGTTTCATCTACGATAGCCAATGCCTCTAGGTCTGACTCCCTGTAGTCACCGCCCTTAAACTTAACCCTAGCCTTGGACGCATCAATGACTGCGTTGTCATTCACCTTGAACGATGACAGCCGGGACAGGTAACCCTGATTGATTAGCGCAGGGATGGTAGCCTTGTAAGCTACGCCTCCAAAGAAGTGATCATCCATACCATAGATGTACCCCTGCCCCATACGGTAGGGCGTAGCAGTTACACCCATGATCTTGGGGCAACCTATCTCTTCAAAGTGATCGATGATCTTTCGGTATCGGCTGCTCATCTGGGGACCAACATGGTGGGCCTCATCGATGATGATGTAGTCAAATGGGTATGATTTCTCTAACCGTTTCTTTGAGGCCAGCGTATCTCTACTGGCAACAACAATCGGCGCTGTTTGATTAAACTTCTTTAGGCTGGCCGCAAGGATTCCAACTGGAGCATCAGGCCACACAGTGATTAGCTTATCAACCGCTTGACTGATAAGTTCCTGGCGGTGAGCCAAGATAAGGAATCGTTTGCTTGGGTCAGCAAGGTATAGCTCTTTAATCAATGTTGTAAAGACAACTGTCTTACCCGCCCCGGTAGGTAGTACGATGAGGGGGTAAGTTGTTTCTTCTTTAAACCAACAGTGAGCTTTTGCTAAAGCTTTTTTCTGATAGTTTCTGAGTTCCATAGCTAGAAAAAATCTCCTATGTTTGCACATTCATCTTCTATTTCTTTGCGCTTCTTCAACGCTTCTTTCTTTATGTACCTGAAGGTCCAATCAACTTGATCTGGATCTACAGCAAAGATGAAGGCGTTGCTTACTGACAAAGACATAAGTTCTTGTACTAGAGTTGCGTTGTTTAACTCTTCCGTTTCATGCTCATCTATAAGTTCTTGAACGGCGATCAGGAAGTCATTTATTTTTTCATCCATCCTTGTTCTCCATCACTCTTTCTGCACAGTAGTCCATTGCTTCGCTCATGCTAGGGCTTATCCCCAAGCACGGGTTACCGTCTGACTTCTGAAAAGCAAACCAAACTTCTTCTATCGGATCGAATTTAACTGTCATCTCTGAGTCCTCTAATTCCATTTTTATTCTCCGTAAAAAAGTGGTGGACCGCCAAGAAGAAGTACATGATCTGTCGAGATCCTTCTTGACGTTGGCCCAGGATGCCACCCCACCCTGTAGGGTTCCCGACAGATTTAATCCTGCCAGTTAACCTGTTGCCCTGTAGGTTGGGCAGGCTGTGGCACTTGAGCTTGCGCTTGAGGTGCGGCAGGTGCTTGAGCGTTACCCGTCAAGAAAGACTTGACCTTGTTCTTCGGAGGGTAACCATTTGAACCAGCATCAATAGATATGCTCGCTTGAATCGGTTGATTCATTGCGCTATTAACCATAGCCTTGTTGAGTTGCTGCGAAGAAACATCCAGACCAGCCGATGCACAAAATGATTTGAGCCGCTGAAGACCTACTTTGCTTTCGCCTGTTAGAACAAAGTTCTCCCAGATCAAACGATTAGCATTCGTTGGGCCAAGAACCTTGAAGGTCATAGCCACACCTTGGTTTCCACTGGATGGAAAGGTTTTATCTTCGTACTCAATTGCCTCTAACGTGTACTGCCCAGCAGGAAACGGAGTAGACTCGCCACCACCGCCAACTTCAATTTTGTCCCAATCAATATCGCTATCCAATATACCCATACTACTTAACTCCTTTCACTACAGTTTGTTGCACTGGATTCAGCGCAGTTTTATATGCATCTAAGAATGCATTCCATTCAAGTGGTAACTTCGCTGGCAAATCAAGACGCGACTTAGCGTCAAACCCTGCAGCAAATTTAGTATGCAACGCCCTGTTACCGTAACTGACTGCTCGATTCTTTGAGCCATCCTTAGTTACAGTAACGTCATGGTTAGCAAACAAGTTGAAGTCCACCCAATCTTTAATAAGATGGTTGACCTTCTTGTGACAGCGCATCTCCCAACGCTCATAGGATTCCTGAGCAGTCGCGTCTGCATACATCTTTGTTGCAACGTGCGACAACAGGATCACGTTCATTCCCTTTGTCTTCACGATGAAGTCAAGAGCGCCAAGCAACTTAACAAACAACTCAGTTACCATGGTGAAACCTTTACCGAACCCCGGCGTTTCAATAGACGGCCATCCACCTTTAGCACATACATGGGCTTCAGCTAACAAGCTTGCACCATCTGTGGTATCGATGACGATAGTCTTAAAGTCATGGTTCTCTTTAGCTAACAACTCAAGGCTCGACATGATGTCGTTCCATTCGTTAGCGACATCAAATGCTTGAGCATCAATGTACTTCAGCCCGTCCTCTGCCTGTATAAAAATAGGCTTGTCTGATTGAGCGCCAAAGGTACTCTTTCCTATACCGTCTACGCCCTGAATGTTCACCCGCACTGGCGGGTAAGATCCATCTTTATCAGATAGGGCAGAGGTATTTCTTACAGCGTCTTTTAATGACATTAGCTTTCCTCTTCGTGGTTGAGTTTATCAAGATCAATTTTCTTGATGGTTGTGTTGCCCAGCTTGGTAGCCAGAGCAGATGAAAAGATCAGGGCTTCTTTTGGATTCATCATGGCCCAATCTTTGTACTGGCGCATGTCAACCTTGAAGTTATGCTCACTCTTTATGAACGGCAAAGACTTCTCATCTGTCTTGAGAATGCTTAACGCATTTTCAATCAGATCGGAATCCCATTCATAACTTCGTTTGATCTCGTATGTCACACCTTGAACGGTGCGCTCACCACCCTGGTTGGATAGCGGAAGAACGGCTGACTTAGATTGTTGCAGGTCCAGAATTTCTCTGGTTACTTTTTTTATCTTTGTTTCTAGTACTGCCTTTCCATTTTTTAAATCATGCAAATACTTTACAGATTCTTCATAGCTCATTTCTGTTTTCATTTCTTTCTCCTCTCTACAAAACTGAATCTACTCTCATCCAAAAATGATGTCAACAAGTATTATGTTTTAATTAACAGATAAACATATTGCTTTATATCCAAACAAATCCTATAGTTCAAATCTGTTGTAGATGCAAGAGAGACTTATGAAAAACCTTAACGAAGGAATCTGGGCTTACGACATGATGTCTGATGAGCCAGAGACATGTGCCGAAGGGTTCGCCTGTCAGTTCGATGAAGACGGCGTATGTGATTGGTGCGGGGATGAGGAGGATGAATAGTACTGTGAAGAAAGTTGACGATGTAATCATAGAAAAGAATGTACCTATACAGAAAAGCTTTAGGTCACCTGGCAAATGGCAGAAGGTTCTTATGGCGATGGAGATGAACGACAGTTTTGTATTGGATGAAACTGACGATGAAAGCTTCAAGCAAATGAACGCGATCCGCGCTGCTGGACTAAGCCTAGGTATTAAAGTTAAAGGTATAAAGGAAAATGAAAATAGTAGAAGGGTCTATCGGGTCGAGTAACGTGCACCTATTCCAAGCGGAGTTTGATGGCCAAGACATCAAGCCTGAAGAGAAGGGTGATTGGCTGCACGACATGTGGGAGAACGGCTTACACATCATACCGTGTGGCAGTCCTACAGAAATAGTACCAGCATACTTCAGGAAGCGTCATCCGTTTGATGATGAGCTTGAATTGAAAGGTAAGTGGTCCAAGACTCCCAGGGTGCAGTGGTCTGGCTATCAATCCATACAACCCAGCGATGAGCAGATCCAAAGCTGGCACCAAGAATATCCTAACGCGAACTGGGCAGCTATCACGGGCATAACTTTCGTGGTCATCGATGCTGACTCAGATGAGGCAGTCGAGTGGATATCAGAGGGCGGTATCACACAAAGTCCTTTAGTGCAACGTACACCTAGGGGTGGCGCTCACTATTTTTATGGTGTAGGGCAGCACACAGTGAGGACCGGAGCCGGGGCTAACAAGATCGATACCCGTGGCGTGGGTGGATACGTCATGGTAGCACCATCAGTCGGGTACAAGATGTATTGCAACCCCGGCGTTGGTCTGACATCCATGGATGAACTGCCATGGCTAACGGAAGAAGACATCAACAGCGTTGCACTATTCAACAGTGACGGTGAGGTTGAGCCTACCCTGCGTGACAAACTGACTGAGGAGGCGGTGAAGGAAGGTGGCCGCAACGATAAGCTTGCCAGACTTGTAGGCAAGTGGATCAAGGAAGGCTGGGGCATGAGGGAGATACAGATCAAGGCCCAAGATTGGGCTCAGACCTGTGATCCCCCAATGAACATAGTCGAGACAGCCACCACGGTGATGTCTATCTGCCAAGGTCACATCAAGCGCAACCCAGATGACATCAACTCTGGGGTCAATGAATGGAAGACCAGCGAGTGGCAGACCCAGATCAGCGAGGATCTCAAGGAGATACAGGATCAGGAAGATCCCGTGCTGATTGAGCCACAAGCAGAGAAGGGACCACTAGGTCTGGTGTCATTCAACGATAAGGAATGGCAGGAAGATACTCTAGAGACAAGCGTTGAGCAGTACTGGGGTGATGCGTTCATCTTTAAGCAGAGCAGGGTATTGCTGTTGGGTAAGCCTAAGATCGGTAAGTCTAATTACCTTGGGGCGTTCGCAGCCGGGGCAACAACAGGCACTGACTTCATGGGTGTACCATTTAGTAAGCCGCTCAAAGTGATGTGGTTCCAGGCAGAAATCATCAAGGAATTCCTCAAGGGTAGGATCGAGACATACTTCAGAAGGTTCGGAGATGATGAAGACATGGTCAGGTTGGGCTATGAGAACCTCATCGTGTCAGGCCGGTTAAGAAAGAATCTAATGACGGACCAAGACATCCAAGCATTTCATGAAGAGATCCAATACCACAAGCCTGACATCGTCATGATCGATCCCATCATTAACTTCTTTGATGGTGAAGAGAACAGCAACACTGAGATCCGTAAGCTGCTTGACAGAGTGGATAAGCTGATCGAGATGAATGATGTGTCAGTCATTGTCGCACATCACACAGGTAAGGAGAGGGCAGATGACAAGAGCTTTATGTCAGCCCGTGGTGGGTCCGTATTTGCAGGATGGTTCGACAGTGGTATCAAGTTGGCCGGTGAGAAACCTAATGTCTCCTTCTACTATGAAGCGCGTAACGCAAAAGATCCTGATGAACACCTCGCATTCTTCGACTTTGAGCTAGGTGTCTGGACGATCAGTGACCTCGGCAAGAGGCAAACGAAAGTTGTATCTCCAGAGGATGAGGTGGAGATAGCAGGCATCGTGTTGAAGGGAATGAAGGTAGATACCTACTATAAACGTGCTGATCTAGAGCTTGTCGCTAAGGCTCAGTTGCGTAGACACAACAAAGCTAACGGACAGAAAGCTTGTCGGAGCGCAGTCAGTTATGTGCAAGGAAACCTAGGTCATAAAGTGCTGACATTCAGCATCCCAGGCCAAGCGATGTGGCACTACCTCGCGGAATCAACCGCACAAAAACCATGGGAGATAGAGTGATGGATCGTTGGCCCTCTTATGTACCGAAAGAACATAGACGTTCATGGGTGTCTCTAGGAACAATGAATAAATGGTTTACAGTTGGAGGTTTGCAGGCATTAAGCTACATAGCAAAAGCGGAAAGGTCTGGCAATCCTATAAGACATAGCATTCACAATGGAAGTAAGTTTTACAGGGCTTTGGATGTGATAGCCCGTGCCAGAGCAGAGTGCATGGAGATAAATAAAACAGGTGTGGCGCTTGAAAAAGAAGCCTTACTTAATCTATCTAATGCTCGATCAAAGTTAGAAAAAGAAGTTCAAGACTTAAAGTCAAAGGCATCTCATGAAATTAAGATGAACTTATTAAGCGATACGTTGACGGGTAAATACATGTTGGATGTTAGTGAGATTGTTGCTAATTCTGCGCCGTTCAAATCAAAGTGTGGTGTTTACTTTTTAATTCAAGACGATCAAGTGGTATACGTTGGTCAGTCTGTGTCTGTAGACACAAGAGTAAGAGATCATGCAAACAACAAGTATGCTGTCAATGTAAAGGTATTTGATCGTTACGCTTACATCCCTTGCGAAAAACATCAATTAGATGTACTGGAAAGCTTATACATTCACGCTTTAAATCCCAAGTATCAAGGCAGGCAATCATCTCAAAGATATCCTGCCGCACCTTTTAGCTTTCAACAACTTATGAATATGGTTAAGCATTAGCACACCTCATAAAATATTTATTTAACAAAGGAGAAAAGCACGATGAATATATTTACACAGTTTAAAAACTGGGCGGCAGGAATGTATCAAACATTTTGGCGTAACAGGCAGGGGTTTGACAGGATGCTGACTGAACTCAAAGAGTTTAGAGAAGATCAGGCAGACCTTGAAGCAGATAAGGACGAGCAACCACGGGATTCCAGGGGTAGGTTCATGCCCAAGACGGATGATGTCGAGCGGTATCACGGCAAAAACGACAACAGAATAGAGAGGCCATAGTATGAAACTAACTAACAAGAAGAACATCAAGCAGGAGTACATCTTCAAAGCGAAGGTGGTCCGGGTCATCGATGGTGACACGATTGATATCGATATCCCTATGGGGTTCGGCATCACAAAGACTAAGCAGCGGTGCCGGTCACATGGCATCGATACACCTGAGTCGCGGATCAATACACGGCGACAGCCTGAGCGGATCAGGGAGAAAGAGATGGGCCTTGAGGGTAAGGCGAGGATGAAGGTGCTCTGTGGTAAGGAGGTGTACATCGAGAGCCTGGATGGGGGTAAGCTGGATAAGTACGGGCGATTGTTGATCAACCTGTATACCCTGGATGGCATCAACATCTCAGCAACACTGATCAACGAAGGTCTGGCAATTAAGTATGATGGCGGGAGAAAGAAACATGTCTGGGTATGATGCGGTAAACCCAAGTCATTACAAGGAGGGCGATGTCGAGTGCATCGAAGCCATACGTGCAAGCATGAGCGCGGAGGCATTCAAAGGATACCTGAAAGGTAACAACATCAAGTACCTGTGGCGATACGAGAGCAAGCAAACAACTAATCAACTTGAAGATCTTAAGAAGGCCCAGTGGTATCTCGATGAGTTGAAGAAGGTTGTATCAAAGGAACGAAACCAATGAGTGAAATGGATGTGGACTACGACTTTGATGGCCAGCGTGAGGAAAGTATCAGGCTGCTTGAAGCAACAGAGAGTATAGCTAATTCGCTTGAGCGTATTGTAGAGCTAATAGAACAGGGAATAATGAACGATGGGTAAGTTGGTTAAGATAGTAAGAACGTGTCCTAAGTGTAAGACAACAGAGCCTGAAGCGTTCAGCGGTAGGGCCAAGAGTTATCAAGCGCCGTGCCTGATCTGTGCAAGGAACAGTGACTTGGATGCTAAGAAGGCAGTGATAGAGAGGCAGTCAATGGTTGCGGAATACATGAGGCCGTGTAAGCCTTGGGTCTTCAAGCATGTGCCTGTGATTCCTCCTCACAACCCATGAGAGGGTGGGATAAAGATGCCCTGAGAGGGATGAAAAAAGGAATTAAAACATCCCCCTCAAAGCAAGATCCCAGGCTGGAGAGTACAGCCTAACGGAGTACAAGGATCGAGATTATCTTAGCACAACTATAACAGGTGATGTCCAGAGTAATGATGAAGGAGATAGTAGGATGGGTGATAGATGGGTGAGGGTATGATCGCAAGCGTGGTGACAATGTACCTAATGACAGGATGGGGAACGTGGTTAGAGCACTCATCGTATGATGATATGAAGCAGTGCATGGCCGTCGAGGAGAGCATACGACAGGAGGTTTGGTACGAAAAATTCAACACAATCTGCGTAGCTTTTTATGAGGATCAGAGTGTCGCGGATTTATCTTACGGAGGAAAGTTAAAGTGATTTCGAGGCAAGAGGTAGGGGCAATCGGGGACGAAAAACTTTTTGCCCCTACCCCCCTTTTGAAAAATAAAGTTCAACGATATCAAGGGTTTAGGGGTAGGGGCAGTAGGGGCAGCGTTGCCCCGCCTTAACATCGTTGCCCCCCCTTCTACAGCCCAGTAAAAACGGGTAGGGGCATAGGGGCAGTAGGGGCATCCCTAAAGGGAGAGATATATATATACATAATCTCTACCACACCTCCTTTAGGGTGGGAGGAAAAAAAAGAAAGCGAAAGTTAAATTAGGAGATTTTAAATGAGCGATATGAGTGAGAAGAAAAATCAAAATATGCTGATGCATCCAGAGGAGTTTGCAAAGAGAGGTTTGTCCAGGCCAAAACAGTTGAGCCCAAAGCAAGAGAAGTTCGCTCAGTTATTTGTCTACCATGATCTGACCAAGAAGGAGTGCGCTCTTCGGGCTGGATATAAGAATCCATCTGTCGTTGCATCAACGCTACTTCATGGTGTTCAGTTCAACCATGTTCAGAATCGTATCTCAGAACTCACAGAGTCCAAGCAGTTGAAGTATGGGATCACCTTCGACAATGTATCAAGGGATCTGCAAATGATCCGTGACGCAGCCCTAGAGGATGGTGCGTATGGTCCTGCAGTTCAGGCTGAGATGGGTAGAGCCAAGCTTGCAGGGCTGATGATCGATAAGAAGGAAATCAAAACGGGGACTATTGACCAGATGGATAGAGGTGAGGTAGAGGCAAGGCTCAGAAATCTAATTGATAAGCATGAGTTGGTGAGGACAGAGACAGTGGTGGTGAAGGAGGATTTAGAGGAGGAGGAGGTTGAGGAGGCTGAGTATGAGGATGTGGATGATGAGGAGGAGGAGGATGACATTGACCCACGTTGGCAAGAGGAGGCTGAGTGGGAGCAGAACGAGGACATTGATGATGAGGGTTGGGAGGATGAGGATGAGGAAGATGAGGAAGATGAGGATGAAGATGAAGGAGTAGAGAAATGAACTGCTGGCATTGTAAAGCTGAGTTAATATGGGGCAGTGATCATGATTTAGAGGATGAGTTTGAGGAATTCTCAATGGTTACTAATTTAAGTTGCCCTGATTGTGATAGCCATGTAGAAGTTTACCTGCCAAGAGATGAGCGTAAGGAGGAGATAAAGATGAGTGATCGAGAAATTTTTATTATTGAGGACACTGAGACAAAGTTGATTGATGGCTATTACCTTTCTCATAAGATGGCAGTGAGGTCTGCAGCAAGCTATGAAAGAAAAATAGGGCATCCCATGGAGGTCAAGCTAATGAAAGATATTGAGTGGATGGACAGGCAAATTACGGAAGACGGTAAGCTGCTTCATATCGAGGATGATGTAATGATCAAGTACAGTGAGGCATACAATCAATGAGGATGAGGGCGCTATGCCCTCCACACCTCCGGTCTGAATGAATGGCGCTTGCGGTCTTTCTTTGTGACTCTGGACTTCTCAGCGATAGACTTTCTTAACAGAAACATTCTGTTGCGATGATGCTGACCACAATATCTTTCCTTGCTGGAATACTTTGTGATCGTGCTAGTGAATGATTCACCACACCAGTGACAGCTATAGTCTTTTTTCTTCATTGACTTGTGAATGGTGGATGAGTTCCACCTTAGCCCACCTCGCGTTTCTTTTATTATCATTAGGCTTGCTCCTTTAATCATTGATTAGTTTATTGTGAGCCATAGTTTTAGCTGAGTTTCCTCATCAAAATCATTGATCAATATGTAATCAAAGTGCTTGCCGATTTCTTTGATAGCTCTCTTTGCATTGGCAACCTGGAGTTCAGTCGCACGTTTGTCTGTTGCATAGAGTAAACCTTTGCCTCCGTTAGCATCTCTATCGATGATGTGAATTCGATTGCGTAAAGCTTTGCCCATTTCTTTTAGGGTTAGTTGTTCATTGATCAGTGAGCCTATTGCTATGTCAAGGTAAGCAAATTCAAGGTCCATCTCTTTGTAAAAAGAAAAGTCTGAATCTTCTTTTGATCGGATCTCTTCGTACTCATGCCATCGCTCTGTCTTGCAGTAGTTCTCTGCAATGTCGATAGCCTTGCGGTATAGCTTGCGACCTTCTTCTTTTGGTTGGGTGTAGTAGTTGTTGTCACCACGGCCATCGTTCTCTACGCGCATGACCTTGGTGCCATCGACATAGATGTGTGCCTTGAAATGGTGAGTGTTATTTGAACTGGAATTGTTGTGAGTTATTGATCTTACCTCTATGCCAGCGCACACCTCCGATGCGAGGCGTGTGTTGGCTATAGAATCTTTGATCCATTGCGCTTGGGTTCTCATGACATTTCCTTTTTGTTTAGTAGGATTTGTTGTTCTATTTCTTTAACGGTTAAGCATTCGTCGCAGACGTTGTAAGCGCCGTCAGAAAATTCTTCATGACCCGAATCAGGAAACACAATGTCTGGCGTGTTCTCTTCATCCATAGGGATTGTGATATCGCAGCGGTCACATGTTCGTGCCGCGCATTCTGGGCAGCATTCGCCTAGCCAGTTTTGCTGGCCGCAATTGATGCAGGTGTGGCTCATGACGTTTCCTTTTGCTTCCAGAAAGAAAATCCAAATAGGACGTTGTCAAGGTTGGTCAACGGGCCTATCTGAATTGAATCAGGCAGATCGAGCGGGTGAAATTTATCAGAGTAATGCTTGCGGCTTTCATCTTTGGAATCAAACCATCTTGTCAGCGCCTCTTCGACAAATAGCAGCACATATCCAAAGTTATTTTCCATGTAATCAATGGCGACCTTGCGACCTAAAGTTGTCCCACCATCGAATCTCTCAACGGATTTCGACATCTTGTATTCAAATAGTACTGAGCCCTCTTTGATTTCAGCACGATAATTTTCTATTGAAAGTTCAGCACATCTTCTGTCGTGCTTTACATATTCTATTATTAGAATGTGATTGTTATCCATGGTGATTCCCCTAGTGTGCGTGGTAGCTAATGTTTGGTATGGATTTATCCCAGCATGCGCGGCAATCTTTGCATTCATTATCTTGCTTAGGTGCTGGGCATACGTGAGAATTTACGGGTATGGTGTTGGCGTGTACTGTTGAAGTGTGAGCAAATCGCTTAGGTGCTGGCCCATCTACCATGGGTGCCGATACTCTCACAATTAGATTGATTGGTAGTTTGCCTTTATAACTTGCGACTACTTGCGCCTCGCGTGTTGGCAACCAATGATTGCAATCTGGCGTAAGCTTGGCGACTTCAATAATCTTTTCATAGTGTTCGGTGCTTTGTATGTCGCCGCTATCGTGCCATCTAAAAAGCTTATCCTTATTTATTGAACGTGCCATGTTGGCAGACCAGTTTTTATCTTTGATTGTCGCTAGCCTTCTGGCTTGTGCCGTTTTAACTACTGGCATTACATACATGCCGCGATCATAGGCGTAACATTTTTCGCATGTTGAACCTTTAACCTTTCTAAGTTTGCCGCCAACATTACAAGCTTGTGCTGGTAGTCCATAAGATTTGCTTGGCATCTTCGATGCATTAGATAACCCACCTATTAACTTCCTTGCTTCCGATACTTTCATGTTTATAAACTCCCATTAAGGTATTAATGTTTTATTGCTTTGTCGTAACGTAGTATACATTATAATTAACATAAATAAAAACATAAATTGTTGGGTATTTTGTTGGGTTTAATACCTTTCCCACCCTCGAACGATCTATATACCTCCCCGTTTTCTTTTCCTGCGTGTTGGGACCGGCAAAAAAATGCAAGCGTAGCTTGCGGCCTTGATCTTTTTTATAGCTTGCGGCCTTTAGCTTTTTTATTGAGAGTGCAAGCGAAAAGCTTGCGGCCTTTGGCTTTTATTACTTGCGGCCTTTGGCTTATTATTTTTTGGGAAAAAATTTTAGGCAAAAAAAAGGGAGCGAATGCTCCCCTGGGGTAGGCCGCGGCCGGTTAGCTATGCGCATACCCGTCTAGCTCAATGCCCAGCCATACTCCAGACCATAGGACCATGGCACAATCCAAACCTATGGCCTGCGATACTGTCCTTCGGAATTGTAAATAGGTCATGTCCTGATTGTCCTGCTTCCATTTTCTGGCTAGTGATATGGCCTGCTCTTTATTTAACCTCATGACTGATCTGCCGATGGTATAACGTGAACGTCTGCCAGTTCGTGCCAATTGACCTGCGATATATCAATCAGGTCATTGATGAAGCTATCAGGAATGTCTGAATTATATACGTGCTCTTCGACATAGTCTTTTATGTAGTGAGCGCGATCACTTTGTGAATCGATATCTTTTAACTCCAAATATAGGTTGTCCATA